>Ga0129311_1001484_pt1 | contig 16525 bp, 17 predicted proteins | sample Go1ome_FD_94435 | JGI IMG/M metagenome (GOLD analysis project Ga0129311, IMG submission 94435) | Western lowland gorrila individual fecal microbial communities from Wisconsin, USA - Go1022B metagenome | ecosystem: Host-associated > Mammals > Digestive system > Large intestine > Fecal | place... | reverse complement strand
TAGTACCGCTTTATAGCGGAGCCAGTAACAGTGCTTGCGATACCGCCCTTCGGGGCGAGCAGTAGTAATAGCCCTTTGGAGGGCTAATATTAAACCACCACTTGAAGTGGTGGTTGATAACTTGATCTTGCCCATCTGAAAAACATGCACAGAAGGTGGTAATACCTTCGTAGACTTGTCGACCGATGTCAAAACCATCTTTCCATGCGTCTAAATCTTCGGCATTCGATGAAAAAAATTTTCCATCTCCCTGTTGACAAGGTCCAAACATAAAACACATTCTTGATAGTCATTTGATTTACTAACATCAGATAGCCATATGGTAGAGTTTTTTATAATGTTAAAAAATGCATCTGTATTACAATAATGGTATAAAAGTTCACTCATGTGTTGCCTCCTGTAACAAGGTGATTTGTAAATTGAAACTTAAATTGAATATATATTAAAAAGTTAACAAAGTCAAGATAAAAGAACATATGTTCCCGGAAAGAGCATTCTATGATCTAAAAACATGGTAAAACATGGTAAAAGATGGTAAAACATGGAAGAACATGGAATGTCTCGGTGCCGAAGACACGGAAATTTAAAGTTTCATTTAGGGAAAATATGTAAATTTTATTTTAGGGGTTGCAGTTTGGAAAGGAAAATGGTATCATATATAAAGCAGTAGGATGTTACTTTTTTTAGTCCAAATAATAACAATTATTTGAGGTTGAGATATCCGAAAACGAAGAAAAATGGGATGAATGGCCTGCATTGAGAGAGGGAAATCTGAATGCGGGTCTTTTTTATTATTAAGATTTAGATGAATAAAAACCATCTACGCTCTAAAAAGGAAAAATAAAGTTGATTGGAGAGCAACATGCAAGGAAATTTGTGAGTTGCTATATTCGGCCATAAACGGCTATCAAGAGAAGTCGGAATTGAAATTGTCATAAAAGAACTTTGCACTAGGATGGTCGAGAAAGAGTGCTTGGTAACTTGCTATAACAGAGCTGGACACCATGTAAGTGGTGCTCAATATGATAATATTGACACTCTATAGGATATAAGAATCAAGAAAAAGTTTGTTCCACCTGTCGAATATAAAGGTCTTGCAGCTGTGAGCTCCGCTTTTTTTACAGTTCTTTACAGTGCATTAGGAAATTATGATATCGTGCATATTCATGCAGAAGGTCCTGCCTTTTTTTCGTGGATGCCGAAGATATTCGGTAAAAAGGTAATTGTAACAATTCACGGGGAGTGTGAAATAATACGCGGCTGTCATAATAGGGACAAGGGTACGGCAGAGAACGAAAGGCTCCGCGACCCGAAGTTCATATTTTCTTACCCGAAGAATGAACGACTGATCTTTCTGAGTGGCAGAAATGCCGCACAGGAAGAAATCTCGACAATGAGGGTGGTGGGACTGCCAGCGGACAGGTGCGAGAACCTATCCGCTCTTTGTGTTGGCTGAAATATAAATGAAGAAATTGAGTGGGATTGTGGGAAAGAATTATGAGTAAGAAACTTGCGATTGCGATGTTCGGACAGAAGCGATTATCGAGAGAAGGTGGAGTAGAGATCGTTGTCAAAGAGCTCTGCACCCGAATGGCACAGAATGGCTGTGACGTGACCTGTTACAACCGCTCAGGTCATCATGTAAGCGGTGCTGAGTATGATAATGTCACAATTGAATATGAAGGTGTTTGTCAGAAGACTGTTCCTACAATCAATCGAAGAGGGGCTAGAGATATAATAGGGTCAACCAAGAAAACCTACGATAACTAAAGGGTTTTGACGGCTTGAGTTGTCCTTCAAATGTTTTATTTGTTGAAAAACTGCAAGATGCGGAAAATCCGGGGTTATATGTAGGAGGCTTTTTGGAAAGCTCTGTTTTGACCCACAAAAGGAGCAGCAAATAAAGATTGAAGGAGAGTTCAAGCCTACGGTGGATTGCCTTTGTGCGACCCGCCGTGGGTTTGTTTATTTTTGTCCATAAGGGAATAGATGTAACATTAGCGATAAAATGTGAGGATGGAATAGAGGAATGAATTTAAGGAAAGAAATACAGCACATATATCTTGTGGGCGCAAAGTCATTGGGGGCTTACGGAGGTTATGAAACCTTTGTATACAAGCTCACGGAGTATCACCAGAATAAAGAAAACATCAAATATCATGTTGCCTGCAAAGCCAATGGCGATGGTTGCATGGATGAGAGCAAGTTTGAGGGCGTGACAAAGATCAATGACCATGAGTTTGAACTTCACAATGCCCACTGCTTCAAAATAGATGTTCCTCAGATTGGCTCTGCACAGGCAATTTATTATGATGTTGCTGCACTAAAGGCTTGTTGCGAACATATCAAGAAAAACCATATCCCGCATCCGATTGTTTACATCATGGCTTGCCGCATTGGGCCTTTTGCTAGTCATTTTTACAGAGAAATCCATAAACTGGGTGGAACTGTGTATCTGAACCCGGATGGACATGAGTGGATGAGGGCAAAATGGTCGGCACCAATTCGGAAGTATTGGAAGATTTCTGAGCAGATGATGGTCAAATATTGCGACCTTGCTATCTGTGACTCAGTGAATATCGAGAAGTATATCCACGAGTGTTATGACGGCAAAGGTATCAAAGGCAGAAATCCGAAGACAACATTTATCGCTTATGGTGCAGATTTGACCCTTAGCAAGTTGGCTGATGACGATGAAAAGCTAGTGAACTGGTATAAGGAAAAAGGATTGACGAAGAAGGACTATTACCTTGTCGTCGGTCGTTTTGTGCCAGAAAACTCTTTTGAAGTTATGATCCGAGAGTTCATGAAAAGTAAGAGCAAAAAGAACTTTGCCATTATCACAAATGTGAATGAGAAGTTCCTGAATGAGCTGGAGGAAAAACTTCATTTCAAGAGCGATAAGAGAATTAAGTTCGTTGGCACTGTTTATGATCAGGAACTGCTGAAGAAGATTCGAGAGAATGCATATGCATATTTCCACGGTCATACGGTTGGCGGCACAAACCCCTCGCTGATTGAAGCCCTTGGAAGTACCGATTTGAACTTACTGGTTGATGTTGGCTTCAACAAAGAAGTGGCAGAGGATTGCGCTTTGTATTGGAGCCGAAAACCGGGTGGCCTTGCAAAGTTGATTGATAAGGCTGATCAAATGAGTGTAGATGAAATTGCAGAGATGGGTCGGAGAGCCAAGAAACGTGTTGCAGAAGAGTACACGTGGGATAAGATTTGCAAGCAGTATGAAAATGTGTTTGTGAAAGCAAACATTCAATAAAAACAGTGAATTAGGGAAGATGGAGGATATTAAATATGAAAAACTATAAAATCGCTGTAGCTGGAACGGGATATGTTGGCCTCTCGCTGAGTGTCCTGCTCGCACAACATCACCAGGTGACTGCTGTTGATATTTTACAGGCTAAAGTTGATATGATTAACAAATGTAAATCTCCGATTCAGGATGACTATATCGAAAAGTACCTCGCAGAGAAAGAACTGAATCTGACCGCAACACTGGATGCAAAGTCTGCATACGCCGATGCAGACTTTGTTGTAATCGCCGCACCTACAAATTACGATAGCCACACACAGCACTTCGACACATCTGCAGTTGAAGCCGTGATCGAGCTGGTAATGGAGTACAATCCGAACGCCATCATGGTCATCAAATCTACTATTCCTGTGGGCTATACTACTTCCGTGCGTGAGAAGTTCGGCAGCAAGAACATCATCTTCAGCCCGGAATTCCTGCGTGAGTCTAAGGCTCTCTATGATAATCTGTATCCGTCTCGTATCATTGTCGGCACTGACCTGGAGGATGAGCATCTGGTTAAAGCAGCACACGAGTTCGCTGGCCTGCTGCAGGAAGGTGCTATCAAGGAGAACATAGACACTCTGTTCATGGGCTTCACCGAAGCAGAGGCTGTTAAGCTGTTTGCTAACACCTATCTGGCACTGCGTGTTGCGTACTTCAACGAACTGGATACCTATGCAGAGAGCAAGGGCTTGAATACTCAGCAGATCATCGATGGTGTTTGCCTTGATCCGCGTATCGGAGGCCATTATAACAATCCTAGCTTCGGCTACGGCGGCTACTGTCTGCCCAAAGACACCAAGCAGCTGTTGGCAAACTATGCGGATGTGCCGGAAAATCTGATTGAAGCAATCGTGGAGTCTAACCGTACTCGTAAAGACTTTATCGCAGATCGTGTTCTGAAGTTGGCTGGGTACTATAGCTATGATACAGAAAACGAGTTCGATGAGAATAAGGAAAAGTCTGTGACCATCGGTGTGTATCGCCTGACCATGAAGAGCAACAGCGATAACTTTCGACAGAGTTCTATTCAAGGAGTCATGAAGCGCGTCAAAGCCAAGGGAGCAACTGTGATTATTTACGAGCCGACTTTGAAAGATGGCGAAACTTTCTTTGGCAGTGCTGTGGTTAATGATTTGGAAAAATTCAAGAAAATGAGCAACGCCATCATCGCAAACCGATATGATAAGTGTCTGGACGATGTGAAAGAAAAAGTGTACACAAGAGATATTTTCCAGAGGGATTAATATATTAGGATGAAAAAAATGAAAAATGTATTGTTTGTACATTCGAGTTCGGAATTATATGGATCTGATAGATCGCTACTTAATATTGTAAAGAATCTTGATAAAAATGAGTTTAATATTTTTGTTCTTCTTCCATGCCAAGGTCTATTGGTTGAAGAAATGAGAAAATTAGAAAACATTACTGTAGAAATATATGAAGTTGCCGTTCTCAGACGAAAAAATTTATCCATAAGAGGTGGAGTAGAGTACATAAAGGAACTAATTCAATCTACGGCTTTTATAAAGAGATATATTAAGCGTAATAATATTGATATTGTGGATACAAATACGGCAGTTGTTTTTCCAGGAGCTATAGCTGCAAAACATTGCGGAATAAAAAGTGTTTGGCATATTAGAGAAATTATAAAAAATAATCTCGAAAACAATGTTATATCGCTAATGATGAATAGATATGCGGATCTTATAGTGGCAAACAGTAAATCTACAGGAGAAGCACTTAAAGTCAAAAAAGAGAAAATTCGAGTTGTATATAATGCAGTTGAAGACTGCTCTGCCAGCAGTATGAAACATGAAGGCTTAGTTGTTGGCATGGCAGGAAGAATCAATCGATGGAAAGGGCAAAAACTTTTTGTCGATATGGCAGAAATCGTTCATCATAGTTTTCCAAATGTAATTTTTGAGATAGCTGGCGAAGCGTATACCGGTGAGGAATATTTGAAGGTGGAGTTGCAGCAATATATTCATGAAAAACAGTTGGATAATCATGTCAAGCTTCTTGGCCAAGTTAATAATATGAAAGAATTTTATGAGGGACTAGATGTGTTTGTCCTTCCTTCAATTCAACCAGAACCATTTGGGTTAGTAATTATAGAGGCGATGGAATATGAGGTTCCAGTTGTGGCAACAAACCATGGAGGCCCGGTAGAAATAGTTACAGACGGAGAAGATGGATATTTGGTCGATTATACTTCTGCAAATCAAATGGCGGAAAAAGTTGAAACCTTACTTTCGGATGAATCCTTGCGTAGAAGAATGGGATTATGTGGAGCTAATAAGCAGAGAAACAAGTTTTCCGTATCTGCAATGGTTGCGGGGGTGGAAAGGGTATTTAGTGAAGTTACAAATGAATAAAAAAGGTGAGAGGTGTTAAATATCCACGCCGTAAAAACAACATGGGACTAGAATATGAAAAGCGAATATATGTCTTGAAAAAATATATTGGCAAAAGTATGGATTTTTAATAGGAGGCGAAGCAGTGAGAATTGCATATTTGATTTTGCATTATATGGCGGGCGAGGACACTATCGAATGTGTACATTCAATACTCGATGTGTCCAAACAATCCGAACACAAAATATTGGTGGTTGTTGTTGATAATGGAAGCACAAATAATTCTTTTTTTCGGATATGTAAAGAATTCGGCAATAATACTAATGTAAAGCTTATTCATAGTGATATTAATCTGGGCTTTGCAAAAGGTAATAATTTGGGATTTCATTATGCAAAATATGAATGGAATGCGGACTTTATTGTTCAGCTAAATAACGACACAATTGTTTCACAAAAGAATTTCAATGAAATGATTGTGAAGAAATATGATGAAAAAAAATATGGAGTTTTAGGTCCGGATATTTTGACGGCAGATGGATTCCATCAAAACCCGGGAAGAACAGTCAACTGGAATCGAAAACGACTTCTGCTTTTCAGAAATAAAAAGAAAATTCAATACCTGCTATCGTATTTCAGGATTTTTGATAGTCTTTTAAGCCTCAATAAGGGATCGTATCAAGAGGAATGTATAAGAAATGATGTGTATAATACAGCACTTCATGGCTCTTGTCTAATTTTTTCACGGATTTTTATTGAGAAATTCGATGGAATGTATGAGGGAACCTTTTTATATATGGAAGAAGATATTCTGAAATTGCAAGCAGATCATTATGGCTTTCTGATGATGTATTCTCCGGATTTGAAATTGTACCACAAAGAAGATGCAGCCACAAATATGGTAGCAAGTGATTCGCTAACAAAGAAAAGAAGGGTATATAGGTATTTGATTGATTCGTCTAAAGCATATTTAGATTTAATGAATGAATATGATAGGAAAAGTAAATGATACGGTGCATTATAGAAAAAGCATGTAAAAAAATAAAGGGAAAAGACTACACATTAGATAGTGCGATTCCACTTTCATATCTAGTCGGAATAGCAATCCAAAGGGAAATTATGTTGTGTAGAGGTTTTCTCTCTTCTTTTGGTATGGGGAAATCTGGGAAATATCTATTTATCGGCAGACACGTTTCTCTGAAATGTAAGAGTAAAATATTTGTTGGGACAAATATTACATTCCAAGAACGAGTATATATAGACGCACTCTCAAAAGATGGGGTTGCTTTAGGAAATGGGTGCAGTATAGGAAGTGGAACGATAATAAGATGTTCTGGAAATTATAAAGAAATAGGAAAAGGTTTTTCCATGGGTAATAATTCTTCATTAGCCGATAATTGTTTTGTTGGTGCTTCAGGTGGTGTTATTATTGGTGATGATGTTATAGGTGGACAAAATATTAGATTTCACTCGTCTAATCATAACTTTAATGACAAAAATCTGTTGATTAGAAAACAGGGCGTAACATGTGAAGGGATAGTTGTTGGAAATAATTGCTGGATTGGTGCTGGCGTAATATTTTGCGATGGAGTTGCTATAGGGAACGGCTGTGTGATTGGAGCGAATTCTGTTGTAACTAAGTCGTTTCCTGATAATTGTGTGATTGCAGGCTCTCCTGCAAAAATTATAAAAAAAAGGGGAGAGTGACCCCGAAATACTTGGTTGCTACCTAGTTGGGAGGATATAGTTTGGTTTTAGATGTTAATAAATTAATAACTGTTATTATTTGTTTTATCTTATGTATTGCAGCCAAGAAATTTACAAAGACTTGGTTGAATCCGCTCTCTATGTTTTCTGGGATTTGGTCAATTATATTATTTTTATCCACATTAGGACTACATGGATTAAAGACAGCAAGTTGTAATACTTATTATGTCATATGTGCAGGGGTGACATGCTTTGCAGTGGGGTACTTGTTGACATATAAGAGCAGGTATACTTTTACATTTAATAAAAGCTATAAGCATGTAGGCAATGAGTATGTTCTGCGGTATCAGATTATATATATACTTGGAATAATATGCATAATATATTTTGCAATTAAGTTTTTGAGTGTTGCATCTATATTTTTTAGTGGCAATGGACTAGCAGCAATCAGAGTTATGGCACAATCTGAGGAAGCGGCAACAGCTGTCGGAGGAAAGCTTCTAAATGCAGTTAGAATTTTGCTTGTTATGCCATATGCATATGCTATTATTCCAATCACAGCAATGGAAATTTGGTTTGGAAAAAAAGATAAAAAAGTATTGTTTATATGTCTTTCTATCATAGCTTTAAGAGTCCTTTCTGAGGGGGGCAGAATCAGTGTTGTTTATTTCGCGTTACATTTATTAATCGGATTTTCTCTTTTGGAATCATATGCTATGAGAATACATGATTTGTCTAAGAGGATAAGAAAAAATAGAAAAAAACTAAGAATTGGAGTTTTGGTATTAGTAGCTATTGTTCTTTTGGCCTCAATGTCACGATCTATGAATTCATTGAGCACAGTAACCTATTACTATTTTTCTATGCAGCCATATATGCAGGAAATTTGGAGCAAAACTGTCGATGAAGCTCATATAATTGGATATGGCGTAGGATCGTTTAATGGATTAATTTTTCCAGTTTTATACTTATTAAAGAATATACTAGGAATTCCATTCACAACACACTTTAGACAAGTATATGATATGATACTGGAAACGGATAGTCAGTGGCAAATAATATCAACATATTACACTAGAGCTAACGCCTACGTTGGTACTTTCTGGTATTTCTATTTAGATGGCAAGGTCTTTGGAATTATTTTATTATCGCTTATTTATGGCATTATGGGAGGAAGATTATATTCAAAAGCTAAACGTCATACGAATGTCAAAAATGCTTGCCTGTATTCATTTTACATGCAAAGCATTATATTAAGTTTTTCTGGATTTGCTTTTTCGAGCATGTATTACGGCTTGGCTTTTTTGTTTATTATTTTTGTTGCGTATAAAAAAAGAGGAAAAGAATAGATGGAAAGAAAGAAAAAGATATTGTTTGTATCTCACAGCGGTCGGATGAGTGGGGCAAATCTGTCATTTTACAGTATTATAGAACAGTTAAAGTGCAAGATTGACATTTATGTTTTAGTCAATGAAAAGGATAGCGAATTAACTCATGCATTAGAAAAAATATCAGTTAAATATATTTATTTAAAGTATTCATGGTGGGTCGCGCATAAAAGAGATAATATAATTAAGCAAACATATCGTTATTGTGCTGATTTTCTTAAGTATGTCAACTCCCCTACAAATAATAAGATAAGAGATTTTTTTTCTAATTATGAATTTGATGCGGTGTATTCTAATACTAGTACGGTTGATATTGGATACAGAATCGCAAACGTAATGGGAATACCTCATGTATGGCATATAAGAGAATTCGGAAGAGAAGATTTTGGCTTCATTCCACTGGTTCCACGAGAATCTATGAGGAGGGCCTTTGAGGAAGCGAGTGCTATAATTGCAATATCTACCGCACTTGAGAAAAAAATATTACAGCAAAATCCAAAATCAACTGTTGTTGTGATTCAAAATGGATTCAATGTTGATAAATTAAAGTATCAACGAGAACATATGATTGACTGTAATAATGTGAAAATTCTTGTAACAGGACAAGTATCTGAAGCGAAGGGTCAAATTCAAGCAGTAGAGGCAATAAGTAAATTAAATTCCCCCAATATAAGGTACCATCTATATTTGGCTGGTGAGGTAGGTGGCGATTATCGTAAGCAAATATTAGGAGCTAAACCATGTCCAGAATGGCTCCATTTTATGGGAAAAGTAAATAATCTATTTGAAATTAGGAAAGATATAGATATTGAATTGGTCTGCTCACGGAGCGAAGCATTTGGCAGGGTTACAATAGAAGCAATGCTACATTCGATCCCAGTTATAGGGGCAAATACTGGAGCAACAAAGGATTTGTTGGCTAATGGTTTGGGAATTACTTATACTTATGGAGATATTGAAGATTTAATTGCAAAAATAGAGTGTTTAGTACATGACTGCCAACTGTATAATGATATTGTCTTGAAGGCATTTAATTATGCACAAAATTTTACGATAGAGAAGTGTGCGAACTCTGTTTACAATATATTAGTTGATGCTTGTAAAAAAAGTTGTGACATTATTTGAAGTAAGAGCAGACGTCATCAAAAAGAGATGAGTCACAAGTTTATTCAATTTAATATTAATGATACTTGTATTTCAACAAAAAGCTTAGAACGGGCCATAAGAGATTTTAAAATAAATTTATCGATTACGCTGATTCGTTTTCAATATGGTTCATTAGTATATTGCTTGATGAATTATCAAAATGTATTATACAGGAACGAAAATGTGCAACTAATAATCTTGGAGATAAATACATGAAAAAAAATAATTCTTTGCAAGTTCTTAGAGCTGTTGCATTTCTAGGAATTTTTACATCACATTTGGATTTGACTCGTTTTGGAGGGTTTGGAGTAGAAATATTTCTAATTATGTCTGGATTTCTTATGTATTTACGATATTCAGATCCTACGCTTGAAAGATTACTCCCAAATACAATTTCAGGCAGTTTTCAATTTGCGAAAAAGAAGATATGTAAATTGTATCCGTTGCATGTTATTACTTTAATTGCAGCATTGCCAATTCTACTGATGAATAACATTCATAAAAATTACGCTTTATTAAGAATGTTATCAAAAATACTTTTGAATGTATTTCTTGTACAAGCATGGATTCCAGTAGAAGAATTTAGATATTCGCTAAATAATTTGTCATGGTATTTATGTGTATGTTGTTTGGCTTATTTTTTCTTTCCATATATTCTTATTCGAATAAATAAGATTAAGAAACCTAGCAAAATGCTTTTTGTTTCAATGGCGTTGGTGTTGTGTCAGATATTAATTGGAGTAGGTGTTGAATCATGCATATCTGATACTAGATTGATTCAAGGACTAACATATAATTTTCCTTTATATAGATGCTTTGATTTTACTCTTGGCTGTAACTTGGGATGGCTCTATACTTGTTGCAAGAAGAAAATAAATGAGGTGAAGACTCGTTTATTTGTTCTGACTAGTTTTGCTACAATCGCTACTATTGTAGTGGTTCCTAAAATTTGGAATATATCTTTTTTAACATGGTGTAAAAATACTGTTGTTTTAATGCCTGCATCTTGCTTGCTGGTGTTATCGTTTTTTATGCTTGACTTGAATGAGAGTAATAAGTGTATTTCGCTCTTAATAAAATTGGGAAACATAAGTGCGTACACATATTTAATCCATGAGTTAGTAATACGATACATAAATATATTTATGATAAGGGTGCTATTAATAACTAATACTTTCGCTGTCAAATTATTCGTGGGAATAATAGCGCTTCTTATTACAGTGCTACTGGCCTTGTGCTATGAAAAAATTAATTGGAGATTTTATGAAACTAGAAAGAGCTAAAAATACAAAGAGGAACATGATCTTTGGATTTATTAATAAAATCACCTGCATGTTATTTCCCTTTGTAATTAGGACAATAATTATTAGGATAATTGGAAAAGAATATTTAGGCCTAGATAGCTTGTTTACGTCTATTTTGCAGGTTTTGAATTTGGCGGAAATGGGATTCTCCAGCGCGGTTGTATATAATATGTACAAACCTATAGCGGAAGAAAATGATGATCTCCTCTGTCAAATATTAAAATTTTACAAAAAAGTTTATTTTGCAATAGGCATGGTGATCCTTTTTGCAGGCATTGCTATTTTGCCATTTTTAACACGATTCATTAATGGAGAATATCCCAAAGACGTAAACATCTATGTGCTGTATATTTTGTATTTGTTAAACACAGTTATAAGCTATATGATGTTTGCCTATCGCGGCGCACTTTTAAATGCCTATCAGAGATTTGATGTCGAGAGTAATATTAGTACGGCCTCTAAGATTTTGTGCTATGTGTTGCAAATTGTATTGCTACTTAAAACAAAAAACTATTATTTGTATGTCGCAGCATTGGTTGTTTCTACGAGCTTTAATAATATACTAACTCAGTACTACACTAAAAAGCTTTTCCCAAACATTGAAGGAAGAGGCGTATTGAACCAAGAGGTCAGAAAAGATATTTCGGTTAAAATAAAAGGTTTAATGATAAGTAAATTGTGTGATACTTCGAGAAATGCCTTTGACAGTATTTTTGTGTCATCTTTTATTGGATTGGTGCAAACTGCAATTTATAATAATTATTTCATGATTATGAATGCAGTAATAATGCTTTTATCAATAATTAGTCGTTCAATTATTGGTGGAGTTGGAAATAGTATAGCTGTAGAGAGTAGTGAAAAAAATTATTCTGATTTAAGAAAACTAAATTTTGGATATATGTGGATTTCTGGATGGTGTACAATCTGTATGGCTTGTTTATATCAGCCATTTACGGAATTGGTTTTTGGGAAAGATATGCTCTTTCCGATGTCTACGGTTGTAATGTTTTGCGTTTACTTTTACGTTTTGAAAATGGGGGATATGAGATCTGTGTATTTTGAAGCGGCTGGTCTTTGGTGGGAAAATAGATTCAAATCTCTTGTTGAGGCTGGGCTGAATTTGATTTTAAACTATGTTCTTGGAAAATATTATGGCGTTAAAGGGATTATTTTAGCAACTCTAATATCCTTGTTCTTCATTAATTTTGTTTGGGGTTCTAATTTGATCTTTAAGTATTATTTCAAAAGCATTTCCTCAAAAGAATATTACATGCAACATCTTCTTTATGCTTGCGTGACATTGATTAACGCTTTCTTGACTTGTAAAATTTGTTCTGCTGTTACAGTTCCTGGCATTGTTGGATTATTTTTTAAGGGAGTAATATGTTTGGTATTTCCTAATATTTTATTTCTGTTGATTTATTGCAAAACATCGATTTTTAAGATTGCCATGCCGTGGCTACTGAAAAAACTTAACGCATAAGATGGTTAAAGGAGAACGAAATATGAATAAAGTACAAAAAGTCAATTATCTTGTTAAAAGACTGGGAATTAAGAAAACAATTATGCATTATCTGGGGGAAAAAGACAATGAATATATATGTATGTATGACCATTATTACTCTAAATTGAAGAAAGATCAGTATCTGAATGAGCTGTGTGAATGGTATGATTATGCGCTGGGGAGAAAAAGCGATTGCATAATCAACCCAAAAACGTTTAATGATAAAATTCAATGGATGAAATTGAATTGTGTTGATGAGATCAGGACTGTATGTTCGGATAAATTTGCTGTGAGAGAGTATATTAAAAATGCGATTGGAGAGGACTATTTAATTCCATTATTAGGTAAGTGGGATTCTTTTTCAGATATTGATTTTGATAGACTTCCCAAAAAGTTTGTTTTAAAGTCGAATACTGGATCAGGAAGAATTATAATCGTTTCTGATATTCGAACAAGTAATCCAATCTTTTTAAAAAAGGAATTAGATATGTGGCAGAAAATTCCTTTTGGATATAATGGAATGGAAATACAATATTTACCAATCGTTAGAAGTATTATTGCTGAACAATATATTGAGGAAATGGACGGAGGTTTACATGACTATAAGTTTCACTGCTTTAATGGAGCGCCTGCTCTTGTCGAGTTTATGGGAGAACGAGATTTAGTTAATCATACGTCTACTGAAACATGGTGTGATATTAATTTCAATCCTTTGAATATAGTTGAAAAGTTGGATGGCAATTTTGCAAATTATACAGGAAAATGCAAAAAGCCGAAAAACTACGATAAAATGCTCGAAATTGTAAGAATATTATGCGAGCCATTTATGTATGTTAGGGTCGATTTATATAATTTGGAGGGCAAAATTTTGTTTGGTGAACTCACTTTTACACCAGATAATGGTCTTGACCAATGGGAAACAGAAGATACAGATGAAAAAATTGGAAAACTCTTAATTCTTGAGCCTCAGGCAAAACAAACCGAGGAAAACTTATTAAAACAAGTTCATGAATTTTTTGAAAATTGAATTTTGAATTGGAAAACATAGTGCTAAATAGGTGTTTATCAAGCTCAGTATTGAAGTAGAATTACCAAAGTGCTATACTAAAACTACTATAATTTTCTGGAGGTTTTTATTATGCCCAGAACTAAGGGTAGCAAGAATAAGCCAAAAACTGTGACTGCTGATTTCGCAACGCAGATTGCAGAAAAGCGGTCTGCAAGGGAAGCACTTTCTGCTGAAATCGCATCCATCACTGCCAACATCGATACACTGAAAGCTGACCTGAAAGAGAAGAAGGCTGCTCTGAAGAAGGCCGAAAAAGAAGTGGCAACGCTGGAAGCAAAAAAGGCAAAGGCAGACGCCAAAGCTGCAGAAGAAGCCAAAAAGACAGAAGCAGAATCCGTTCTGAAAAAGCTGCTTGCCGAAGGCATGAGTGCCGATGAAATCCTCGCAAAACTGAAATAACACAAAAAACCCGTGATGAACAGGCATAACGCGCCGTTCATTACGGGTTTTAGGGTTATAAGAACATAAGTTCATCCGGCGGCAACATCAAACTGAAAATGTGCCGGAAGGTTGAACTGTTTGATAAACGCATGGTGCTGGGCGCGATAGTGCCGTAGATCATATCCCAAATGATGCAGCTCAAGAAGTTTCACCAGAACCAGATTGAGGTGAATCCGTTTGGCTGCAGAGATTTGCGCAGCGTCTAACCCGCGCTTCGTCATTTGATAGACTTCATCACTGTCCAGCATCAGGTGGGATGTGAAAGCATTATGCTCGTAAAGAAGGATGTGCTTATCCTTAATGGTCAGAAACTTGTTCAGGGTATGCAAGTCCATAAGCAATTGATGCTCCAAATAATGTCCAAGTGCGTAGCCGCACACCATCTGCTTTGTCTGTTTGCAAATTACGCTCAAATGGAATGCCAGTTCCGCTACTGCGGAACGGCTATTCCATTTTTAACGGTACGAAGTACCGCTAGATGACCTCATTCTGTTTCACGCATATTTATACTGAATATTCCGTTGCGGCGAAGCCGCCTGTATGTTATTGTGCCTGAGATGGATCCAGTCCATAAACCTCCCTCATGGAAATATCCTTTTCTGGGTCAAGACTCATAATCGGAATCTTGTATGAATCGAATGAGATTCGATCCATGATGGCATCTGTGAGAGGGTTGTCCTTACCACCAAGCTTTTGGTACCAGTCTTCCTCAAGATACTGGGAACAGAAGATCGTGGATGAGTGCTTGCGACGCTTATGAATAAGCTCAAGCAGATTGGCGGAGTCTTTTTCAGTAACTCTCATGAGCAGCCACTCATCCAAAATTAGAAGCGTGGGATTGGTGTATTTTTTCAATGCATCTTTAAAGCGGCCTTCATCTCTGGCCTCTTGTAAGTCCAGGAGCAGATCTGGCACAGTAAACGCTGCAAATTCTGCTCGAACGGTACGCCTATTCTGAAATCGGCGGTACATTCATTCTGATTTAGCGGTACGCGTTTTCTGCTCAAAACGGTACGTTTTTCCTTTATTATTGTGATGTAACTATTATTCATCACAGTGCAAAGGAGGAACTATTATGCACGACTACAATACTATTCTTGGAGTCATAGAACTTCGGCTCAGTAAAGTCAGTTATGACTCTGTACAAAAACGTTACCGGATCGGACGGAGCGGGATTGCATTAATCATGAACCGCTACAAAGATTCAGGCTTATCATTGGATGATCTTCGGCAAATGCCAGCCTCAAAGGTGGTTGATCTCATCTATCCAAAAGAAAACCTTCGACATAAGGATATTCCACTGCCTGATTTTGAAAAAATACATGAGCAGATGATTCAAATGGGAAAACATGCTGACTTGAGTTTTCTATGGATTGATTATAAAAAAGAGCATCCTAACGGTTACCAGCTTGCTCAGTTTTATAAGCTGTATCGTGATTTTATGGTAGATACTTATGGTACTTCAAAAACATCTATGCCTGTGGAACGGATCCCTGGTGAAAAGATGTATATTGACTGGGTAGGCGACCAGCCGGAACTACTATTGGATACAACAACTGGCGAACTTCGGAAAGTTCACATTTTTACAACTACACTTGGTTTTAGCAGCCTTGTTTATGCAGAAATCTTTCTGGATGAAAAACTTCCACATTTTATTACCGGCACAGTACATGCACTGTCTTATTATGGGGCAGTTCCTAAATATCTTGTCCCGGATAATCTGAGAACAGCTGTTACCAGGCATAGTAAAGATGAACTTGTGTTGCAGTCAGCTTTTTCAGATCTGGAAACTTTTTATGATACGATCATTCTACCGCCACCACCAAGGAAACCGAAAGGCAAACCAACAGTTGAAAATCATGTGCGTTTCTTGGAGACGCATCTGGTAGAAGAATTAAAGAAAGATACTTATACCTCTCTGGAAGTTCTGAATGCTACAGTCAAAAAGATTGTAGCGGACATCAACCAGCGTCCTTTCCAGAAAAAATCTGACATTCGAAAATCCCGCATGAATGGATTCGAAAAGTACGACAAACCACGTATGAACCAGCTTCCAGGCGAAAGTTATACACTTTGTGATTATAAATACTTTCTTAAAGTTCCAGATAATTACCACCTTGAGTATGATGCCCACTACTATTCTGTATTGTATACCTATAAAGGGAAGCCTGCAATTCTTAAGGCTACAATGACGGAGATACGGATCTGTGATGAGTATAACCGGCTGATCTGCCGCCATCCAAGATCTTACCGTGATTTTCCTCTTTACATTACAGATGACAATCATATGCCTCCAGAACAC
>Ga0129311_1001483_pt1 | contig 16536 bp, 11 predicted proteins | sample Go1ome_FD_94435 | JGI IMG/M metagenome (GOLD analysis project Ga0129311, IMG submission 94435) | Western lowland gorrila individual fecal microbial communities from Wisconsin, USA - Go1022B metagenome | ecosystem: Host-associated > Mammals > Digestive system > Large intestine > Fecal | place... | reverse complement strand
TAACCAGTTCATCCAGAATGACTTCGGATTTTTCCTTGGTTGCAGCAACCGCGCCGATGCCGGCGAGAATGAGTTTGCGGATGCCTTCGCTCAATTGATCCATATCGTGATGCTCCCTTCTTCTGCCATGGGCAGGTTATGGCGAATATATTCGATTCGTCAAGGGAAAACTCCTTTTTCAGTTCAAACGGGTCAATCCCGGAGAAACGTGTTTTTTTACTCGTCAGATATTTTGAAAAGCCTGTAAGACCTTCTTGGCATATTCTGCTTCAGGCTTTCGCTCCGGTCTGTTTGCAATTACGATTTTTGCGTTCCGGCACATGCCGCGCCAAATGACAGCCTTCTTTTCGTCGGTGATGTTCTTCATTTCGGCTTCAGGAATACCGTCAAGCATACATTGAAAATGACCATCTTTTTTATCATCGGTTTTATAGTACATCCAATGATTCCATCCGGTGACAAATAGGATATGCGTTGGCTTATAGACGGCTATGGTTTGATTCAGCAGTTTTTTGGCAACCTGTCTTTGCGCTGAAATCAAATGCTCGGACGGATTTCCGCCTTCGCTTGGTGCCACCGGAAAGAGATTTGTCCAGGCGATTCGTTCGTACCAACATTCTTCATCGAGCGGAAAACCGACGATTTCACTGCTTATCAGTTTTGCTGTTCTCCAAAATGCACTTTTTGCAATCGTATCATAATGATGTTTGATCTGATTTTCCTCGATAAATCCATACCTGTGTTTTGCAAACAATGCATGGCATGCTTTTTCCGTATAATCGTCGCGCACGGGTGCTTTTGCATATTGAAAAGCGCCGCTGTATTCGTCTTCGCATCCCCATCCATTGAGAGAACGACCGACAAGAAGTAGCCTGTTCGATTGTTCGTCGTATCGGTCGCCTTGGATAGGGAAATGGGTAACCAGACAATTTTCTTTGAGATAGTTGAGAATGACGTCATAAAGCTCGCCATAGTTTTGAAGAATCATCTCATTCCATTCGCGGCTGTTTTCCATCCGGATGCCTTCCTTACATAGTCGCTATACATGTTGAGTCGGTAAAAGTGAGAATTTATCGGTATGAATCAAGGCTTATGCTTCAGGAGCGAATCCCTTTGTGAATTCGATCTCCAATCCGAATCCATCAAGTCATTCACCGATGAAATTATGACGCACAGTTACATGTGCAGTTTCTACTTTACCTGAGAACAGATGCGGATGCTCTTGCATGCGTCACTCAGGCTGTAATCGGATTCCGGTTTGTAATTCGCGGAATTTCAAAATCGCCAGGATCAGCAGCTTCTTGAGCGTTTCTGACAGGACATATCATCTTCTGATCTGATTATACATGGACATCAGACAGAGTTCAATCAAAGAATGCGTAGTTCTACATTCGTTAAGCGTGGTGATCTATGCGCCTAAAAGCGGGAAACTCAGATGAACAAATCGAAATGATGCCGATCCGTCTCCTTTCGTTCATCTTGTTGTTCACACCGCAATACTTGAGATAAAAAGCGGGCAGAGTCCGCCCGCACTTCTGCCGAAGTCCGCAAAGCATCCAAGCCCTATACATGTGAGCGATTTGTTGCATGTTCTTTTTCGCTGAAAATAGGCTGAGCCCGCGTTGCCGCTCAAACGGACAATATTGTGCAGTTTCCGATGAAATAAGAAAAAGGTCAAGACTCATTATCTTGACCTCAGACTGTCGACAAAAGAATAGCTGAATTTGCTATTCAAGCCAAGTTTGCTTATGTCAACAAACTGAATCCCGATAAACAGGATCATGCCTCAAGCCGGGCAGACGGCATTCTACGGGTTTAAATCAAGGGTCATCCTCCGCAGACAGATGGGAAGATGACCTTCGCCCAGCTCGATCAGGCGCTTCGGCATATGGACTGCATGTCGTTGCTGTCGCGTCAGCTTCCGGAGCAGGCTTCGGTGTTTCTGGAATCTTCGTCACACTTGCCTCTGTACAGTCATAATTTGCGTTACGGTCAGTGATTCGACAGGCTGTCGTGGATTACCGTCACAGCCGGTCAGCAGGGGACAGATGCACATGAGGCATAAAGTCAATCAGATGTCTTTCTTCAAACTTCTTCTTTTCACGGTCATAACCTCCGAATGGGGAGTCTCAAACGACAACAAAAGATGCGAGTCGGTAAACCTTCTCGCATCTTTTTCTATTCACTTTTCGCAGGGCTGCTCATGCTTAGCCTGACAGCCCCAAAGCGGAGACGGAAAGACGATTCAGGTCGTTTGGAGATTTTACACGAATGGAAACTGAGGGATTAGAATTCGGTGCTGAGCAGATCGGCCACGAAGTTCCAGTAAGCTTCACCGTCCACGTCGTACACGATGGTGCACAGGGTAGAGGAATCGGGGCCCTTGCCTTCTGCCCAAGCCACGGACTCGCCGTAAGCATAGCACAGATCGGTCACCATGGCGATGTCGCGCTTATCCGTTTCGGAGATGAAATCCGGAACCAGGAAGATGCCCGGAACCTGAGCATCCCACAGGCGCTGACGGAGCTCGGGGTTCTCTTCGAAACGCGGATAGGCGTATTCGCGGATCAGCTTGGTGTAAGCAGTCTCGCCGCCGCCAAGGATGTTATCCAGGATATCCTTCGTCAGTCTCTGGTGATAGGAGATATCATGCGGAACGACGACCTGCACCGGGAAGTTGGCGTTCAGGCAGATAGCCACGGATTCGGGGTCATAATACCAGTTGCGCTCGGCGCACGGGGTATCGTTGCCGGGCACGTCGATGGCGCCGCCCATGTAGTAGATGCCGGCGGTGTTCTCGGCGAAGGTGGGATCCTGCATGATGGCGTTCGCCACGTTGGTGCAGGCGCCGATCGCCATGATGGTCACCTGACCGGGGTACTTGTGAACCTGCTCGATCATAAACTCCCAAGCCGTCTCTTCAACGGGCTTCAGAGAGCTGTAACCCCAGGTTTCGTCCTTGAGTTCGCCAAGGTTGTCGTAAGAGATGGTGTTGCCAAACTTGCGAACGTTAGCCATAGAGCGGATTTCCTTCAGACCGTTGGCAGCCATCTGCGTTTCAGTCTTCAGACCCATAACCGGAACGTCGGAGCCCATAGCCACGGGGATGTCGCCGCGGCCCAGCGCTTCGAGCTGGTTGAGGATGGAAGTGGTGCCCTGCGCGATGGTGGTGTTGGCGCCAACAGAGGTAACGCCCAACAGATCCAGATAACCTGCCTTATCTGCCTGAAGCAGGATCATCAAGGCATAGGTGTCGTCGCCGAAGTAGCCCATATCCGTGTCCAGAATGACCTTGTGGGTGTCGGCTTTGGTAACGATGTTGTAGTCGGACATGTCTGCCAACGCAGAGACGGCGGACAGCATCAACAGGGCTGTCAAGAGGATGGCGAGCGTCTTTTTCATTCTGGGTATTCTCCTTTCGGTCTGTTTGTGGGGAACGGGTGACAACGTAGAAGCCTTAGTTTCCAAACGGCCTCTCTAAGAAAGCCCAAACGCACGCCGCTGTCGCGCAGAGGAAAACGCCGCGCAATCCAGACTTTCTAAGATTCTGAAAAAGTAGGGGGAACGATCGTCTCTCCCGCGATGGCTTTATTGCCGGTCTCTGGGGGCGCCCACGCTGGCACGCACGATGAGCTCGTGGCGAACGATCACGTCTCGGGCGGGGCCTGTAACCGTGCCCTCGATTCGCTCAAACAGCATCCGAACGCCTTCTCTGGCGAATACGTTGCTGTCATTGGAGACGCTCGTTAAGCTGGGGTTAGAGGTTCTGGCGTAGGGAATATCGTCCATGCCGGTGACGGAAATCTGATCCGGAATGCGGATTTTTCGCTCCTGCATGGCGGATAGAAGACCCAGCGCAATTTCGTCGTTGGCGCAGCAGATTGCCGTAGGCAGGGGCGAAAGCTTGGCGAAATATCGCCCGGCTTCATAGCCGTCGTATTGGGAAAAGCCGGATTCGTAGATATACTCTCTGACGATGGGCAGCCCGGCTTCCCGAAGGGCTTGTTCATATCCTTCCCGGCGGCTTTTGCCGATCATGGTGCCGGGTGTACCGCCGGCAAAGGCGATATGCCGATGCCCCAGCGCGATCAGGTGCCTGGCGGTCAGGTAGCAGCCCATAGAGCCATGCACATGCACCGTGTCGAAGGGGCATGTGGAATGAGCGTTGAGCGCCACCACGGGAATGGCGGTTTCCAGCAGACTCTTGATGACAGACTGCCGAATATCGATGGATGCCAACAGGATGCCGCTGGCATATATCTGCTTGGATAGCGCGATGGAATCGTTTTCATGCAGACTTTCATCCGAGTCGAACAGCACCATGCGGTAGCCGCGCTCCCCCAGAAGACGCTGCACAGTCTTGGACATCTTGGAATAGAAGGGGTTGCAGATATCCGGCACCACCAACAGAATGATTTTTCCCGTTCGGTTGCGCAGCGACTGCGCAGCGATGCTGGGTGTGTAATGCAGCCGTTCCACAGCCTGGCAAATGGCGCTGGCGGTGTTTTGGTCTACATGACCGGATTGATTCAGGTAGCGGGAAACGGTGGTGGTGGAGACGTTTGCTTCCCGGGCGACGTCCCGAATGGTTGGCCGCCGGAAGCTGGGACAGGATATTTTTTCCCGCGTCATTTTGACGATCACGCCCTTCCGCGTTTACATGGCCGACGGATGAAAAGCGATTTGACAGCGCTTTTGGCTGACAATACCCTCGCGCTCCAGCTCCTTGAGCAACCGGGAAATGACCTCCCGCGAGGTGCCGAAAACGTCGGCAAGATCGCTGTGGGTCATGTTCAACTCTCGGCGACCTTCGTCGCTTCGGTTGGACAGATATTTTTCAAGTCGAACCCTCAGAGAGGAAAATTGCGTTTCACCAACCAGATAAACCATTTGCGAAAGCTGACGGCGCATATTCTGGTAACAGAACGCGTTGAAACGCGGGTTACGCGATTTCAGCGTATCGACGGTTTCGGAATCCGCCAGATACACGAGCGTATCCGATGCGATATCCACCGACAGCTCGTATTTGCAATCCTCCGGCGAAAGGGACATGATACCGTAGGCGCCGGTGGATAGACTCGCCAGCTCGCACCGATGACCGCTGAGGCTGTCGATATGAATACAGGCATTGCCGCGGCTGACGATATACAGAGCGCCCGGCGCTGCGAATTCCTTCAACTGTCTGGATTGGGGTCTGGCAAAGGATTTCATTAAAAAACCGCTGCGAAGTAGTTGCAGTTCATGGACGGATAGAATGTCGTAAAACGAACAGGCAGACAAACATTCATCCAGCCGATCCAACCTTCTTTCCACGATGAGTTCCCTCCCCAATATCATCTGTAAGAAACAGATGTGCGGTTTGTCTTTGGGTGTGGTAACGTTTCCGTTGACTCTAGTATATAGAATAGATCCGCCTTTTTCTGTGATGCTTATCACGATAATTGAAGATTTTTTGTATATTTTTTTCTTAATTAAGGGCGATAAGCAGAAAAATATGCGTTAAAAAATATGCAAACTGCGTAAATGTGCCCAAAGTGGAAACGTTTGCAGTCTGCGGCAAAGTCAACGGCGGAGGCGGTGCGGATGACGGCACCCCCCTGAGTTGCCCGGGGGCGGTATCGCTGCACGCATTTTTTTATGTTACAAAAACCATTATTATTATCATTCGGCAAGTAATTGGGCTCTCCCTGCAAAAAAATGCATAAAGAAAAAGAAATCCGAACCCATCCCCAACTGGGATTAAGTTCGGATTTCTTGGGTTTGGTGGAGCATAGGAGATTCGAACTCCTGACCCCAACACTGCCAGTGTTGTGCGCTACCAACTGCGCTAATGCCCCGTCAACAAAAAATATTATAACACAGCGCGGAACGGCTTGTCAACAAAATTCGGAAAATCGTAGAATAAAAAGCGGACGAAGGCGTCTGCGAATTGCCGAAGTTCATAAAACGCCGAAACTTTGCTCATGGGAGCAAGGGCTGCATGGCTTTCGTATCCGGCTGCGTGTGACCGGAAAATGCAGGAAATAAATCAGAAAAATGGGTTGTCAAAAGGTGAGGGTTGTGTTATAAAAGGTGGGCTGAAAGAAAATACAAGCAGCTGATCGATGGAGCAAGAGATCATGAGAAAAAACAAGCATGAGATTAATATGACATCCGGTTCGCTGGCGAAGAACATTCTGCTGTTCAGCCTGCCGCTGATGATGTCTCAGATTTTGGAAGTGCTATTCAACCTGAGCGATATCGCTGTGGCGGGAAAGTTTGCTGATTATCGGGCGCTGGGCTCGGTCGGTTCAACGACGCTGCTCGTATCGCTGTTTACGGGTTTCCTCATCGGACTGGGCAGCGGCATCAACGTCTGCGTGGCGCATAAGCTTGGTCTGGAGGATGAAGAGGGCGCAAAAACAACCGTATGCTCGTCCGCACTGATCAGCCTGATTGTCGGCTTGATCGTGGGCGTCATCTGCAATCTGTTTGCAGAACCGTTTTTGAAGCTGCTGGGTACAAAGGACGAGCTGATCGACGGTGCGGTGCTGTATTTGAAGATTTATTCGCTGGGCATGCCGATCATGGCGATTTACAATTTCGGCAACGGCGTACTCAGCGCAACGGGCGAAACGAAAAAGCCGCTTGTCTATCTGACTGTTGCGGGCGTGCTGAATGTTATTTTGAACCTGTTCTTCGTGATCGTCTGCCATCGTGCGGCAGACGGCGTGGCAATCGCCAGCGTCATGGCGCAGACGTTGTCGGCGTTTTTGGTGGTGCGCCATCTGCTTGGGCGGACGGATGGCTGTGCGCTCAGGTTTTCCCGAAACTACATAAAAAAGAAGACCTGCATGGATGTGCTGAGCATGGGCATTCCCGCCGGCATTCAGAACGCGATCTTTGCCATTGCGAATCTGTTTGTGCAGAGCGGCGTGAACACATTCGACGCGGTCATGGTTTCGGGCAATTCTGCCGCAGCTAATGCGGATACGCTGATTTACAACGTGATGGCGGCGTTCCATACGGCGTGCGCGAGCTTTGTCAGCCGGAACTGGGGCGCGGGCAACCGCAAGCGCATGATGAAGAGCTACCTGGTCAGCCTGAGCTATTCGTTCATATCAGGCGCGGTGCTGGGCGGGCTGCTGCTGGCGTTCGGAACGCAGTTCCTTTCGCTCTTTGCCAATGAGCCGGAGGTCATCGCGGCGGGCATGGGGCGCATCAAGATCATGGGCTGGTCGTACGCCTTCAGCGCGTTTATGGATTGCACCATTGCCGCTTCCCGCGGTATGGGCAAGAGCGTTGCGCCGACGATCATTGTGATTTTAGGTTCGTGCGTGTTCCGCGTGGTCTGGGTTTACACGATCTTCGCCTATTTCGGAACGATCAGCTCGCTTTATCTGCTGTATATTTTCTCGTGGACGATTACGGCAGCGGCGGAAATCTTCTATTATATGAGAAGTTATCACGCATTGTCGGTTGCGCATGCCGCGAAGGCATAAGGACGCGCACGAAATATAAAAGAGCATAAGCGCAGGCTGCCGGACAGAAGACAACTGTTCGGCAGCCGTTTTTGGATGGATAGGAATCTACAAAAAATCGTCGTGTGCCATTTAATCTGCTTTTGACTTGAGTTGATGTTAGTTTAATATAAAATGCGGAAATGAAGTGAATCCGGTGAAATGATTTATAAAATTGCAGGAAACGAATGCAACTGTTTCAAAAATTTCTTGAAATTGAGAACGAAAGCGGTTATAATATACTCCATCTTCAATCCGGCGGCGCGATGCCGCAGCGAGTTTTGGCTCTGCGCCCGCGGGAGTGAGATACGAAGCGAGCTGTATGACAGGAAACACGCATGGAGGATGAAACAATGGGGGAATCATTTTCCGAAAGGCTTTTGATTGCCGCGCCGCAGGCTGTTGCGGCAAAACTGAGCGAGATTCTTGCGTCCGCGCAGATTCCCAGCCGCGTCGTTTGCACGGGGAGTGAGGCTGTCAGCGCGGCGAAAGACGGCGCTCTGCTGCTGACGACCTATCATCTGCCGGATATGACCGGGGAGGAACTGGCGAAGCAGCTGGGCGACGACGCCGACGTGCTGATGATCGTTCCGCAGGATTATTCGGGTGAGGACTCGGAAAATGTGATGACGCTTCGCAATCCCATCAGCCAGGAGGCGCTGGTGCAGTCCGTGCGGACGCTGGCATATTGCCGCGCACGCATGCAGTCGCTGCGGCAAAAGGCACAGAAGCTGTCCCGCATGCTGGAAGAGCGCAAGATCATCGACCGCGCCAAAGGACGGCTGATGGATACGCTCCATATCACGGAAGCCGAAGCGCATTATCACATCCAGAAAAAGAGCATGGACAGCGGCAGACGCATCGCCGATGTTGCGCAGGATATTCTCGATGCGCAGGAAATCATTGCCAGCTGAATAACGTGTAAAATACAGGATCAACCAGTCTGCTGAGCGGACTGGCTTTTTTGATGCTTCGGAAATGGCAGAAATTGCTCGAATGAGCAGAAACCCAACGTTTGCGGACTTCGGCGGAAGTGAAAGCGGGCTCAGCCCGCAGTTTCAGGGAATTTTTGGACGGGTTGAAAGAAATGGGATGGATAATTCGTCTATTAAATGAGCGGAAAAACTCGGCACTGAAGGCATAAATATGTTATACTGATATGCGCATTGCGGACGAAGAAAACTTTTTTTCAAAATTCTGTCCATAAAAACAGACGCTTCATCGTCTAATGAACGAAACAAGGCTGAATAATCAGGAGGAATCCTTATGGATAAAAAAAGAATCGCTGCGCTGGCTGCTGCCGCATGGATGGCGTGCATGCCGCTCGAAAGCGGAATGAATGCTTTCCGTTTGGCGCATGCGGAGGGCACGGTGGACGAGGCGGAAAGAGAAGCGACGCTGACATCCGAACCGACGGAGGAAACGGAAGCGACGCCGACGCCCGAACCGACGGAGGAGCCGGAAGCGACGCCGAAGCCCGAACCGACGGAAGAGCCGGAAGCGACGCCGACATCCGAACCGACGGAAGAACCGGAAGCGACGCCGACGCCCGAACCGACGGAAGAGCCGGAAGCAACGCCGACGCCCATGCCGACGGAAGAACCGGAGGCGACGTCCGCACCGGAAGAGGACGATTGGAAGCCGCACGGCGAAGCGTGGGCAATCTTGGAAGACGCAACAAAGCTGGACGGCAGATTGCAGGATATTCTCAATGAGCTGTCCGGAAAGGAACGCGAGGATGAGGAAGCCGAGGTCTTTATCCGCACGCGGGACATGCTCGTCGTTTCGGGCATTGGTGAGGAGATTTTTGACCGCGTGACGCTCAGCCCGGACGAAGAAGTCTTTGATCCGGAAAAGGCGTACTACGTCGAGTGGCAAATTCAGGATGCTGTGCCGCTTAGCGCGGAGGATGAGCGAACCCTGCCGCCGATCGTGGTCTATGTGACGCGGGAAGGCGCGGACAAGCCGAATATCGGTGATGCAACACCCGCGCCGACGCAGAGCCCGGAAGGAACACCCGCGCCGACGGAAGCGCCGACGCAGAGCCCGGAAGCGACACCTGCGCCGACGGATGCGCCGACGCAGAGCCCGGAAGCAACCCCTGCACCGACAGATGCGCCGACGCAGAGCCCGGAAGCAACCCCTGCACCGACGGAAACGCCGGAAACGCCTGCGCCGACGGGCGTGACGATTGAGGTGACCGCGGATGACTATGAGCCGGACGTGTGGACGAATCATCCGCCGGTTTTCACCCTTTCCGGCATTCCGGAGGGAAGCGATGAATATGTTTACGGCGTATTCGTCTGCAACGAGCGGCTGATTCTGCTCGCGAAGGATACGGATTCCTATGTGCCGACGGAGGAAGGGCTGACGAGCGTTCGGTTTGCCATTCTGGATCTGATGGGCGACGTGGTTTCGCTGTCCGACCAGTATGATCTGATGCTGGACATGTCCGCGCCGGACGGACCGTATCTCAGCGGCGTGGATTATTGCGACACGGTATGCTATATTGAAGCTTCCGACAGCCTGAGCGGTTTGAGCGATATCTCTTACGATGAGGGCGAAACGTGGGAACCGTATATCGAATATGAGGACGGGCTGTCCATCGTCGGCGAAAAGGGCGACACGATCGAGGCGGGAACGATTTGGGTGCGCGATGTCGCGGGCAATATTTCCGCCAACGCCGAGGAATTCACCTTCGGCAAACGCAAAAAGACAGGCGGCACGGGCGGAACGGGAACAAAGCCCATCAAGCACGTCAAGGAAACGATGGATTATTCCAAGGCGAATTACAACGCGCTGGAATTGAAGTTCTCGGATGAGCCGCAGACGCAGCTTGTCGCGGGGGAAACGACGCTGAACCTCAGCCTGAGCGAGGGCGCGGGTGACGCGGCAAAACCCTTTACGGCGAAGCTGGCGGCGTGGCAGACGGATGAAAAAGCGCAGGACAAGCCGAACGCGCTCGTGCTGACCGCGCAGGCGGGCGAGGAAAACAGCACATGGCGTTTCAGCGGCGACGTTTACAAGCTGCTCAACAACAGCGGCGTGGATTATCTGGTCTTTTCGACCGGAGAATATATGACCGCGCTACCGACGGCGGGCTTTACCGGCGGCACGCAGTATGGCAAGCTCAAGGCATCCGGCGTATCGACCCGCAAGTTTGAATATACGCTCTGTCAGGATGAAGCCCTGCGCGAAACGACGCTCAGCGTTCAGGTCGAGGGAGAAACCTACCTGCTCGAAGAAGATACCGCCCAGCCGATGTACCGCTATGATGTGCTGGTGGGCACGACGGATCTGATGAAAAACCCCTATGAGAGCTACAAGCATAAGGAGGCAGACCCATGAAAAAGACAGCAGCGCTTGCAGCGTTTGCGCTCGCCGCGATGATTCCGATGGGTGCGCTTGGTGAAACGGTGTTTGCGGGCGAGGTGACGGCGAGCAACACGCAGGTCATCGCCGCGCCTTTTGGAGGCATGGTTGAAAAGGTGAGCGTCCGCGTCGGCGACAGCGTGAAAATCGGCGACCCGATTGCGGTCGTTGAAACGACAAAGGTATACGCGGAAACGGACGGAACGGTCAGCGGCGTATTCGCCAGCGAAGGCGACAGCGCGGACGGCATCAAGACGCGCTACGGCGGGCTGGTCTACATCGAGCCGATTAACCGCTACACGCTCTCGTGCAGCACGGAAAAGGCATATAATTCCAGCGAAAACCGCTATATCCACATCGGCGAATCCATCTATCTCAAATGCACCAAGGACGGCAGCCATCAGGGCAGGGGCATCGTGACCGCCATCGACGAAAAGGACGAGAGCAAATACACGGTCGAGGTGACCGGCGGCGAGTTCTACATGGGCGAAACGGTCGATATCTACCGAAACAGCGAATATGAAACCGCGTCGCGCATCGGGCGCGGCACGGTCGGCAGGACGCAGGCGGTCGCCGTCAACGGAACGGGAAGCGTTCTGCGCATCCATGTCAAGCCGGGCGATACGGTCGAGCGCGGCGAATTGCTGTTTGAAACCGTGACGGGCACGCTTGACGGGCTGTATGCGCCGGATACGCAGGTGGTCAGCGACGTGGCGGGCGTTGTGGCGACGGTAGACGCCAGCAACGGCACGTCGGTCGAAAAGGACGCCAAAATCGCAACCATTTATCCGTCGGATGACATGCAGATTAAGATGGTCATTTCCGAAGCGGACTTGGGCGATGTTTCCGTCGGCGGGAAGGCGGAGGTCGAGTTCAACTGGGACGCGGACAGCGGCAAGCGGTTCGAGGGAACGATCTCTTCCATCTCGTATCTGAGCGAAAAGCCGGGCGAGGGAAGCGCGTCCTCCGGTCAGCAGAGTGCGCAGTATGTCGCGTATGTCGATTTCACGCCGGATGAAACCGTGCGCATCGGCATGACGGTGATTGTATACGTGGAGTAGCCCTCTCCGGCTGACTGCGTCAGCCACCTCCCCCAGAGGGGGAGGCAAGAGGGGTACGGTCTATCATCATTTGTATAAGTAAGTTCTTGGCTCTCCCTTTGGGAGAGCTGTCCCGAAGGGACTGAGAGGGCTTTAAGAAAGGAAATCATTCTATGAAAAAGATACTTGCGTTGATTCTTGCGGCGAGCCTGATGCTGTGCGCCGCGTATGCGCTGGCGGCGACCGGAAACGTGACCATCGCCGTGCAGGGACAGGACGGCTTTAACGACTTTATCTCCAGTATGCTGGTCTGGGGCGACAAGCTGCTGCTTTCCAGCTACAACTCGCTTTATGCGTGGAACAGCGAAACGCGCAAGCTGGTTGAGGTACAGGGTTATGACCAGCTTCAATACATGCTGACCGATGAGGAAACGGGCGTCATCAAGGCGGAAGAGGACGGATACTGCTACTTTGATACGGATCTCTACGTCGTCGATGGCAAGCTCTACCGCATGGCGCAGTTGAATGATTCGGACGGCAACCAGACGAGCTATCTGGTGGAAATCATCATTTCGGACGACGGCGAGCTGTCGCTGGGCGAGGTCATCGACCTGGGCGACGCGCTCTCCATCACCAATGAGGCGGACGGGGAAACGTACAGCTACACCCGCAGCCTGCAAAACCCCTGCTCGTTCGGACGGACGATTTACGCGCTCTCCTACGGCGATTCGCTGGAGCTGCTTTCGCTCGATCTGGACAGCGAAACGGTCGATACCGTGACGCTGGATACGGATTACCAGATAGACAGCATCAGCCCCTACACCGAGGGCAAGCTGCTGATGATCGGCAGCAACTACAACGTAGACCCGGTTGAAACGGCGCTGCTCGTTTACGATACGGAAACTGAGGAGATCACCGAGCTGGGCAAGATGCCCCGCGAAGGCTATGAGACGCCGAGCGCCATCTGCTATGACGAGGCACGCAGCAAGGTTTACTATGTGCTTTCCGGAAGCGTCTGGCGCATGGATATCAGCGACGACGGCTTCGGCACGCCGGAGGAGTTCGGCGACATGCCGCTGGAATCCTATTCCAACAGCGTGGCGGTGATGATGGGCGACTGGTACGTCCTCAGCAGCTACGACGGCGTTGTCGGGCGCGATGTGACGCTGGATAAAATGCCGCCTCAGCGTCTGCGCGTTGTCAACAGCAACTACGCTGAGAGCATCAAGACAGCGTATTACGCCTTTACGGACAAGCATCCGGAATACATGGTCTCCATCTCCAGCAATCTGGATGAAAGCACGCTGCTCCAGAGCATGATGAACCGCGACAGCAGCGTGGATATCTACACCATTTCCAGCTCGAGCAGCGCACTTTCCGCGCTGATGAACCGCGGCTATCTGGCGGAGCTGGGCTCGAGCGAAAAGCTGACGGCGGCGGTCGATTCGCTCTATCCGTTCATCGGGGATTTCTGCAAAAAGGACGGACAGCTCTACCTCATGCCGTTCTCCGGATACGCGATGGGAATGACCATGAACATCAAAGCCCTGACCGAGAAGCTGGGCTATACGAAGGAAGATGTTCCGACCTCGTGGAAGCAGCTGTTTGAGCTGATTAACGATATCGCGGCGAACAAGAAGCTGGAAGAAGCCCCCGAGGTCAGCTTTGTGATGGAGGGCTATACGCAGCAGGATCTGCGCAACATGATCTTCTCCAATATGATGAGCGATTATTATACCTGGCTTGACCAGAGCGAGGAGAACCTGACCAAAGGCACGCCGGTGCTGCTTGAGCTGTGCGAAGCGTTTGAAAAGGTCGATTGGAGCGGTCTGGGTCTGCCGGAGGAATATTCCGAAGATGGTTGGATGTCCGATGGCATGAAGGACAGCGTGCTGATTGATTTTAACAGCGTGGATGTGACCAGCTATGTCGGCGCGAATCAAGACAGTGTGATTTGCCCGCTTTCCGTCGTGGACGGCGAGGAGCCGGTCATCGGCATGACGCTGACGCTGGCGTTTGTCAATCCGTTCTCCGAAAACAAGGATGCGGCGATTGAATATCTGGAAGACGCATGGGACGCCAACGGCAGAACCAACAGGATTCTCATGGATCCGAACGACAACGAGCCTGTCGTCAACGCCTACTACGAGCAGAACTTGAAGGATAGCCAAAACAGCATCGACCAGCTGAAAAAGTCCCTGGAAACGATGACCGATGAGGAAACGCGCGAAATGACGCAGAACGACATCAATTCCATGGAGGAGTGGCTTGAGGAATATAAGGAGAGAGGCAAGTACGACGTGACGCCGGAGCAGATCGCGAAGTACCGCGAGGTTGCCGGCAAGATGGCCGTCGCGAAGAGCGACATCTATGGCGGCGATTCCTACGATCAGATGTATCAGTATGTGGACGGCGCAATCACGGCGAGCCAGTTTGCCGCCCAGCTTGAAAAGACGCTCCAGATGCAGCGTCTGGAGGGCAACTGATTTCCCATGTTTGAAAAAAAGAAATCGGTGCTGCTGTTTCTGCTGCCGGGGCTTTGCATGCTGCTCATCTTCTACATCATTCCGTTTTTCAGCGGCATCGGGTACAGCCTGATGGACGGCAGCTACAAAAACGAATTCGTAGGGCTGAAAAACTATCGGGAGATCTGGCAGAACAGCATGTTCCTGCTGGGACTGAAAAACACGATGGAGCTGTCGCTCATCTGTGCGCCGCTGCTGTGGATTCTGTCGTTCCTGCTGGCGAGTGCGCTGGCTTCCATCAAGCCGTTCGGCGGGTTCTTCCGTTCGAGCGTGCTTCTGCCGTATCTGACGCCGTCCTCGGCGATTCTGCTGGTCTGGCTGGTGCTGTTCGATTACGGCGGACCGGTGAACCGTGCGCTGGCGGCGATGGGGGCGGAGCGGGTCATGTGGCTGTCAAGCGGCGCGTTGCGCCTGCCTGTCGTGCTGATGTTCCTCTGGAAAAATCTGGGCTTCTGCCTCATCATCTTTCTGGCGGCGCTGCAATCCGTTCCGCAGCCGCTGTATGAGTATGCGACGCTGGAGGGCGCGGGATTTATGACCCGCGCTTTCCGCATTACGCTGCCGCTGGTTACGCCGACGGCGTTTCTGGTGTTCGTGCTGGCGTGGATCAACGCGTTCAAGATTTTCAAAGAGGTCTATTTCATCGCGGGCGCATATCCGGATTACTCGGTCTATACGCTGCAAAACTATATGAACAACATGTTCCAGAAGCTCAATTATCAAAACGTGACTGCCGCGGCGTATTCCTTTGGCTTGATTGTGTTCGCCATTTTCGGCGTGCTGTTCTTCCTGCAAAGGCGTGCGGCACGCGGGCTGAACTGAGGAGGCGCACATGAAACCGACGATTCATTTAAAGCGCCGCCACATCCTCATTCGCCTGCTGCTTTCGCTCACGGCGGTGATCATCCTGCTGCCCATCGTCATCACGGCGCTGTATTCGTTCTTTTCGCCCGATGAGATCAAGGCGTTTATGGATACGCGCAGCAGCTATGACGCGGCGCAGTTCATGGAAATCAAGCTGTCGCCGAATATGTTCTCCCTCAGCCAGTATTACAAGATACTCATCGAGGACATGACCATTCTGCGCTATTTCGTCAATTCCGCCATGTATACCGGCGCGATTCTGCTGGGGCAGGCGCTGTTTATTCCGGCGATGGCGTATGCGCTCTCCCGATTCAGGTTTCCCGGAAGGGATGCGCTGTTTTTCGTCATCATCATGCTGATGCTCCTGCCGTTTCAGGTCACGATGGTGCCTAACGTTATCACGCTTCGGGCGATGGGGCTGCTGGATACGGTCTGGTCGGTCATTCTGCCGATGACGGTTGCGCCGTTTTACATTTTCCTTCTGCGGCAGTACATGGTCGGCTTGCCGGGCGATATGATCGAGGCGGCGCAGATTGACGGCGCGGGCACGCTCAGGTGCTTTGTGCATGTGGTGATGCCGGTCTGCCAGCCCATTTTGGGCGCGGCGATTGCGCTGTCGTTTGCGGATTGCTGGAATCTGGTCGAGCAGCCGCTCACTTATCTGACGACGCATACGGAGCTTTATCCGCTGTCCGTCGCGTTCAACCAGCTGACTCAGAAAAGCACGGGCGTGGAGTTTGCGGGCGCGGCGCTGTATACACTGCCGGCACTGTTCATCTATCTGTTCTTCCAGAACGATATTCTGGAAGGCGTACAGCTGACGGAGCTGAAATAGAATAACGAGGAAGAAACGATGAAAAAATTTGCCATCAAGGGACTTGTGGCGCTGGCGGCGGTGGTCGCCCTGTGCATGTTCTTTTCCGGCACGATCAAAACGATATCGACCGCGAAGGTCAAGCTGGTGACAGCCAAGCAGGGCAAGCTGGAAGAAGAAATCAAGCTGAGCGGACAGCTCACGTTTCCCGAAAAGGAAGACGTCAAGCTCGAGCTTTCCTCCGATCAGAGCGTGACGATCAAGCGCGTCCGCGTCGCCAAGGGGCGCAGAATCAGCGCGGGCGACGTGCTTTTTGAAGCGGAAGTGTCCGGCTACGACAAGGAAATGGAATCCCTGCGCAGCGATTACGATGCCTCGCAGAAGAAACTGCTGGAGCTGGAACGCAAGAACGGCGATCTGCG
>Ga0129311_1001482_pt1 | contig 16537 bp, 10 predicted proteins | sample Go1ome_FD_94435 | JGI IMG/M metagenome (GOLD analysis project Ga0129311, IMG submission 94435) | Western lowland gorrila individual fecal microbial communities from Wisconsin, USA - Go1022B metagenome | ecosystem: Host-associated > Mammals > Digestive system > Large intestine > Fecal | place... | reverse complement strand
CATGTGGATCACGACAGCCTGCAGAATCGACATCGTCTGAGAGCATTGGCGTTCCGAATAGAAGAGAGCCTGTTCGAAAAGGTCCACGAGGGTGGCAGACATTCCCAATTCTATCGGGCCTTTCCTTTCACCGAAAAAGCGTTCGATTTCACGGCGGAACGTGGGTCCGTTGAACCCTATATAATATTCTGTCCAGCCTGTATCCCTGTTAGGGTGATAAGAATGCCAATATCCCGGGCGGAGCAGGAACAACGTACCGGGAGTAACTATCCTGGAACTTTCATTGTCCTCGAAAACGCCGGTACCGCCGGTAATGTAGACCAGCTGGAATTCAGCCAACTGCCTTCCGTCATTGAAGCTGTAGCGTTTGGGTATGACACGGGCAGGATATTCCTGCCGAGGTCCGACATCCTGATAGCCGATGGAAGAAATCAGGTCTTCCGTCTCATTTGAGGTCGTTTCGAACGAAAGCAGCGAAAATCTGCTGGTATGCTTGCCGCTATCCTGTATCATATTCTTATAGTTTTAATAGTATTCGTGTCAAAAAACCAATTTAATAATGTTATGCCGCTATGTCGATTGCTCGAAAATTTATGTAAATTTAATGTAGGAAAAGAAAGAGAGATTTATCGCGAATGTGCCACGCCAATGTCTCGCCACCATTTCAAATCTCCGTGCACGGGAACGGCAAAAATCTACTTCATCCTTTATAAAGTTAAGCAAAAAATGTGATTTTATGACACTGAAGTGTCAGAAAACGTAATTAATAACACGGAAAGCAAATGAAAAACCGAATTGCAGCAATCCTGGCGACAGCCATCGCGCTAGTTTCCTGCGCGCAAGGAACCAAAACTCCTGACTATTATGTCTGTGCCTACATCTGGCCGTCATGCCACGACGACTCTCTAGCCCACGAACTTATCTGGCCCGGCGGACAAGGCGAATGGGAAATCATCAATGCCGGAACTCCGAGATTCCCGGGGCATTACCAACCGCGCGAGCCGCTGTGGAAAGGTGACCTGGATGATGATCCGGAAGTAGTGGAAAAATGGATAAACACAGCTCTCAAATACGGAGTCAACACCTTTATATATGACTGGTACTGGTTCCACAAGTATCCGTTCCTCGAAGAAGCGCTGGACAACGGCTTCCTGAAGGCACCTTCCAACGAGAAGATGAACTTCTATATAATGTATGCGAATCATGAGGTGACGAATTATTGGAATCCGCATATCAACTCCGACACCGAGACATTGACATTCGATCCGAGAATCGATTGGGAGCAATGGAAAATAATCGTGGACAGGGTCATCAGCCAGTATTTCCATCGCCCGAACTACGTGAAAATTGACGGGTGTCCGGTTTTCAGCATCTGGAGTCTGGATTATTTCATGGAAAGCTTCGGTTCATTGGAAGAGGCAGGAAAGGCTATGGATTATTTCCACGGGAAGGTAAAAGAAGCCGGATTCCCGGATGTCCATATCCAACTATGCGGAGGAATATGGCCACGCGGAAAGGAGGAAACTCAGCGCATCAAGGACCAGATAAAGAGGTTCGGCATTTCTTCGACGGCCGCTTACAATATGGGCGGCATGGAGCCTGACTATATCCGTCACGGAATGAAGGCAATAGGTTTCAGGGAGCGTTGGTACAAGGAATTCGGAATTCCGCTGTTCCCTACGGCATCAGTAGGCTGGGATGACACGCCACGCTATCCGGCAAAAGGAGAAAAGGACATTACCCGATACAACCATTCACCGGAAGCCTTCGCTTCTTTCGTACAAACCGCAAAGGAATGGGCTGACGACCATGCTGACACCCAACCTAAGTTCGTGATGCTCAACGCATGGAATGAATATGTCGAGGGCAGTTACCTTCTTCCGGACCGTTACTGGGGCTTCCGTTTCCTCGAAGCGGTAAAGGATGTGTTCGACGGAAAATATGACAAGCCAGAGACATCGTGCCGCAAAGCCAAATAAAAAGAATAATGAACTAATAATCAATGATATGAAGAGATATCGCTTAATCATTCCATGGATTATCGCCCTCGTGCTCCAATCGTGTACGGGCGACAATCTGGAGCAGAGAATCTCGTCCTTGGAAGAGCGAATCAGCGCATTGGAATCAGTCTATGGAGAAATAAACGACAATGCCACCGCACTGAACACTCTCTACAAGGAGAATCTTCTGATACTTCAATATGATGAACGGACGGAGAACGGCAACATTGTAGGATACGACCTGAAACTGTCTGACGGCAGCACCATCAGCATCACGTTCGGAAAGAACATGGAAGGCATTGCCCCGATGATAGGAGTGGACGAATCAGGAAAATGGTCAGTCTCTTTCGACGGAGGCGAGACATTTTCCGAGATAAAAGGTGCAGCCAGTCCGTGGAGCACGGATGGAAAATCCCCTGTCGTCAGCATTGACAAATATGGTTTCTGGCAGATTTCGATTGACGAGGGCAAGACTTGGCAGAGAGTCGTTGATGCCAAGGGCGACCCGATAAGTGCCGTGGACGGCAAATCACTTGCTCCTGCATCGTATTGTTTCTTCGACAGAGTGGTTCACAACAAGGAAACCGGGAACATGGACATCACCCTGGTAACTGGTGAGACGTTCTCCATTCCTTTGGAGTCTGAGGCCTCGATAGAATTGGAATACTACGATGAAAAGGACGGCGCCTGGGTCTATGGAGACCGTTTGAATGAATTTCCTGCAGAAATAAAGGGTATAGGAGAAATGACATTCCTCAACGTGCCGGACGGATGGAATTTCCGGATGGAGAAGGACAAGCTCGTAGTGGAAGCTCCAAAGGACGGCGTTACAGGAGAATACACTGTCAATCTTTTGGCTTCGACCCTTTCCGGCGAGGCCAAGACATTCAAGTTCAAATTCAAGTATGAAAAAGACCTGATTCTTTTCGACGACTTTATCGGGAATGATATCGACTATCGATGGTGGGTGCGTTATAAGAGCGGCAGCGTGACATCTGACTGGAACACTTATCAGAAAGGCGATCCGGCACAGTCTGTAGTAGAGGACGGACTTCTCAAACTTTACGCCCACGTTGACGGTGATTCATACAAGACAGGTGCAATCTGGACAAAGGACAAGCTTACATACAAACCGCCTTTCCGCCTGGATTGCAGGGCACGTTTCACGCAAATGGGAACGGGCATCTGGTATGCCATCTGGGCAGCTCCTGATGCAGGATACCTTTATGGTGAAATAGATGTTTGCGAAAAACTGAATTTCGGAACGACAACATACCACACATGCCACACGCAATACACACTGAACACCGCGGCAATAAACCAGAAAAAGGAAACTTATGTGAATGAAGCCGGAGAGACGGTATCGAATTACAACCAAGGAATTGCTCAGGATGCGATGGCTCCGGGTGTATTCAATGTCTTTTCAGTCGAGATTACGGACGAACAGATCGTCTGGTATGTCAATGATACACCGGTCCATGTTTACAAGCACTTTGTCCATACCGCGGATGACCCTCTTTACTCGCAGTTGAAGCCACAGGAGCAGGAATGGTATTTCAAGAACTGGACATTCATGGAACAAGATTACAATACACTTCTCGACATTGCCGTAGGCGGACAATTTGTCGGCGGAATCGTCAAGAGAGAAGAATTCCCTGGACAGTTCGATATAGACTGGATTAAAGTCAAACAATTGTAACACAAAACATCAGCATAATGAAAACGAATCACAAATTAATAACTATAGCAGCCTCCTTTTTGGCAATGGTCGCTTGTGGCAACATTGACGACCTCGAGGACAGGGTAGACAAAATAGAAAACAGGGTTTCCGCATTGGAAAAAGTGGCTGAGGCAATCAACGGCAACGTCCAGGCCCTTCAGGCCATTGCATCAGGTCAGGCGATAAATAGCGTGGAAGAGAAAGATGGAGCATATATTCTCAATCTATCCAATGGCAAGACCATTACACTCCAGCAAGGCAATATCGGCATAGGCAAAGCTCCGTTGATGTCTGTCGACAAGGACGGATATTGGATGGTGGACTATCAGGACGGAAAAGGAGCTGTTTATCTGAAAGATGATGAAGGGCAGAAAATCGTCGCCGTAGGACAAAACGGCGTCACGCCAATGTTCGGCGTCAGCGAGGATGGTTATTGGACAGTAAGTTACAATGGAGGTTCAAGCTTCGCTCCTGTTCTCGACGTAAAAGGAGAAAAGGTAAAGGCTGTTGCAGGCAGCAGCACGGAAGATTCTTATTTTGCAGGAGTGGAATATGACAATGAATCCCTTGTGCTCACTCTCAAGAACGGAGAGCAGTACAAAGTTCCTGTCGTCGGCGGATTTCTATGCAAGATCAATGGCGCTTCAGACGAAGAAGTTTTCCGCAAAGGAGAGAAAAAGACATTCTCCGTCGAGCAGAAAGGAATAGCCTCTACCATAATAACGGCGCCAAAGGGCTGGGAAGCATATCTCACAAGTTCAGTCCTGTCAATCCAGGCTCCTGCCGACGTGGCTACCAAGGCTGCGCTCGCAGACACCCGTACCGACGTCTCTGTAGTCGCCATTTCGGAAGCCGGACACATAGCTATCGCCAAAGTACGCGTAAAAGTAGACGGATCAGTTTCCGTTTATGACCCGGCTGCGAGTGTAGCTCTGGTCGAAGCGACAGTAAGCACGCTCAAGTTCAATGTCACGACAGAAAACGCTGCTTCATGGTACTGGATGGTCCGCAAGAGCGGTGAAGCCGCACCTGGAGTAAGCGAACTCATTTCCGACGGGACCAAAGGTTCCGATGCCGTGGTGACTGTAGAAGGCCTTATGGGACAGACGGAATATGTAATGTACGTACTTCCATGTGGCGACGTGAACAATGGTCCGATTGCCGCATTCAAAGCGACAACTGCCGACTATTCCAACCTTTACGAGGCATGGGAGGCAGGCGCTGAGTTGAAAATAGGTTCACGGACTTACAGCAAGGCGAAGAACGGCAAGGGAACTCTTGTCAAGAATGCTGACCAGGTAATCTGGGGCCAATGGTTCAATGACGGAACCTTCGGAGCGGTGTTCCTGGACGAAGGTGCAAGCGCTGTCATCAAAAATACAGGATACAAGAAATCCGTGGTAATCTTCGGAAATGTGCCTGGTACACGCCCTACAGTGACGATCAAAGAACAGTTCGGCGTCGAGGGAACCGGAGTCGACTTCGCATGCAAGAACGTCAATATAAAGATGAATGACGGAATCGGCAAGGTCATCTATACCAATACCCTTATGGGCAAGATGGTGCTCGAAGACTGCGGATTGGACTTGAGGTATCCTCTTTTGACGAGATTCAACACCGGCGGGACATCCGTAGGCACAATGGAAGGTATAGACATCATAGACTGCGATGTCTGCGTAAACTGGGCCGAAGACAACATTGCATTCAGCAAGACCGCGGCATTCCTTCTCAATACCCACGCCGGCGGAGCAGAATGCGGAGATCTTACTGTCAAGAACAATGTCTTCTGGAGCAAAGAGGGCAAAAAGGAGTTCCACATCTGCGCAGGTCCTTGGGTAAAGGATACCAAGTTCAATGATGTCGTACTTGAGCAGAACACATTCTACAATGTCAATAACGGCGAATTGGTGTCTGAGTCAAGAAAGAAGGCGTTGATAGTGACATCGACCGTCAACAGTTTCTCGATGAGCGGCAATATCGCTTACGACAGCAAGCCAGATTCGAAGACAGTCGCATCAAGGGCGCACTTCACTTGGCTGTATGCAGACAAGATGACGCTCGCCGGACTGAAAGCCGTAACGACAAATTCCACTTCAAACCTCATCGACTATGCAGAATACTGCTCGATTCTGACAGGAGAGACAGAAGGCGTCGACTGGGGACTTGGACTTACCAGCCTGATAAAATGGCAGGGCTCCGACAGGCAGGTCATCGAATCATGGACAAATCCGTTCAAGTCTGAAAATACTGAAACCGGAGTATTTGAGACTCTACCGGAATATAAGAGTTATGGTGTTCAACGTTAATTCAACACAAGGACTATGACTGGAAACAAGCATTACGAGTCTCCGAAATTGGACTATTTGGAGATTGATTCAGGCGGATCAGGCTTCTGCTCCTCTGGAGGAGAAGTTCACGCCGACAGTCCGGAACAATATGATTCAGAACTATTTGATTGGGAATAATTATGACAATGACCAAATATATCACTTCACTTGCAGCATTTTTGCTGGCTGTCGCGTCGTGTGCCAAGCAAACGAATATTGACGCGCCAGGCACGGATGCTCGTGAAGAGGGTAAAAACTTGTCCCTTTCAAGGGAATGCTTCGTCAAATCCACTCTTGATGCCAATATGGCAAAATGGACTGTCGGAGACCAAGTGGCCGTGTATCAGAACGAAAACGAAACGCCTAAGCTGTTCATTGCTGCTGAAAACGGAACATTGGCCAAATTCTCTCTTCAAGAAGGAGAGACTGCATTGGATGTAACCGGGAATTATTTCCTTGTCTATCCGTATTCTGCTGTTGGGGATTCCAAACTGACTTCAAATTCAGTTTCATTGAACATTCCTGCAGAACAGACTGCCGTGCCTTCTTCGTTTGATCCTGCAGCAGCAGTTGCTGTCGCACAAGGCTCTGACTATAAGGAGTCCTTCGTTTTCAAGAATGCGCACGCGCTATTTAAGGTGACAATTCCGGATGCATTTGGCGCGGAGATCGCCCAGATCCGCCTTTCTTCAAACAATGAGGATGAGAAAATCGCGGGAATCTGCACGGTTGCTTTCAATGAACAGATACCGTCGATAACTGCAGGAGATGGTGCTGTAGCCAAGGTAGTGCTCAGCGGTAAAGACGGAGCTGTCCTGACTCCTGGAGACTATTATATCGCAACTGCGCCTGTGACAGTCTTAAACGGTATCTGTGCAGAACTCATAGGAACTGACGGAAGGGTATATTTCCGCTATTCCACCAAAGAAAAGGAATTCAAGCGGAATACGATTTACGATTTAGGTGTGACTGTCCAGAAAGCCGGAACAGACATTGTACTTGATTCCAAGTACTATACTGAAGGCGAAACCTACGTCTATGGTGGAAGAGAAAACCTGTTTCCTGCGACAGTATCAGGCGTTTCCAATGCAGCGTTCACATCTCTTCCTGAGGGGTGGAATGCAAGGCTTGAGAGCAATGCTCTCGTTGTGGCTCCTTCAACGGACTCAGAGGCAGGCGTTTATGAAATCCAGTTACTGGCCTATGCGGAAGGAGCAAAAGCGGAGATATATACATTCAAATTCAAATATGACCCGTCTCTTATCCTGTTCGACGATTTCGACGGCACAGACATTGACGACCGCTATTGGAGGCGCTACAATGACGGACACGCGACGCTCTGGAACTGGTTCCAGACCGGAGATGCCGCACAATCTACTGTTGCTGACGGCAAACTTCAGCTGAAAGCAGTCTATGAAGACGGAACATATAAGACTGGCGCCGTTACAGGCAAGGACAAGCTGGATTATGAGACTCCGTTCAGAGTAGACTGCCGTGCATCTATGAGCCGCAGGGCAACCGGGTTCTGGTGTGCAATCTGGACAGTTCCTACCACTGGATACCAGGATGGAGAAATCGACATCATGGAGGCTGGAGACCACTATTCGGATGCCTCTTTCGCTTCGACGGCCCAATACACATGCCACAATCAATATACCCTGAATACTCCTTCGAAACGCTACGACGGATGGAGGCCTGGACAGGACCAGCCTCAGAGTTCAAAAGTAACACTAGATGACCCTACCGGATATCATACATATTCCGTAGAGGTCACCGATGAGGCGATAACATGGTATGTAGATAACGTCCAAGTTCACAAGTATGCAAATATCCGACACAGCAAATCTGACATCGGCTATAAATATGCAGCAGAATCTTTTGTAAACTCTGCCGGAAACACGGTCTTTCCGAAAGCCAATTATTTCAATAATTACACTTTCATTGAACATAATTATTTCGCGATTTTCGACATCGCCGTAGGCGGCTCTTTTGTCGGAGGCGAGAATGACAAGGCGAAAGTTCCTGCAACCGAGGGATTCAATGCCCAATTTGATATAGACTGGATCAAGATTTCTAAAATTCAATAGCAATGAAACTAACAAACACAATATTATCCATAACTGTAGCGTCTGTGTCAATGATTTCTTGCACACAGGCACTTACAGAGGTGTCCGAACCGCAAGACTTTTCCGCTGAAGTATCGAAAATCAACGCAAATGTCACAGCGATGCAGGCTGTCGTCCAAGGACAGGTCATAAATTCCGTAAGAGAATTCGGAAGCACATATGACATACTTCTTGCCAACGGAACAGAATTGAAAATAGACAATCAGATTTATTCCAATGCCCCTGCAGTTGATTTCCATGACGGAAAATGGTTCATAGACAAAACTGCGGTTACAGACGGTGACAACCTTGATATTCTTCCTGTCTTTTCGGTAAATGAAGCAGGAAAATGGACTGTAAGTGCTGACGGCAATGAAATGATTCTCGACAAAGCCGTCTCAACTGAGGGCGAGGACTATTTCACCGGCATTGAGCATTCTGAAAAAGAGTTCAGCCTCACGACCAGGTCTGCCGCTCGTTTTGCCGCACCTGTGGCTGCAGGATTCCTGTTCAAGATAGATGCGGCGGGAGTACAGAATTTCGTTCTCGGCCAGACTCGAAGTTACAATGTTACCAAGAATGGAATCAGTGCGGCCACTGTTGTCGCTCCTGAAGGCTGGGAAGTCAGTCTCAGCGAGAATCAGATAAAGATCACTGCGCCTCATTCTCCTGTGACAAAGGCCGTTGTAGCTGATTCCAAGACCGATGTTTCCGTGATTGCCGTTTCGACTGCCGGATATGTTACCATCGCCAAAGTCCTTACCGAACTTGATGAAACCGCAAGCGCAACTGACCCGTTTGCGATGCTCGCCATGGGCGAAGTGAAAGCCTTCAGCGCTAAGGTCAATGTCACTGTGCAGAATCAGAGCGCATGGTACTGGATGCTGAAGAAGGCTTCAGAGGCTGCTCCTTCCGTCGAGGAAATGAAAGCGGCTACGGCAGGTACCTCTACAGAGGTTGTCCTGTCCACCGAGCCTGAGACAGGATACGTATTCTATGTCCTTCCTGTCAAGGATGCCAAAGACGGAAAGGTTGCAAAGATAGAATTTACGACTGCTGCAATTACCTCATACTACGAGGCATGGGAGGCAGGAGCCGAGATAAAGATCGGATCACAGACCTACAGCAAGGCGAAGAACGGCAAGGCTACGCTGATTACCGGAAACAAGACACAGCAGATTTGGGGCGGATGGTTTAATGACGGAACATTTGGTGCCATTTTCGTCGACGAGGGCTCTACCGCTTTCTTTAAGAATGCCGGATACAACAAGCCGGTGGTGGTTCTCGGCAATATTCCGGGAACCCGTCCTGTCGTGGAGATCCGGGAACAGATTGCCGTGAACGGAGTTGACTTGGCGTTTAAGAATGTCAGTGTCAAGCTGGTTGACGGCATGACCGGAGGCAAGTTCATCTACAGCAACACAGAGATGGGCAGAATGATACTTGATGACTGCTATGTGGATTTGAAATATCCTGTCCTTCAGCGATTCAACACTGATGGAAGCACTTCCGGCAAGATGTCAGGTATAGAGATAACTGACTGTGACGTTTGTGTGAATTGGGCTGCCGACAATACTGCCCAGCCGCTCCTTGTCAACACTCATGCCGGCGGTGCTGAGCTCGGTAATGTCACGATAAAGAATAATGTGTTCTGGAGCAAGGGCGACAAGAAAGAGTTCCATCTTGTCGCAAGTCAATATAGCGGGAAATACACCAAGTTCAATAGCATTGTAGTAGAGAACAATACATTCTATAATGTAAACAACGGCTTGGCCTCAAAAGGCAGAGACCGCGCTATGATTGTAGCTTCTGCTTTAGATGACATCTCATTGAGCGGCAATATCGTATATGACACCAATCCGGACTCAAAGTCTGTTTCCACAAAGCCTCATCTGACATGGCTGGCAGTTCTTAAGACAGCTGACGGTGGTATCGGAACTGGCGTAGCTGCGGCAGCAATGACAAACACTCTCGGCAACCTTGTGAACATCGCGGAACTTTGTACTGTCACGGACGGCGTCACTTCCGAATGGACAAAAGGAATGATCAATCTCATCACATGGGAAGCAGGCGGATGGAGCGAGATTGCGTCCTGGAAAAACCCGTTCGCTGTCGAGAATGTGGAGAACGGCTATTTCGTGACGACTGATGAATACAAGGCCTATGGCGCACAGAGAAAATAAAACGATGTTATGAAAATAAACAAGTTTATAATCATTGTATTGGTCATCATTCTCCTTCCTGTCTCGATGCGGGGACAGGCGGGGAAAGTGACCGTGAAAGGAAACGTCTCGGACGCTTCCGGCCCGCTGCCCGGGGCGACAGTCTATCAGGACGGAAAAATGTCAAACGGCATTTTGACAGGTCCAGACGGCGGATATACGATTATGGTCGATCCGGACGCGACATTGATAGTTTCCTGTCTAGGTTATGCCGAAATCAGGGAAAAGGTTTCAGGACGCACCAAGATTGACTTCATGATGAAAGAATCATATGAAACGCTGGCCGCCTCCGAGGTCGTCAGTGTGGGATACGGCTCTGTGGCAAGGCGCGACCTGACGGGTTCTGTCGGAAAGGTCAATATGGATGACATATCCAAATCCACACCGATGAACTTCGACCAGGCACTTGCCGGAAGAGTTGCGGGCGTGGTGGTTTCCACCTCAGACGGTGCCGTAGGTTCAGAAGCCAACATCATCATCCGTGGAAACAACTCATTGACACAATCATCAGCACCTCTTTATGTCATTGACGGATTTCCGACTGAAAGTTCTTTTGCAAGCTCTATAAGCCCGGCTGACATCGAAAGCATCGATGTTCTTAAAGACGCATCAGCTTCAGCCATCTATGGAGCACGCGGCGCCAATGGCGTCATCATCATCACGACGAAGAAAGGCTCGCAAGGAAAACCGACCGTTAATTTTTCGGCTTCCTGGACCGGTTCCAAAATAGCCAACAAAGTCGATCTGCTGAACGGTTATGACTACGTACGCCTGGATGATGAATATTACATGAACAGAAGTTCGTCACACACCAGTTATTTCACGAATTATCTGGAAGACGGCACTCCTGACAGCCGATACTACTCTCTTGAAGACTATGCCTCTGTTCCTTATGTGGATTGGCAGGACTATGTTTACCGCAATGCTCTGAGCCAGAACTACAACATCTCGCTCAGCGGCGGCAATTCCAAGACAGGAACCAGCTACAATGTAAGTTTCACCGCGCTTGACCAGAACGGTATTCTCGTAAAGAGCAACTTCAACCGTTATTCCGGCAGCATCAAACTCAGCCAGAAGATAGGTGAAAAAGTCAAGGTGGATTTCAGCGCAAATTACTCGCAGGCGAACACGAATGGAATCCAGCCGTCCAGCAGCAATTCAAATTCTACCGTAAGTACCTATTTCCTCTATTCCGTATGGGGATTCCGTCCGCTGAAACCACTGCGCGACGGAGTTGTCGGTGATTCGTTCATCAACCAGCTGGTAGATGAAGAAGTGTCCAACCCTAACGATTTCCGTTTCAACCCTATGGCAAACGTGAAGAATTCGTACAGGAAAATCATCCGCAACTACCTGAACAGCAATGTCGCGCTCAACTGGGACATCATCAAGGGCTTGAGGCTCAGGATAACCGGAGGATATAATCAGGCAAGGACAAGAAACGAGTCATTCAACAACTCCCAGACAATGACCGGTCACCCGGCGTCTCCTCTCGGAAAGGGTCCTAATGGATTTATCTACAACACGGACGTGACTAGCTGGCTGAACGAAAACACCCTCAATTATGACAAAATTTTCGGCAATGACCATAATTTCCAGGCTCTTGTAGGATTTACCGCCCAAGGAGAAACTACCAGATTCACTGGAGTGGAAGTTAATCATGTCCAGTCTGAACTTTTAGGCGTTGAAGGCCTCAATACCGGTGAGTATCAATCCGTAACCCCGTATAAGAGGGATTGGCTGCTGCTCTCGGGACTCGCAAGAGTAAACTACAATTATGCCCACAAATATTATGTGACTGCATCATTGCGTGCTGACGGATCATCCAAATTTCCGAGCGGCAACCGCTGGGGCGTATTCCCTTCAGGTTCAATCGCCTGGTCTTTCTCAAACGAAGATTGGGCACAGAACAGCGGATGGTTCAATACCGGAAAAATCCGTGCTTCATGGGGAATGACAGGTAACAACAGGACACAGACGCCTTACGATTACTATTCACGTTTCGTGACAAGACCTGGCTACAACAGTCTTGACTATGTCCGCGACGGAAAGACAGTATCAGGCTTCTTCAGAGAGAATATGGAGAATCCGTTCCTCGGCTGGGAAACCACAGCACAGACAGATATCGGACTCGACCTTGCATTCCTCCACAACAGGATTTCATTGACGGCAGATATTTATCAGAAGAACACTTATGACCTTCTGCTTCAGGCGACAATGCCGGCTTCTTCCGGATATGAAAGTGCAATGATAAATGTCGGTTCAATGCGCAACCGCGGTATTGAACTGTCAATCACTGCAATACCTGTCCAGACAAAGAACTTTACCTGGACATCGACATTGAATTTCGGTATGAACAACAATACGGTCACAGCTCTGGCCAACAACCAGACTACGCTCATATCGACAATCGACTGGCATACCCGCTACAGTTCGCAGACTCCGTATGTCACGAAAGTAGGAATGCCTACCGGTCTTATGTACGGCTACCGCTATATCGGAACATACAAATATGATGAATTTTCAAATGGAACACTTTTGAAGGACGGGATTCCATATTTTGGAGTCCGCGAGAATATCCGCCCGGGTGACCCTAAATACGAGGATGTGAATGGCGATGGAGTCATCAATGATTCCGACAGGACGGTCATCGGCATCGGACAACCGCTTCACACCGGAGGTTGGAACAACACATTCAATTTCTATGGCATCGATTTGAGCATTTTCATGAACTGGAGCTATGGTAACGACCTTCTCAATGCCAACAGGCTCGTATTCGAATACTATGACGGAACGCAGCTGAACCAGTTCGGCGCAATGCGGAATGCATGGAGTCTCGAACGCAATCCTGACAGCGACATTCCAAGGTCAGGAGCATCCGGAATGGAGTTTTATTCATCAAGAGTGGTCGAAGACGGTTCATTCCTGAGAATCAAGACCGTGACATTGGGATATACGTTCCCTTCAAAATGGTTGAGAAAGATGAAGATACAGTCTCTCAGGGTATACCTGACAGCCGAAAACCTCTTCACTTTCACGAATTACTCCGGCCCGGATCCGGAAGTTTCTACCAGGAACAGCGTGCTTACCCCAGGATTTGACTGGTCAGCCTACCCGAGAGCGCGTTCTCTGACCGGTGGAGTTTCATTTTCATTTTAGCGATTTGTAAGTATGAAATCATATAAAATACTATTGGCCGGCACGGTTCTGGGCATTGCAGCGACATTCAGTTCCTGCGACCTTCTCGACCGCGAGCCGAACATCATCACCGAAGATCAGTTCTACACAAGTTCAGAGCAGGCGCAGCTTGGTCTCAATGCGGTGTATGGCGTAATGAACAGCTGGCAGCTCTACGGATGTACACTTATTCTCGACCTCGGCTACAATACAGACATTTCAATGTATATGTCATCGACCAACTCCGACATGTATGGAGCCTCGTTCGAGCTTAACGCCAATTCAGCATCCGTTTCTAATCCGTGGATATGGCTGTACAAGGGCATCGGGAATGCCAACGCGTTTCTTGAAAAGATTTCAGGTACTGATCTGGATCCTGACGGTTCAATGTGCGCCCAGGCGAGATTCCTTCGCGCATACTATCATTTCATTCTGGCTCAAAACTGGCTGGATGTGCCTCTGAAGACAACCGCTACTGCGTCTTATAAAGATGTGAAAATCGCCCCTACCCCGCAACACGAGGTCATGAAATGGGTAGTATCAGAGATGGAGGAAGTCCTTCCTGTCATTACGGAAAGTTTCGACCACGCTCCTTCCGATGTCACTCGTACCACAGTGCACGGAATACTCGGAAGAATTTATCTCTACATGGCAGGTGAAGCTGTATCCGGCGTTACCGACGAAGAGAAACACACATATTACGAAAAGGCTGCAGAACATTGCAAAGCAGTGATTGACAGTGGTCTTCACAGTCTGAATCCGGACTATTCGCAGATTTTCATAAACTATGTGGCGGACAAATATGACAAGGAGTATCATGAGTCAATGTGGGAAGTCGATTTCTATGGAGACCGTTCTTCCTCAATGTATTTCGGCAACAGCCGCTGGGGGGATATCAATGGACTGAGATGCGCTTCTGGCGATACTGACTATGCAAGCCACAAAGTAAACTGGTCTAACGGATTGTTCGGCAACACCTACAAGTTGTGGGAGCTGTACATGGAAGATGACCGTACCCCTTATGAAAGAGGTTTGTCCATAATTACGGACAAACGCCAGGAGTGGAGCATTCCAGGTTTCAACTATGAAGGCAGCAGAGACATTTCAGTGCTCTATCCTTATGGCGGAGACCCTTCCGACAAGCGTAAACTCATCGCGGCAGTGGACCGTACGCCTTACTACAGTTCGAACAATCCTACAGAACAGAATACCAATGTGAACCAGGCCTACTACCCTGGCGGGCGCAATATAGGCAAATTCCGCAGGGAGATCCAGTATGAAGGATTGAAGAATTTCAAGAGCATCTGGACCGGAGTCAATGTTCCGCTTCTGCGATATTCAGACGTTATTCTCATGTACGTAGAAGCTGTCAATGAACGTGACCACAAACCTACACAAGAATTGTACGATATGATTCTTCCTTTGCGCGAACGCGCAGGAGTGCAGACGCCGTCATATTCGAAATACAACACTTATGAGAAGTTCCGGCAATATGTAAGAAACGAACGTGCCCGCGAACTCTGCTTCGAAGGTCTTCGCAAGCATGACCTGATTCGTTGGGGAATATATTACAAGTCAATGCTGGAGGTCCGCGAGATGGCATTGTCCAACTCAAAGTGGTCCGGATTCGGTTCTGCAAGAAACTTCGTCACGCTTACAAGCAGGATGAGCGAAAGAAACAATTACCTTCCGATACCATCCATTGAACTGGCGGTAAATACAGAAATGAAGCAGAATCCACAATGGTAGTCCAATGCGAATAATTAAAAGAGATATGAGAAAGAACATTTATATTTCGGCATTTGCCTCCATACTTTTATTGCTGACATCCTGCCAACAGCAGAATATCTCCCTCCCGGTAGATTTCGATGTCACGCTGGATGGAGACAATGTATATAGACCTGGAGAAATTGTCCGCTTCCGTTTCAGCGGAGACGCTGACTACATCACGTTCTTCAGCGGCGAGGTCGGACATGAATACGACAAAAGAGACAGGACATCCATACCGGCAGAAGACATCAAAAATTTGTCTCTGGACATGAAGATACAGCCTCTGTGGGGTACGGGAGCCCACAAGGCGACGTCTGAATATGGCTTCAGAGTCTATATGTCCAAGGATTTCAAAGGATTCACCAGCGAAGACGGCTACGAGCAGAGAAAGGAAATCCAGAAAATGATAGACGAAGGCCAATTTCCGCTGTCGGAGGAAGACCAGAGCAAACCGTGGAAACAAGTCTGGAATGACCTTAACTGCGAGTCCATACAGAATGAGTGGAAATACGGCTACAGCACGGACGATTTGAGCGAATATGCCGACAACTTCTGTCTGGCGTTCCACTGGAAACCATGGACCATAAACTGGACAAGAAGCCAGAGAACATATCACGTAAAGGGCAGCATCACAATGGATTATGGTACTGCCGAACAGAGAAAGACCACATTCGCGGAAATTCCGTTCACAGTGGTGACAATGAATGAGCAGGATCATCCTCATCTGGGAACAAATCCTAAAATGAGAGGTGACACCACATCCATCGGAACGTGCCATTTCGGAAATCCTGAGTGGGAAATCAATTTCGAAGGCGCAGCGTCCAATTATCCGGGACTTGACTGGGAACTGGATGTATGGTGCATATCCGATCCTATGCCGCTCAATTCCGTATCGAAAGACAAAGGCGTGCAGATCAAGAGCCTTTTGAGCCCGATTCTCACTTATGACCACGTTTATGACAAACCTGGCACATATAAAGCCGTATTTTATGGCGTAAACGACAATTACCAGGGACATACTACGGCAGTAAAAGAAGTTACGATTATAGTTGTGGACGACAAGCCTTTTGAGTCAGGAAAATAAGGTATGAAGAAGTGGATAGTTACAATCACGATGACACTGGCGGCAACACTGCTGCCGGTGCCGTCGTTTTCGGCAGAGAACAGTTTCGACTGGAAAGAATTTCTCGGGCAATATGATATGCTGTGGGACAAT
>Ga0129311_1001480_pt1 | contig 16547 bp, 14 predicted proteins | sample Go1ome_FD_94435 | JGI IMG/M metagenome (GOLD analysis project Ga0129311, IMG submission 94435) | Western lowland gorrila individual fecal microbial communities from Wisconsin, USA - Go1022B metagenome | ecosystem: Host-associated > Mammals > Digestive system > Large intestine > Fecal | place... | reverse complement strand
TCATCACCATATTTCTCTGCTATAGCTGCAAGCTCATTCTTGATAACCTCAAGCAGTTTGTTCTCATCTGCAAGTATTGCCTTATACTCTGCAATCTTTGCTATAAGTTCGTTATACTCATTCTCTATCTTTTCTCTTTCCAGACCTGTCAGAGCACGAAGTCTCATATCTACGATGGCACCCGCCTGAGCCTCAGAAAGCCCAAATCTTTCGATCAACCTAACCTTGGCTTCACCAACATTCTTGGAATTTCTTATGATAGATATAACTTCGTCTATGTTATCCAAGGCTATAAGATAACCCTGTAATATATGGGCTCTCTCCTCAGCTTTATTAAGATCATACTTTGTTCTTCTGGTTACTACATCTTCCTGATGTTTCAGGTAATATGTAAGCATATCCTTGAGATTAAGTATCTTTGGAACTCCATCTACCAGAGCAAGCATTATACATCCAAATGTATCCTGAAGCTGTGTATGCTTGAACAACTGATTCAGTATGACATTGGCATTGACATCCTTTCTCAGCTCAATGACAACTCTCATTCCTTCTCTTGAAGATTCGTCTCTTATATCTGTGATTCCATCTATTCTCTTGTTCTTGACAAGATCTACCATATTCTTTATAAGGAGTGATTTATTGACCATATATGGAAGTTCGGTTACAACAATGCGGTGTTTTCCATTGGTCATTGTTTCGATTTCTGTGATAGCACGGACTTTTATCTTACCTCTTCCTGTTCTGTAAGCATCATTTATTCCCTGTCTTCCCAGAATCTGTGCACCTGTAGGAAAATCAGGTCCTTTCACTATCTCCATCAGTTCGTCTATGTCTGTTTCACGGCCTTCTTCCACCCTGTTATCAATTATTTTAATTGCTGCATTGATAGTTTCCTTCAAATTATGTGGTGGAATATTGGTTGCCATACCTACAGCAATACCAGATGTTCCATTAACCAATAGATTAGGATAACGTGATGGAAGTACCACTGGTTCCTTCTCTGTTCCATCAAAGTTAGGTATAAAGTCAACCGTGTCCTTGTTGATATCTGCCATCATCTCCATGGATATCTTGGAAAGTCTTGCCTCTGTATATCGCATGGCGGCGGCATGATCTCCATCCACTGATCCGAAATTTCCATGTCCATCCACAAGTGGATATCTGGTATTCCACTCCTGTGCCAGTTTTACAAGTGCCTCATATATAGAACTATCACCATGTGGATGATATTTACCCATTGTATCACCGACGATACGGGCACACTTACGATGTGGCTTATCAGGTCCGTTGTTAAGTTCTATCATAGAATGAAGTATTCTTCTCTGAACTGGCTTCAGTCCATCTCTTACATCAGGAAGCGCTCTTGCAGCAATTACACTCATGGCATAATCTATGTAAGATCTCTCCATTGTCTTTTTCAGACCAACTTCATCTATTTTGTCAAAAATCTTATCGTCATCCATTTTTCAGATATTCCTTTCTCTCGATTTATACATCGAGATTCTTTACATACTTAGCATTTGTCTCTATAAACTCACGACGAGGTTCAACTTTATCTCCCATCAGAACGTTGAAAGTCATATCAATTTCTGACTCATCGTCATCATCAATGGCAACTCTGAGAAGTATTCTTCTCTCAGGATCCATTGTGGTCTCCCAGAGCTGTTCTGCATCCATCTCTCCAAGTCCCTTATATCTCTGGATCTTGTTGTTCTGGTCTCTTCCAACTTCATCAAGAATATTGTTCAGTTCATCATCACTGTATGCATACCATACCTTCTTGTTTCTCTCCAATTTGTAAAGAGGCGGCTGAGCCAGATATACATGTCCTTTTCTGATAAGATCAGGCATAAATCTGTAGAAGAACGTCAACAGAAGTGTAGCTATATGCGCGCCATCCACATCAGCATCAGTCATAATTATTATCTTGTTATATCTGAGTTTTTCTATGTTGAAATTCTCATGAATACCTGTTCCAAATGCGGTTATCATGGCTTTGATCTCCTCATTTCCAAGTATTCTGTCTATTCTTGCTTTCTCTACATTAAGGATCTTACCTCTGAGCGGAAGTATTGCCTGGGTTGCTCTGGATCTGGCCGTCTTGGCTGAACCACCGGCAGAATCTCCCTCGACTATATAAATCTCACAGTTCTTAGGATCCTTGTCTGAACAATCCGCAAGTTTTCCAGGAAGTGCCATGTTGTCTGATAAATTTGCCTTTCTTGCAACATCTCTTGCCTTTCTCGCAGCTATTCTTGCCCTCTGTGCAACAGCAGCTTTATTGACAATGATCTTGGCTATCTGTGGATTCTGCTCAAGATAATATGTAAGCTGTTCAGTAACAACACTCTCAACAGCAGGTCTTGCCTCAGAATTACCCAGTTTCTGCTTGGTCTGTCCCTCAAACTGAGGATCACTTATCTTTATTGATACTATTGCTGCCAGACCCTCTCTCAGATCATCACCGGAAAGGTTATCATCCTTTTCTTTGATAATATTGTTCTTTCTTGCATAATCATTGAACACCTTGGTAATGGCTGATTTAAATCCTGTAAGATGTGTACCGCCCTCAGGTGTATTTATGTTATTTACAAAACTATAAGTTGATTCATTATAAGAATCATTATGCTGAAGTGCCACTTCAACGCTGATTCCATCTCTGACACCTTCACAGTAGATAACATCATTGTACAGAGGATCTCTGTGTCTGTTCAGATATGTTACAAATTCCTTTATACCACCTTCATAGTGGAATGATCTCACCTTTTCAGGTGTGAGTCTTTTATCTGTAAGGCTTATTTTAAGTCCCTTTGTTAGAAATGCCATCTCACGAAGTCTGTTTCTGAGAATATCATAATCATATACATTGTCTTCAAATATTGTATGATCCGGCAGAAATGTAACCTTTGTTCCTGATGCTCCCTCAGGTGCATCTCCAATAATCTGAAGCTTGTACATTACCTTGCCTTTTTCATATCTTTGCTTGTAAACCTTACCGTCTCTTGTTATCTCAACTTCAAGCCATGTTGAAAGTGCATTTACAACTGAAGCACCAACACCGTGAAGACCTCCCGATACTTTATATCCTCCACCACCGAATTTTCCTCCGGCATGAAGTATGGTAAATACTACTTCTACTGCAGGTATTCCCTGTTTTTTGTGTATTCCAACAGGTATTCCACGACCATCATCCACAACTGTAATAGAGTTATCCTCATTTATATATACCTGAATGTGGGTACAATATCCAGCCAGAGCCTCATCTACCGAATTATCCACTATCTCATATACAAGATGATGAAGTCCGGTGGAGGATGTACTTCCTATGTACATACCAGGTCTTTTTCTTACAGCTTCAAGACCTTCCAGAACCTGTATCTGTTCAGCTCCGTAATTATCATTTTCCATTTTGTGCTTCCTCCGTTCTTACTCTGGTGGCTGTTCCTTCCACCACACTATATACATTATTAATTATTATCTGTTCCTTTATGAAATCATCATATCCCGTACAAGTTATGATAGTCTGTATATCTCTTATCTCTTCTATAAGTGAATCTCTTCTGCTCGTATCAAGTTCACTCATTACATCATCCAGTAAAAGTATCGGATTATCATTTATTATTTTTTTTACGAGCTTGATTTCTGCCATTTTTAGTGACAATGCAACTGTTCTCTGTTGTCCCTGGGATCCATATTTTCTTGCATCTATCCCATTGATCATAAAACTTATATCATCTCTGTGTGGACCGGACTGAGTACTGGAATATCTCAGGTCAGTATCCATTTTCTCCTGAAGAATCCTGTCAAAGTTATCTTCGTCCACATTAAATTCATAAATTATTTCAAGTTTTTCTTTGCCGGATGTCAGTCTTCCATGTATCTCTCCTATGATATCATTGATCATCTGAATAAAGTTTCTTCTCTCCTTGATGATTCTTGATCCATAATCCACAAGCTGCATATTCCATACATCAAGTGTATCCAGAAGACTTTTATCATAATATATCTGCTTCAACAGATTATTGCGTTGATTAAGTATCTTGTTATAGGATGAAAGATTCTGATAATAAAGTCTGCTTATCTGACATAATTCAAGATCCATAAATCTTCTTCTCTCTGCAGGACCATTCTTGATAATTGAAAGATCCTCGGGAGAAAAAAATATTACATTGAGAAGTCCATATAATTCCATGGCTTTGTGAATTGGAAGTCCATCTATGGCCACACCCTTATTTTTGTTTTTTCTGAGATGCATGTCTATCTTATGGGATACATCCTTTTTTCTAACGAAAAGTCTTATATGACTTTCGTCCTCCCCTATTCTGATTATATCCCTGTCCTTTGTACCTCTATGTGATTTTGTGGTTGCCGCCATATATATAGATTCCAGAATATTAGTTTTACCCTGGGCATTATTTCCATACAGTATATTGGTATTCCTTCCAAAATCAACTTTAACTTCTCTATAATTTCTGTAATTATTTAATTCTATAGATTCTATATACATTGCACTCACCATCATTCAGATGGCAACGACAATTATTTCTGAATACTTATCTTATCACCATCAAATTCCACTTCATCGCCATCATAAAGCTTTCTTCCACGTCTGGTCTCTATCTCTCCATTGACCACAACCAGTCCCTGTACTATAACTTCTTTGGCATCCACACCTGATTCCACCAGACCGGCCGCCTTAAGAGCCTGTCCCAGTTTGATGAATTCATCTCTTAATTTGATTATCTCCATAATATCACCTCTTTTTATTCTTCATTGATACCCATAGGAAGAATCAGATAAATATATGACTCTGCCTCATCCTTGATAACACATGGAGATTTTGTATTATTGAAATAAATAGTTACATTCTCATCATCTATGACTCTGAGTGCATCTATTATAAGCTTAGGATTAAATCCAATTACAAGATTATTTCCCTCTTTCTCAATATCTATTTCCTCATTGAGTGATCCTATAAGGGAACTTATCTTAAGTCCGAGTGTTCTGTCTTCTATACTCATTCTTATAGGTTTCTTGTCTGAATCCTTGATAAGAAGAGTTGCTCTGTCCAAACTGTCAAGAAATTCTCTCTTGTTGATCTTCATTCTGATCTGGTAATCAACCGAAAGCATATGGCTTATTCTGAAGTATTCTCCCTCTATAAGTCTCGATACTACCTTAGTATTGTCAAATTCAAATAATATGTTGTTCTCTGTGAAGTAAATATTTACATCATCATCAACTCCACCACTCATAATCTTACTTATGTCACCGAGAGACTTTCCTGGAACTACAACCTTTATATCAGAGTTATCCCCTTTCAGATCTATATATCTGATTGATATTCTATGACCGTCAAGTGATACAACACTCAATCTGTTATTTGCCACTTCAAATAACTCACCTGTCATAAGTTTGTTATTTTCATTATCTGATATAGAGAATAAAGTTTGATTAATAACTTCTCTCAAAGCAAACTGAGATATAGTTATGAATTTATCCTTTGATACAACAGGAAGATTTGAAAAATCATCTCCTGTTTTTCCAGGTATATTGAATTCAAGTCTTTCACACTTTATTGATGTCTTGCTTTCTTTATCACTTTCTATAGTTATGTCACTGTCAGGAAGCTTTCTTATAAAGTCAGAGAAGAGCTTTGCCTCCAGAGCAACTTTTCCATCTTCAATAACTGTACCATCAACATAGCTTTCTATACCAATCTCCATATCATTAGCTGTAAGCTTTATAACTCCTCCGACTGCTTCAACCAGTATGCATGATAATATTGGATGAGTAGTCTTATTCGACACTGCCTTTGATACGATATTTATACCTTGAAGTAAGTTTGATTTTCTAATGGAAATTTTCATTGTTAAGTGTGAACTCCTTTCATGTTCAATAAATAAGATTATCAATAGTAGATAACACAGATGTGTATAACAGTTGATAACAACTTTTGCAGCCTGAATGCATGCATATATATATTAATTAAATTAGTAGTATTAGTAGTAGGGCTTTTGATAATGTTGAAAGTTGATCAAACCCTCAAAAATCAAGGGGTGATCAATTATGTGTCCATGTTAATAATCATCATGAACCTGTGTACAAATACCTCACTTACCAACAGTAAAAAATATTTGAATTATTGATGGATTATGATGACAAAATACATAACAACAGGTAACTAACACAATGTAACAACATACTATCATGTTATGTTTATGAGTTTATAAACATATAATGCTATAGAATGTGGATAACTTTACTTTTGTGGATTAAGTTTTTTGATAATAACATCCACTATTTCAGCAAATTCAGGATCCTTATCTATCTTTTCTTCTACCTTCTGTATATTACTGTGAACAGTAGAGTGATCCTTTCCTCCAAATGCATCTCCTATACTCTTGAGTCCCTTATCTGTATATTTTCTGCACAGATACATGGATATCTGACGGGCGGTTGCTATATCCTGGCTTCTCTTGGTTGAAACTATATCACTTACGGATATATTGAGATGCTCAGATACGGTATTGATGATAAGCTCCGGAGTAATAGTTACTTTGGCATCCTTTGATACGAAATCCTTGAGGATATTTCTGGCAAGGTCTTCTGTTATATCAACGTTGCCAAGCTGGGCATATACACTCAGTTTGTTGAGTGCACCTTCAAGTTCACGGACATTGTAAGTGATGTTGTTGGCAATATATTCAAATATCTCATCACTGATGTTGGTGAGACCTTTGATCTCTGCTTTATTCTTGAGAATTGCCATACGTGTTTCATAGTCAGGAGCATGAATATCGATTGGAACTCCCCACTCAAATCTTGATCTGAATCTCTCATCGAGAGTTTTAATCTCCTTTGGTGGCTTATCAGATGAAAGAATAATCTGTTTACCTTCATCGTGAAGGGCATTAAATGTATCGAAAAACTCCTGCTGTGTACTTTCCTTACCTATTAAATATTGGATATCATCGATAAGAAGAACATCTACAGTTCTGTACTTTTCTCTGAACTCTTCAGTTTTGTTCTTCTTGATAGCTTCTACAATTTCATTGGTGAATTTGTTAGAAGGTACATATAGAACTTTCATGTTGCTGTTGTTCTGAAGTATGTAGTGGGCTATGGATTGCATAAGATGTGTTTTGCCAAGTCCAGATCCACCATATAGAAACAGGGGATTGAATTTGTCCTGTCCTGGTGAGTCTGCAACAGCAAGACATGTTGCATGAGCATGCTTATTGCTCTCACCAACTATGAAGGTTTCAAAAGTATAGTCAGGTCTGAGATTACTTTTGCTTATAGCTTCATTGTAGTCATCTGAGTAAGTAGGCGTCTTGGAATCCTGCCTCATCTTACTTTCAAGAGTTATGATAACTTTGATAGCATCATCCTGGAACAATTCCCTGAGAACTGTTTCGAGATACATATCAAATAATTTTCTTGTAACGAATTCTACACCTCTCTGACCATACTGTTCATCCAGGGTAAAATAGACAGTTTTGTCTTCTACTGAATATAACTTCAATGGCTCAATCCATGTGTGAATCATGATATGGGATAAACCATGTTCATTTTCAAGTATATTCAGAATATCATTCCACCTAGATAAAATTAAGTCCTTCATTGTAAAAAACCTTCCTCAAAAAAATATATCTTCCTATTATTAATAATACCTTTATATTTTATAATAAATATAAACCTATTTCAAGCATATATAATGGTAAAAAACATATAATTTTGCTTTATTTTCGATTTATATATTCATACGGTTAGGTACACGTATTTGGGGTTAAAATCAAAATAAAGCGAAATAAACGCGTTAAATGAAAAAAACAGGTAAAATTTATAATCAGAGTATTCATAAAGAATGTTTTTTATAAGATGTTGATAACTTAGTGACATAATGTTAATAATAATTATAAAAATAAAAAGTTATGTAAATTAAAAAATATCAATGTTTTATAATTGTGAACATGAAAAACCTTGATAAAATATGGATTTTTTGATTTAAATCCCACAGAAATAAAAAGTTATCCACAAGTTATAAACAAATTGTGGATAACATTATGTAAATACAAAGTTAACAAAAATATAATGATTTAATTAATGTGATTAATAATATATACCACAACATTTTGTGATTATTATTAATGTATCCACCTAATTAATGTACTGGCAATTGTCACCTTTATCAAATAATGGCTGAAATCCTTATAAAATAAAGGAAAAACAGCAAAAAGGTCTTGACGTTAATTACCTATTTATTTATAATGGGCAAGTAAAATTGTAAAAAGGAGGTGTTATGTTATGAAGATGACTTTCCAGCCAAAGAAGAGACAGAGATCTAAGGTTCACGGCTTCAGAAAGAGAATGAGTACTGCTAATGGCAGAAAGGTACTGGCCGCTAGAAGAGCTAAGGGAAGAAAGAAATTATCAGCGTAAGGTCACAGGTTGTGACCTTTTTTTATAGTGGTCACAGCAACAGTTTTTCTAATAATCAAAGTTTCGGTGGTTACACAATGAGTAAAATAATTACATTAAAAAACAGCAGAGAGTTTGGCAGTGTATACAGCACAAAGAATTCGGTAGCCAATAAATATTTAGTTATGTATCTGAGAAGCAACGGCTTAGATTACAATAGACTTGGAATCTCTGTTAGTAAGAAAGTTGGTAACAGTGTGGTAAGACACAGAGTAACCAGATTGATTAGAGAAGCTTATCGATTAAACAGAGAAAATATTGATGTTGGCTATGACATAGTTATAGTAGCCAGGCCGGCGTCAAAGGATAAGAAATGTCAGGACATTGAAAGTGCTTTGATGCATTTGTGTGGTTTGAAGAAGATAAGCCACATAGGGTGAAAGAATGAAAAAGATATTTATTGGTTTAATCAAATTTTACAGGAAGTATCTGTCACCATTAAAGGGACATGCTACCTGCAAGTATTTTCCTACTTGTTCGCAGTATGCAATTGAGGCTATCGAAAAGTATGGAGTTTTAAAAGGTGGTCTCCTTGCAGTATGGAGGATACTTAGATGCAATCCTTTTTCAAAAGGAGGATATGATCCAGTTCCATAAAGGAGAAAATTATGTTTCTAACTAGAGAAGATGGAATGATACTCGGACCAGTCTGTTGGGTTCTCGGTAAGATATTCAACTGGATATATATGTTCGTTGGTTTTATCGGAAATCATATGGGAATCACATATGTCAATCTAAGTGTATGTGTTATATTGTTCACATTTGTACTGAGAGGTGCATTGTTCCCATTATATTTTAAACAGCAGAGATCTACCAAGATCATGAGTTTCATCCAGCCTGAAATTGCCAAGGCAACAAAGAAATATAAAGGCAAGACTGATCAGGACTCAATGATGAAACAGCAGCAGGAAACTCAGAAGATCCAGAAGAAGTATGGTGTCAGCATGGCATCAGGATGTCTGACTTCACTTATCCAGCTGCCTATATTCTACGGTTTGTACAGGGTTATCCAGAACATACCTGCGTATGTTCCATCAATGACAAAGAAGTACGGTGAAATCGTAGATATATTGAGTACAAAGACTGATTATATCAAAGCAATAAGTGATGTAGCCGGAGAGTCAAAGGTCAGCACTGTGACAATGGCTCTTAAACAGATGGGAGATGAGCCTACAAGAAATCAGATCATAGACGTTCTTGACAAGTTTGCCAAGAGCGACTGGGATAAGCTGATAAGTAATCTTGATCTTGCAGGCAATGCTACTCTCACAAGCTATGTTGATCAGTTCCACAACATGAATCAGTTCCTGTTTGGACTGAATATTGCAGATGCACCGGGATGGAAGCTTTCAATAGCTTTGGTTGTTCCTATAGCTTCTGCTCTCCTGCAGTTCATACAGACCAAGATATCCATGAAGTCATCACAGAATAACAACATGGATAGCAATCAGCAGACAGCTAACAACATGATGAAGGGTATGATGTATTACATGCCTGTCATGTCACTTATATTCTGTATAACTCTTCCTATAGCTATCGGTCTTTACTGGATAGTTGGTTCCGTTATCATGATTATATCTCAGCTTATAGTTGATGCTTATTATAATCATCAGGACAAGGATGAGCTGCTTGCGAAGTGTGCTGAGAAGGCTGCCAAAAAGCAGGCAAAGAAGAAGAATCCGGATAAGAAGTCTTTCTATGAGAAGATGATGGATGCTCAGAATGGCAATGTATCAACAGATAACAGTCAGTCAGAGAATATCAACAAGATGGCTTCTTCAAGACTTAAGAGCTATGTTAATCCGGCACATTCTGTCAACACAGACGGAGATGAGATTAATAACAGAGCAAATGTAAACTATAAACCAGGCAGTATCGGATCAAAAGCAAATATAATGCTTCAGTATCAGAACAATAGCAATGATAAGGGAGGAAAGAAATAATGGAATTCGTAGAATTCAAAGGTAAGACCAAAGATGAAGCCCTTATGCAGGCCAGTGTTGAGCTTGGAGTGCCTAGTACTGATCTTGAGTACGAGGTAATAAGTGAGGAGACTAAGGGATTCCTTGGTATAGGTTCTAAGCCTTGTATAATTAAGGCAAGAAAGAAAAAAACATTTATTGATGATATAAGAGAATATCTTGAAAGCCTGTTTAAGGCTATGGATATTGAGACAGAGATTCAGATGGCGTTTGACGAGACAGAGAATGTATTGTCAATCAATCTTGAGGGTCCTGAGATGGGTATTCTTATAGGTAAGCGTGGACAGACATTGGATGCTCTTCAGTATATTATAAGCCTTGCTGTTAATAAGAAGAGTGAGTCATATATCAGGGTTAAACTTGATACAGAGAATTACAGAGCAAGAAGAAAAGAAACTCTGGAAAATCTTGCAAAGAACATTGCGTTCAAGGTAAAGAGATCAAAGAGATCATTTGCTCTGGAACCAATGAATCCATATGAGAGAAGAATAATCCATGCTACTCTTCAGAATGATAAGTATGTATCAACCAGAAGCGAGGGCGAGGAGCCATATCGTAAGGTTATCATATATCTTAAGAAGAAAGAGAATAAGTAATCAATTTTATGTTTGATAACTAAAAAGATAGATCATGTGTATGCATGGTCTATTTTTTATGTGGAAAATAACGGTTTAATGTTGTACACTACATAAGTGAGTCTGATATTAGTTATTTGGATCAAAAGAAAGGGCAAGTGTAGGATAATATGTTCAAAGAAGACACAATTGCAGCTATTACTACAGGCATGAGCAATGCTGGTGTGGGTATAATCAGAATAAGTGGGGATAAGTCATGTGAAATCACTGATAAGATATTCCGTGCTGCAAATAAAAATAAAAAAGCTTCAAATATGAAATCTTATACGGCTGCCTTTGGCGGAATATATGATGGCAATAATTTATTGGATGAGACTATAGTTCTGGTCATGAAAGCTCCACATACTTATACATGTGAGGATGTGTGCGAACTACAGTGCCATGGAGGAATAGTAGTTCTGCGAAAAATATTGGAACTTGTTATCAGAAATGGGGCCAGGGCTGCTGAACCTGGAGAATTTACAAAAAGAGCCTTTCTGGGCGGAAGAATAGACCTTTCACAGGCAGAATCAGTTATGGATCTGATAAATGCTAAAAATGAATTTGCTGCGAGAACTTCTGTTGAACAGCTTCAGGGAAAATTGAGAGATAAAATTATAGATATGAGAGAAAAAATTCTTTATAATGTGGCATTTATAGAATCTGCTCTTGATGATCCTGAACATTACAGCCTTGATGGTTTTCCACAAAAGTTAGATAATGATGTGGATAACCTTGTAGATAGTGTGGATAACCTTTTGACAACATTTGATGATGGAAGGGTATTATCAGAGGGTATAAATACAGTTATAATTGGTAAGCCAAACGCTGGAAAATCATCACTTTTGAATATGTTTGTCGGTGAGGAAAGAGCTATAGTTACGGATATGGCAGGAACTACAAGAGATACTCTCAGTGAAGTTATCAACATAAGAGGTATAACACTCAACATTGTTGATACAGCTGGTATAAGATATACAGAAGATGTCGTGGAGAAGATTGGAGTAGATAAGGCTCTGGAATCAGTGGACAAAGCAGATTTAATATTGTATGTTGTGGACAGTTCCACGAAATTGGACGAAAATGATCAGAGAATAATAGACAGGATCAAGAACAGGAATGTTGTTGTTATATTAAATAAATCTGATCTTAATACTGTTATAGATAAGAAAACCATACAAAAATATATAGAAGCTGAAATTATACAGTTATCAGCACTTACGGGTGATGGAAGTGAAGAATTATATGATCTTCTGAATAATATGTTTTTTGAAGGGCATTTGTCATATAATGATCAGCTTTATATCACCAATACAAGACACAAGAACGAACTTATGTGCACCAGAAACGCTTTGATGAAGGTTAAAGAAAGTATAGATATGGGTATGGAGGAGGATTTCTTCTCTATAGATCTGATGGATGCGTATGAACATCTGGGACTTATAATAGGGGAGACGGCCAGAGATGATCTTGCCGATAAGATATTCAGGGAATTTTGTATGGGAAAGTAACATCCCATGAAAGGAGATTATACAGATGCCTGTTTTAAATGAGGAATATGATGTGGTAGTTGTAGGCGCAGGTCATGCCGGATGTGAGGCGGCACTTGCCAGTGCCAGACTTGGGCTTAATACTATAATATTTACAGTGAGCATGGACAGTGTAGCCATGATGCCTTGTAATCCAAATGTTGGGGGAAGTTCAAAGGGACATCTCGTGAGAGAGATAGATGCTCTCGGTGGTGAGATGGGCAAGAATATAGATAAAACATATATTCAGTCCAAGATGTTGAATGCATCAAAAGGACCAGCGGTACATTCTCTCAGAGCACAGGCTGATAAGGCTAATTACTCCAGGACAATGAAGCATACCCTTGAAAATACAGATAATCTTACCCTCAGACAGGCGGAGGTATCTGAGATAATTGTTGATGACAATGTGGTCAAAGGTGTAAAAACATATTCAGGTGCTGTTTATTATGCAAAGGCTGTTGTACTGTGTACCGGAACATACCTCAAGGCAAGATGTATATATGGAGATGTTGTATATCATACAGGACCAAATGGGCTTATGGCTGCCAATTATTTATCTGATTCTATGAAGAATGCAGGTATAGAGGTGAGAAGATTTAAGACAGGTACACCTGCCCGTCTGGACAAGAGAACCATTGATTTTTCACAGATGGAAGAACAAAAGGGCGATGAAAAGGTAGTACCATTTTCATTTACAAATACAGAGGAGGACATCAGAAGAAATCAGATATCATGCTGGCTTTGTTATACAAATGAAAATACACATGAGATAATAAGGGAGAACATAGACAGATCTCCACTTTTCTCAGGAGTAATAGAAGGAACAGGTCCAAGGTACTGTCCTTCAATAGAGGATAAAGTAACAAAGTTCCCAGATAAAACAAGACATCAGATTTTTATTGAACCTGAGGGCGAATATACAAATGAAATGTATATGGGTGGAATGAGCAGTTCTCTTCCCGAGGATGTTCAGTATGATATGATCCACAGCATGAAGGGGCTGGAGCATGCTAAGATAATAAGAAATGCATATGCCATAGAATATGATTGTATCAATGCCATCAATCTTAAACCATCTCTTGAATTTAAAGCTATATCAGGACTTTTTGGTGCCGGACAGATAAATGGAAGTTCAGGTTATGAGGAAGCTGCTGCACAGGGACTTATAGCAGGTATTAATGCTGCAAGAAAGGTTTTTAACAAAGAACCTTTAGTCCTCGACAGATCACAGGCATATATAGGCGTACTTATTGATGATCTTGTCACAAAGGAGACATCAGAGCCATATAGAATGATGACATCCAGAGCTGAATACAGGCTTCTTCTCAGACAGGACAATGCTGATCTGAGACTTACAGAGACAGGACATAGAATTGGTCTTATAGATGATGACAGATACAACAGATTTGTACATAAGAAAAATCAGATTGAAAAAGAAATTGACAGACTTGAAAATACAATGGTTGGTGCTAATTCCACTATTCAGAAATTTCTTGAAAGTATGGGCAGTACAGGGCTTAAGACAGCGGCATCTCTGGCAGAACTTATCAGAAGACCTGAACTTTCATATGAAAAGATAGAGACTATTGATGAAGCGAGAGAAGACCTTCCTGCAGATGTGGTCGAGCAGATCAATATCACTATAAAATATCAGGGATATATAGACAGACAGAATCAACAGGTACATCAGTTCAAAAAGCTTGAAAACAGACGACTTCCTGAGGATATAGATTATAATGATATATCCAATCTCAGGCTTGAAGCCAGACAGAAATTAACACTTATCAGACCTGAGAATATAGGTCAGGCATCCAGAATATCAGGTGTTTCACCGGCAGATATATCCGTACTTCTGGTTTACCTTAAAATGAAGGAGAATATATAATATGGAGAGACTGAATTCCATAACTACTCAATTTGGAATAAATCTTACAGACAAACAGTTATCACAGTTTGAAATATACTATGATATGCTCATAGAATGGAATAAGGTAATGAACCTGACAGCAATAACAGAAAAGGAAGATGTTATATTAAAACATTTTGCAGATAGTCTGTTATTGTCAAAGTACGCAGATTTTAACAGAGAGGTAAAAATAATTGATGTGGGAACTGGAGCAGGATTTCCTGGAATACCACTAAAAATTGCTTTTCCGGATATAAATATCACTCTTATGGATTCACTTAATAAAAGATTAAATTTTCTCAATGAGGTTATATCTGAGTTAAATCTTCAAAATGTTGAGACTGTCCATGCTCGGGCAGAAGATGGCGGAAGAAATGTAAAATATAGAGAACAATATGATTTTGCAGTGTCCAGGGCAGTGGCAAATCTTGCTGTTTTATCTGAATGGTGTGTGCCATTTATAAAACCAGGCGGATATTTTATAGCATACAAATCAAATGCACTTCCAGAAGAGATGAGAGAAGGAAAAAAGGCGATAAGGATTCTTGGTGGACAGATTGAAAATATATTTAATACAACTATACCAGAGACTGATAATCAAAGAAGCTTCGTATTTGTAAAGAAAATAAGCAATACTGATATGAAATATCCAAGAAAACCCGGATCAGCCAAAAAGCCTATAGCATAAAAATAAAACAGCCTTATAAAGGCTGTTTTATTTTTAATTAGAAGATTTCATATGTCTCTTCTCTTTTCTTTTTTCTCGGATATCTTCCTGTTTTTGTTTTATGGCTTCTATGCCTTGTTTATCAATTGGTTTGATTGTTTTTTGAACGTAATAACTGTTGTTACTGGAAGATTTAAATTTAATTTTTCCACAGAAATAACCATGCATCCAGCATTTACCTACACACATATATGAAGAAGGGCTGTTTGCAAACCAGTCAATGTAAGTTTTCACCTTTTTATTACATTTGTAACATCTTATCTGTGAAACTTTTTCATCGTCAAGTGCTGCGTGTTTGTTGTGGAAGTTTCGGGATATATATTCATATTGGTTATTATGAGATACTTCTATTTCTTCCTCTTTTGTCTTTGGAGTAATATACAGATCAAAACTATATAACTGATTTATATTTCTTGCTTTCATCTCTTTCATGACAAGTGCTGTATATCTTGCATCATTGAGAGCAGTATGAAAAGGCTCAGTCTCCGGTATATTCATCTCGCTTACAGCTTTTTCCAGTTTACTCATACTCTGTACAGTGCCTGTAGTATTTGTAACATTGGCATATATGCTTTGAAGGTTCAAAAACTTTAATGGCCTTGGAAGTTTGTTCATATAATAGAAATCCATGTTAGTCTGGAGTTCTGTCAGATCCATAGGTCCCCATGTGCAGAATATGTAGTTATCTCCACACCAATCGAGAAATTCTGAACAGACTTCTTTAAAACCTCTTCCGAGATTAAGATCGTTCTCATCATAGTTCAGAATTGTCCTGATCTTTGAATGAAGCTTTTTATAAATCTTGGGTTTGATAAGACTTGAATATTCGTCAATAATATTAAGATTCTTATCTACTTTTACAGCACCAATTTCTATAATTTCAAAAGGCATACGTGGATGTTCACCCATATGCCCGTTGTAGCTTTGATTCCATTCAAGATCCATAACAATATAATTCATAGTCATGTCCCTTTATAGAAAAATTATAGTGATCCATCATTTGTCAACAAGTGATGAAAAATAGTGCACCTGGCGGGATTCGAACCCACGGCCTTCCGCTTAGGAGGCGGACGCTCTATCCTGCTGAGCTACAGATGCACATCAATTAGTAGTGTAACACTTGAAAAGTGTATAGTCAAGACTATATAACAACACGACCCTGCAGCCATATATCACCCTTGAATCGTCGTCCCGGAGCAGGTTCACCAAGAATATGGTTTTTGTTGATAGCTATGGTAAATAAAAGATCATTGCATTCGATATCAAGTATATAGATTGATTCATTGGTGTATGTGTTGTTGG
>Ga0129311_1001479_pt1 | contig 16557 bp, 17 predicted proteins | sample Go1ome_FD_94435 | JGI IMG/M metagenome (GOLD analysis project Ga0129311, IMG submission 94435) | Western lowland gorrila individual fecal microbial communities from Wisconsin, USA - Go1022B metagenome | ecosystem: Host-associated > Mammals > Digestive system > Large intestine > Fecal | place... | reverse complement strand
GGCGTGAGTTGAAATTGATACTCTCAGTAATGTACATATATCCGAGTTTGTCGCCGCCCTTATGGGTGGCGTGAGTTGAAATGTGTCTCTGTCATACTCTGTTGCTCTCTGATACGTCGCCGCCCTTATGGGTGGCGTGAGTTGAAATATTCAAGCAAGAGTATCCATCAACACCGGAAGAAGTCGCCGCCCTTATGGGTGGCGTGAGTTGAAATAGGCGGCGGTGGCTGGTATGAGCCTAAACGCTTACGTCGCCGCCCTTATGGGTGGCGTGAGTTGAAATCCCCTCTCAAGCCTCTACATAATAAGTGATATAACGTCGCCGCCCTTATGGGTGGCGTGAGTTGAAATATTTTTATTCTTTGCCCGGACTGGTAAGCCGGGCTTGTCGCCGCCCTTATGGGTGGCGTGAGTTGAAATCTTTACAAGCTATGTCCCACGCCCTACGGCTTGTGGTCGCCGCCCTTATGGGTGGCGTGAGTTGAAATAGCTTCTTGATATAACCTATAACCTAATGTATTTGTCGCCGCCCTTATGGGTGGCGTGAGTTGAAATAATCTATTCCAGGGCGTAGGTGTTTATAGCAATAGCGTCGCCGCCCTTATGGGTGGCGTGAGTTGAAATATATAACGGAATTAGACAGTGAAGAAATAATACCTGTCGCCGCCCTTATGGGTGGCGTGAGTTGAAATTGTATTCCTTGGGACTTGGCTGATTGTTTCCGGGGTCGCCACCCTTATGGGTGGCGTGAGTTGAAATATTTTTTATTTCTGCGGTATGTGCGTATAACACATGTCGCCACCCTTATGGGTGGCATGAGTTGAAATCAATATAATCTGCTCCGGAAAGACATTGTACATGTCGCTACCCTTATGGGCGGCAGAGTTGTCGCTTATTTTTTTGCAGCTCTGCATTATATTGTAATGTAGTAATAATTAATATCGTATGAAGATATAACATCTACATATTGAAAAAACATTTCAGATAATTTTATATTCAAATTATTTACATAGCATGAACTGATATTGATTAAATATTGACAGATTTCCGCCACTTTTATATAATATACATAACAGTTTACCGACATAGATGTTTCAGTTCTGCACAAGGGAGCAAGACTTTTGTGTTTTTTTGTGTGAATGTGGCATTGTGCGGCTGTAAATATTTTAATCCATTATGGAAAGGAAGAAGAAAGAATGAAGAAATTTTTAGCTTTATCACTTATTGCTGTTATGACAGCAGGCGTACTTGCAGGCTGCTCTTCAAAGACAGAAGAGAAACCCGCTGATGAGAAAAAGGAAGAAACAACAGACGGCGAAACAACTGCTGACGGCGAAACATATATCGTTGCAACAGATACAGTTTTCCCTCCCTTCGAGTTCACAGATGCAAACGGTGACTTCGTTGGTATCGACGTTGACATCATCAATGCAATCGCTGAGGATCAGGGTATTACAATCGACCTTCAGTCACTCGGCTTTGACGCAGCTCTTCTTGCTGTTCAGTCAGGACAGGCTGACGGTATTATTGCCGGATGCTCAATTACAGACGAAAGAAAAGAAACATTCGATTTCTCAGAGCCTTATTACACAGCAGACGTTACTGTTGCAGTAGCTGCTGATTCAGACATCAAATCATTCGAAGATCTCGCTGGCAAGAAGGTTGCAGTTAAGACAGCTACAAACGGTGCTGATTTTGCTAAATCAATCGCTGACCAGTATGGTTTCACAGTAGTTGAATTCAAAGATTCACCTACAATGTATCAGGACGTTATCGCAGGCAACACAGCTGCTTGTTTTGAAGATTATCCTGTAATGGCTTATAACATTCAGCAGGGTGCAGCTCTTGTTATTCCCGATGGTATGCTCGGAGCAGGTTCAGACTATGGCTTCGCTGTTGCTAAGGGCGAAAATGCAGAGCTCCTTGAAAAGTTCAACGCAGGTCTTGAAAACATCAAGGCTAACGGTAAGTTCGACGAAATCGTTGACAAATACACAAAGTAATCCGGTAAAAATACTTTTTGTATGACATATTAACCATGCCTGCCCATGAAATCAGCGGGCATGGTTTTTATTTAAGTTACAACCGCTGCTTACAAAACAATATGCGTTATCAGTGAACATTTATATTTAAATAATATTTCATAGAAATGTTATTTATAAAAAAAGTGACCGGAATGGGCAATGATAAGTATTGCTTTGTAAACAGCGGTAAACCTTATTTAAACAATTAACCAAATCAAAAAACGAGAAACGGAGGTGGCCTGAATGGCTGCTATTTTAAAAACGTATTCCGGAATGCTCCTTGAATCTTTGGGTCAGACAATGCTCCTGACACTGCTTTCGCTTGCGTTTGCATTTGTTATCGGTCTTATATTCGGTCTTATGAATGTAAGTAAGAGTAAAGTGCTTAATTTTATCGGAACGCTTTATGTTGATGCCGTACGTGGTGTACCGCTTATAGTACTTGCATACTTCATTTATTTTGGTGTTCCTGCCGGTGTTAAAGCAATGGGCGTTGCAAGCTTCAAGCTTTCCGCTTTGCAGGCCGGTACAATTTCACTTTCTATGAATGCCGGTGCATATATGGCAGAGATTTTCCGTGCAGGTATCCAGTCGGTTGATAAGGGACAGATGGAGGCGGCAAGAAGTCTCGGGCTTGGTTATGGTAAGGCTATGCAGAAGGTTATTCTTCCACAGGCTATTCGTACAATGGTTCCGTCTATCATAAACCAGTTCATTATCTCCCTTAAGGATACATCAATACTTTCCGTTATTGGCTTCCCGGAACTTACTAAAGCCGGTAATATCATAGTCGGCAATACCTTTAAGGTGCTTGAGGTATGGGCTATTGTTGCCATTATGTATATGGTAGTAATTACGATACTTTCTAAACTTGCAAAGAAGGTAGAAAGGAGACTTAACGTTGGCAAAGAGCGATAAGGTAAAAATCCATGTAAATAACCTCAAAAAGAACTTTGGTCAGCTTGAGGTTTTAAAAAGTATATCTGCAGATGTAACTGAGGGCGAGGTAGTAGTACTTATAGGACCTTCCGGCAGTGGTAAATCAACATTCTTAAGATGTCTTAATCGCCTTGAGGATATTACAGCCGGTGAGGTTGTTATTGACGGTATTAATATTGCGGAGAAAAATGTAGATATAAATAAGGTAAGAGAAAATATAGGAATGGTGTTCCAGCACTTTAATTTGTTTCCGCATATGACGGTTCTGGAAAACATTATGCTTGCTCCGGTTGAGCTTAAGAAAATGACTAAGGAAGAGGCTCATGCAAAGGGCATGGAGCTTTTAAAAAGAGTAGGCCTTGCGGATAAAGCAAGCGTATATCCTCCTCAGCTTTCCGGCGGACAGAAACAGCGAGTTGCTATTGCACGTTCGTTGGCTATGAATCCCGATATTATGCTTTTTGACGAGCCTACATCGGCACTTGACCCGGAAATGGTTGGCGAGGTTCTCGCAGTTATGAAGGAGCTTGCCGCATCTGGCATGACAATGCTTGTTGTTACACATGAAATCGGCTTTGCCCGTGAGGTTGCGGACAGAGTAATATTCATGGACGGCGGATATATAGTTGAACAGGGTACACCCGACGAAGTAATAAAGAATCCTAAGGAACCGAGAACAATCGACTTCCTTAATAAGGTTCTCTAAAATAAGCTCCGTGGAGCTGTCTAATAAGGGAGGCAACAGGATTATTATGAAGAAAATAATCACAATAAGCCGTGAATTTGGAGCCGGCGGCGGTGAAATAGGTTCTAAGGTTGCACAGGCTCTTGGATGGGAGTATTATAACAAAGAGATAATACTAAAAACAGCAGCAGACAGCAACATTGATATGTATTCGCTTATGGAATGGGATGAAAAAGTTCCGTTTACATTTGGCTTTACACAGAGCCTTTTTGATTTTTATAATCGACCTATGAGCGAGCAGGTGTTTGAGGCACAGAAAAAAGTTATTATTGATATTGGACAGCGTGGTAAATGTGTTATCACCGGACGTAATGCCAATGCTATATTAAAGGAATTTGATGGTTGTCTTAATGTGTTTATCCATGCTGATTTTGATTGGCGTCTGGAGCGAATGAAGGAAAAAATGCCGGATTTCACATATGACCAGGTAGCGAATGAAATACGAACAATAGACAAAAAACGTAAAAAATACTGCACTTTCTATACTAAGAGCGAATTTGGCATGGCTGATTATTATGATATATGCCTTGATTCATCAAGACTCGGAATTGATGAATGTATCAGCATTATAAAAGAAGTTGCAGAAAGAGAAAATTAATAAGTCTAAGGATATGCTTCAGCATATCCTTTTTAAGTTTATAAACCTTAAGATAAATGTTATTGTTTTCCGAATTTCAATTGTATATACTTAAATTAAGTAACAATGACTAATTCTAAGGAAGGTGAATATTAATGAAGAAAACAATTCTTACAGCGGCACTTATTACAGCAATGCTTATTACAGGCTGTGCATCTGATGGAACGGCAGATAATACAAAAAACGATGCAACGACTGCTGACGAAAGCAATACGGGTTTTGACAGTGCGGTATTCATTGAGGAAATAACGCCTAATGTTGAATATCTTAATTCATGTCTGGACGAGATATTCGTTACATCACCGGACTTCGGAACAAGATATTCAGCGGCTTATGAAAGTGAAGCGGCATATGATAACGGAAGTGGTACACCTGCAATATTATTCCAAGAAGAAGATTATGAGGAAATTGCTAAGAAATATTTCATAGATCCTACATTTTCGGATTTTTATCCGGTTAGCGGATATACAACCAATGCCGAGGTTCGAGAAAACTTAGAAAAATATATGGCTAAGGAATTGGTTGACGAAGTGTTCCATGATGATTTTCTTGAGTTTGATGGTAAGCTGTACCTTGTTCGTGGAGGAAAAGGCTATGGTGCGTATTCGCTTGATATGAACAGTCTTAAGTATGATAAGGAAATGGATGGAAAACAGTATGCAACGGTTGATATGCTGTATTTCAGCGAGTATGACAAGACATTGAATCTTGAATTTGAAAAACAAGGTGATAACTGGATAATGAATACGGATACGGATTTGTTCAGCTGATTTGAATATAGCAGAGTGATGATGTAAGCTTTATAATGGTTTCTAAACAAAAGGCCTCGGATTTTATTCCGAGGCTTTTGCTGTTATGTCACATAATTTAATTATATTTACCAAAACTATTTCTGCGAAATAGTTTAATAAAGTTTAGATTAAACCTTTTTAAAGGTTTATATGGGGCGGGACAGAGTCCTACGGTTTTATTCTATATTTATGCCATGTTTTACACGATCGTGCTCTTCACTTGTTTTGGCATCATTCCATTTTGACATATCACCTACAAGGTAGCCTGTAATACGTCTGATTCTCTGGAAATGCACACCTTCGTCCTCATGTCTTCCGCACTTAGGACAAGTATCACCTATTATACCATTAAATCCACAGCATGGATCTCTGTCAACAGGATGGTTGATTGAGCCATAGCCGATGCCTGATTCCTTCATACAACGTACAACCTTCTCGAATGCATCAAGGTTCTGTGAAGGATCTCCGTCAAGCTCAACATATGAAATGTGACCTGCGTTTGTGAGTGCATGGTAAGGTGCTTCTATCTTAATCTTTTTGAAGGCACTGATAGGGTAGTATACAGGCACATGGAAGCTGTTTGTGTAGTAATCTCTGTCTGTTACACCTTCGATAATACCGTATTTTTCTTTATCGATTCTTACAAATCTGCCGGAAAGACCTTCTGCCGGTGTTGCAAGAAGTGAGAAGTTGAGGTGCATCTGCTCGGAAATATCGTCCATACGTTTTCTCATATGTGAGATAATTTCAAGACCGAGATTCTGTGCAATTTCGCTTTCTCCGTGGTGATAACCGATAAGTGCCTTAAGTGTTTCGGCAAGACCGATAAAGCCAACCGAAAGAGTACCGTGCTTAAGTACCTCACGTACTTCATCATTTATATCAAGCTTGTCACTGTCAATCCATACACCTTCGCCCATGAGGAAGGGATAATTGTGTACTTTCTTTTTAGCCTGTATCTCAAAACGCTCAAGAAGCTGTTCAATAACAAGGTCAATCTTGCGGTCAAGCTCCTGATAGAACCAGTCGATGTTTTTGTTTGCCTCGATTGCTATTCTCGGAAGGTTGATACTTGTAAAGCTTAAGTTGCCTCTGCCGTTTGAAATTTCTTTTGTAGGATCATATACATTTGCCATAACTCTTGTACGGCAACCCATGTATGAAATTTCTGTTTCGGGTGTTCCCTTGTAATACTGAAGGTTGTAGGGTGCATCCTGGAATGAGAAGTTGGGGAAGAGTCTTTTTGCGCTTACTCGGCATGCAAGCTTGAATAAGTCATAGTTAGGTTCTCCCGGATTGTAGTTTATGCCTTCCTTAACACGGAAAATCTGGATAGGGAATATGGGTGTTTCGCCATGTCCTAAACCTGCTTCCGTTACAAGAAGTATATTTTTCATTACCATACGACCTTCGGTTGATGTATCCATGCCGTAGTTAATTGAAGAGAAGGGTGTCTGTGCACCTGCTCTTGAATGCATTGTGTTGAGGTTGTGTATAAATGCCTCCATTGCCTGATATGTGGCTCTGTCGGTTTCCTCGGCAGCCTTACGACGTGTAAATTTCTGAACCTTGTCGATTTCTTCGGGCTTGAAACCTTTTTCAACAAGAAGCTCTTTTTCTCTTGCATCATATTTTTCGTCTTCGTCAAGAGCCGGCTCTAAGTCTTCTGCCTTGAGAGTTTCCTTTAATGCGTTTATGTCGTCATCAACGATCTTTCCGTCAAGAAGCTCAAGCGCGTTCTTGAGAAGTCTGTAATAACGTTTTTTGTATGTCTTTTTAACGCCGGGAGCAAGGCCATAATCAAAGTTTACGATTGACTGGCCGCCATGCTGGTCGTTCTGGTTTGACTGGATAGCTATGCAGGCAAGAGCCGAATAGCTTGCAATATCGTTGGGCTCACGAAGAACACCGTGGCCTGTTGAAAATCCGTCCTTGAAAAGCTTGATAATATCAATCTGGCAGCATGTGGTTGTCAGTGTGTAGAAGTCAAGATCGTGGATATGAATATCGCCGTTTCTGTGTGCTTCGGAATGCTTGGGGTTGAGTACATACATTTCGTTGAAGTGCTTTGCACCTTCAGAACCGTATTTGAGCATTGCACCCATTGGTGTGTTGCCGTCGATATTGGCATTTTCACGCTTGATGTCGCTTTCCTTTGCATCCGAATAGGTAATATCCTCAAAGGTTTTCATAAGGCGTGTGTTCATATCTCTTACTCTTGTACGCTCTGCTCTGTAAAGGATATAGTTCTTTGCTGTGCTTACAAAGCCGTGAGCAATAAGAGTGCTTTCAACTTTGTCCTGTATCTGTTCAACAGTAGGTGATTCAAGGCCGTCATCCTCAAGCTGATGTTCAACCTCATCTGCGAGTGCAAGACATTCGCCATAGTCCTTTTCAACCTTTGTAGCGGCAAATGCTTTGTTGATTGCACTGGCTATTTTGTTGATGTCAAAATAAGCGGTACGACCGTCACGCTTTCTAATAGTAGTGATCATGATTCAATTACCTCCGTCTTAAGTGTATTTTACGAATAGTTACCGTACCCATAGAATATATTGTTATGAATGAACAAAATAAACAACATATTGGGGTGTCTGCATTTTTGTGTCAACATATAGTATTCTACAACCCATATAATAAATAGTCAATGTATAGTATAAACAAAAACCGATTGGCACTTTGTTATAAATTTTGGAGGTGGTCGAGTTATGGAAACCTTTTGTGGCTTAAAACAGAAAGAAGTAATAAATGTGTGTGACGGATTTCGCTTTGGGTATGTTAATAATTTAGTAATAGACACCTGCTGCGGAAAAATAACGGATTTAATAGTACCTGTGCAGACTAAAAACGGCATATTTTACTCAAAGGATAAGGAATATGTGATTCCATGGGAAAAAATCTGCCGTATCGGGAAAGACATAATTCTGGTGGAGGTAAATACCGCAGAGGTGTGCCGAAAAATTGACTAAAAAATTGCGGTTAATCATGTATACATAACACACTTGACCGCATTAAAGCTGTATATTATAATGAAATTAAAATAAAATTTGTTTTAAAGTTTAAGCGGTTTTAAGGAGGAAAACGGTATGAAATGTCCTTTTTGCGGCTATGAAGATACAAAGGTGGTCGATTCCAGAGCACAGGACGATAACTCGGTTATAAGACGCAGACGTCTTTGTGAAAAATGCGGAAAAAGATTTACTACCTATGAAAGAATAGATACTGTTCCGCTTGTCGTCGTTAAGCGTGACGGCACAAGAGAAATGTTTGAAAAAAGCAAGCTTTTGAACGGCATAGTTAAAGCCTGTAATAAACGTAATATATCAATGGAACAGATGGAAAATCTTGTTGATGATATAGAAAATTCAATAATGGCATCGGTTTCCAAGGAGGTCAATTCCGACAGCCTCGGAAATATGGTTATGGACAGACTTAAGGAGCTTGATGAGGTTGCATATGTCAGATTTGCCTCGGTTTACAGACAGTTTAAGGATATAAATACGTTTATGGAAGAGCTGAATAAGCTTATAAACGAGAAAAAGGAAAAAGAAAACTGAAGATTATAGGAGGTTCTTATGGAGCCATTATATAAATCAATTTGTAATGTTGCTAAAAAATATTCTGCCGATAGGCTTATACTTTTTGGTTCAAGAGCAAGAGGCGATAACCATGACAGAAGTGATATAGATTTAGCGGTCTATGGTATTCAGGAAGAAGATAAAAGTTTGTTTTGGTATGACATTGAAGAACTTCCGACACTTCTTAAGTTTGATATTGTTCACGTAGATGATAATACGGACACTGACTTACTGGAAAGTATAAGAAAAGACGGAGTTGTTTTGTATGAAAAAAATTGAGAATTTTTTAAAAGCTGTAAATCGACTTAAAGAGGCTGTTGAAAGATATAAAAACAATAGAACCGATGATATAGCCCGTGATGCAATGATTCAGCGTTTTGAATTTACATTTGAGCTTTCATGGAAAGCAATGAAGGAATATATGACAGACCAAGGCGTAAGAAACGAAATGCAATTTCCTAAACAGGTGCTTAAATCTGCGTATGAGAATAGGATTATAGATGATGAAAAAACATGGCTTGCTATGCTTGAGGCACGAAACTCAACATCGCATATATATGACGACAGAGCGGCCGAGAGAATAGGAAACAATATAGCCAATAGCTTTGTAACAACACTTTCTAAGCTTGAAGATTATTTTAAAGCACATATGTAACGGAGAAAGGGCAGAGCCCTTGGTTTTTAGCTTTTTGAATACACAAAGGAGGATTATATAATGAAGGAAATAGGATTTGTCGGAACAGGCGTCATGGGCAGCTCCATGGTGCTTAACCTTATTAAGCATGGCTATGAGCTTTCGGTATATAACAGAACAAAGTCTAAAGCCGAGGCGTGCATAGCCGCCGGTGCAAAATGGTGCGATACCGTTGCGGAATGTGCAAAGGACAAGGACGTTGTTATAACCATTGTCGGTTTTCCTAAGGACGTTGAGGAGATATATTTCGGCGAAAACGGCATACTTAATACGGCTAAAAAGGGTGCATATGTAATTGATATGACAACAACAAGTCCTATGCTTTCCGAAAAAATATATAAAGCCGCAGCCGAAAAGGGCATATATGCACTTGACGCACCTGTTTCCGGCGGAGATACCGGAGCAAAAAATGGCACGCTTGCGATAATGGTCGGCGGAGATAAAGTTGCATTTGATGAATGTATGCCGGTGTTTGAGGCAATGGGTACCAATATACGCTATGAAGGCAAAGCCGGCAACGGCCAGCATGTGAAAATGGCTAACCAGATAGCTATTGCCGGAGCGGTAAGCGGTGTTGCAGAGGCAGTAAGATATGCAATGGCCATGGGCGTTGATGTGGATACTATGCTTGATACTATTTCAAACGGTGCAGCAGGAAGCTGGCAGATGTCCAATAACGGCCCTAAAATGGCAAAGGAGGACTATGCACCGGGATTTTATATAAAGCATTTTATTAAGGATATGAAAATTGCGATTGAGTGTGCAGACGTTAAAGGTGTTACGCTTGATGTGCTTAAACAGGTATGTGATGAGTATGTTCAGCTTGAAAACAACGGAAAGGGCGACCTTGGTACTCAGGCAATAATCGAATATTACAAAAGATAAAAACATTGTTGGACACTGTCCTATGATTGGAGGAGCACAAATGGCGATTTTCTTCACCGCAGTCGAAAAAATGATAACATTGTTCCTGTATATAGTTGTCGGCTATATATTGCGTAAAAAGGAGTTTATATCCGATGGCTTTACAAACGGAATAGTTAAGGTTCTTATGCTTGTCGGTATGCCGGCTATGGTTCTTAACACATTCCAGACAGATATTTCGCCGGAAATAGTTAAGGTCGGACTTAATGTTTTTCTGTTGACCTGTGTTGCTTACGGCATAAGCTATATTGTCGGTTTTGCAACGGCAAAGCTCTTTAAAATTGAGCTGAGCGTTACAGGCATATGGATTTTTTCTGTTATGTTTCCAAACCACGGCTTTATGGGCTGGCCTGTAATTCAGGCACTTTACGGTCAGGAAGGAATGTTCCTTGCGGTGTTCGGAAATCTCGGCTTCCAGATATTCAGCTTTACTGTCGGCGTTCTGGTCATTTCTAAATATGCAAACGGCGGCAAGGCAAATATATCGCTCAGGAAACTGCTTATTACGCCGGTTAATATTTCGATGCTTTTAGGCATAATACTTTTTATGACCGGAAAACGTCTGCCTTCCGCAGTCAATGGTACATTGTCCGGACTCGGTGGTCTGGTTACACCGCTTGCAATGATTTACATAGGTGCAATACTTACTAAAAATAAATTCCGTGATATGTTTAATGATTACAGGGTGTATATTGTTTCGGCAATACGTCTTATAGTGATACCTGTTGTGCTTGCCTTTGTGCTTAAGCCGTTTGTTGCAACTGAGCTTGCACTGGCTGTTATCGTCATCGGACAGGGAATGAGCGTTGCAAGCTATTGCACAATGTTTACTGCCGAGTATGGCGGAGATGTATTGCTGTCGTCTAAGTTCGTGTTCGTGTCAACACTCTTGGGAATGATAACAATACCTCTTATAACAATGCTGGTATGATAATTGGATAAATTTGCAAGTCAAACCTCCATTCGTATGAATGGAGGTTTTTAAAGTTTAGGTTAAGCCTTTTTAAAGGCTTATAGGGTATGGGGCAACGCCCCATGGACTTTACTTTGCTTTTAAAACAGCGTCTTTTATTGCATAGCCGAGCACATCAGCCGCAAGCGTTCCAACTGCATTTATATCGGCATCGACCTCGCCACTGCATACGGCATAAATACTGTCACCGTCTGCCATGGTTCCGACCGGACGTATACATCTCGAATATGCACCTCTTGCCATAGCCGCTATCTTGTTCATCTGTGCACAGGTGAAATTTCCGTTGGTTATTATGCACGCAATAGTCGTGTTCTGTTTATTTCCTCTGAATAGATTTTCTCCGGCTTTTATATTAAATAGTTCTGCCGCAGAATCAATATAGTTTCCGTTTGCATCTTTTGCGCCGGCAATCTGCTTGCCTGTTTCACAATCGAAAATATCCCCGAAGGCATTAAGCACAACAACCGCACCTATTTTTAAATCACCGACCTGAACGGCATATAATCCAAGACCGCTTTTGGTTGAGTGCGATATGCCGCGAATTTTGCCGACAGCTGCACCTGTACCTCCGCCAACTATGCCGGATTTAGGTGTGTTTAGCATTGCGTTTTCGCAAGCCGCTTTTCCCATAGCTGCATCCGGGCGAATATCCGCACGACCGACAGCAAGGTCAAATATACAGCTCTGGACAACAAGCGGAACATATGCGAACTTGGTGTCAAAGCCGATTTTTCGTTCTTCGAGCCACTGCATAACACCGTCTGCCGCCGCAAGACCGAAGGCAGAGCCGCCGGAAAGCACAACGGCATTTATCGGATTATCTGCGGTTAATGGCGAGAGAAGGGGAGTTTCCCTTGATGCAGGGCCGCCGCCGCTTATATCGATGCCGGCCATACCGCCTTTTTCGCAGAGAATGACGGTTACACCGGTCATGGCGTCGTAGTCCTGGGCATTGCCGATTTTAAAGCCGCTTATCTCGTTTATGTTTATTTCTTTCATATTAAATCTCCTAAAACCTTGGGACTCTGTCCCAAATCCTGCCACCCTTTAAACCATTCAGAACTTTGCTTCGCAAAGCGGTCTTTGACCGCTGCATTTATCTTCAGAACTTTGCTTCGCAAAGCGGTCTTCGACCGCCGCATCATGGTCAAAGCATTTTGCTACGCAAAACGGTCTGCGACCGCCCCGTTTTCTTCGGGGTGCATACTTTGCGGTTCATTCGTGGACGTAAATTTTATGAAAATCATTTAATAGAAATGATTTTTGTGAAATATTATTAAAAATATATCCGCCAATCATGCTGAAAGGCGGATATAAAGTTAATTATTAATTTTTATTTTACTACAATGTTTACGATTCTTCCGGGAACATAGATTTCCTTAACGATTGTTTTTCCGTCAAGTCTGCTTCCGAGAGCCTCTTTAGCCTTTGCTATAACGCTGTCCTTATCCTCGTCCTTTTCAACAGTAAGGTTTTCTCTTACCTTGCCGTTTACCTGAACCGCAACAGAAACAGTGTTTACAACAAGCTTGCTGTCATCATATTCAGGCCATTTAGCTGAGAATACTGTTTCCTCATGTCCAAGACCATGCCACATTTCCTCTGCAATATGCGGAGTGAAGGGTGCAAGAAGGATAATAAGTGTTTCAAGATCGCTCTTATCAATGCCGCCCTGTTTCTTTGCAACATCAATAAGTGAGTTTGTATATTCCATGAAGCCGCTGACAACAGTGTTCATTGTAAGAGCATTAAGTCTTGTTGTGATTTCCTTTACAAGCTTGTTCTTTACAAATTCACTCTCTGCAGTAGGTTTAGCAGGTTTGTCCTTATATTCATCATAGAACTTCCATACCTTGTTGAGATAACGGAATACACCATCAATGCCTCTGTCGTCCCATTCCGAATCAAGTTCGGGCGGGCCAACGAAAAGCTCGTACATACGGAGTGAGTCACAGCCGTATTTTGCAACAAGCTCATCGGGTGAAACTACGTTGCCCTTTGATTTACTCATCTTAGCACCGTCTTTGTTAATCATACCCTGATTAAACAGTCTGTGGAATGGCTCTGTGAATTCTACAACACCGATGTCATAGAGGAATTTTGTATAGAATCTTGCATAAAGCAGATGAAGAACCGCATGCTCGATACCGCCTACATAAAGGTCAACAGGTGCATATTTCTTGAGGTTTTCCTTGCTTGCAAGCTCCTTGTCGTTGTGAGGATCTGTGTAACGAAGGAAATACCAGCTTGAGCCTGCCCACTGAGGCATTGTGTTTGTTTCTCTCTTAGCAGGGCCGCCACAGCAAGGGCAAGTTGTGTTTACCCAATCATCAATAGCTGAAAGGGGAGATTCGCCTGTGTCTGTCGGCTGATAGCTTTCGACTTCGGGAAGAAGTACGGGAAGCTGATCCTCGGGAACGGGAACCGCACCGCACTTAGGGCAGTGAACGATGGGAATAGGCTCGCCCCAATATCTCTGTCTTGAGAATACCCAGTCACGAAGCTTGTAGTTGACTGTCTTTTTGCCGATACCCATTTTTTCAAGCATTTCAGGAGCTTTTTTCTTAGCCTCGAAAGCTGTCATTCCGTCGAAAATAGGTGAGTTTACGATTACGCCGTCACCTGTATAAGCTTCTTCAAGCTCTTTTTCTTCCGCACCTTCGGGTCTGATAACCTCGATGATAGGAAGGTTGAATTTCTTTGCAAAGTCAAAGTCACGCTGGTCATGTGCAGGTACACACATGATTGCACCGGTACCGTAATCAGCAAGAACATAGTCTGAAACCCAGATAGGAATTTCTTTTTTGTTAAGAGGATTGATTGCATAGCTGCCTGTGAACACACCTGTCTTTTCTCTGTCTGACATACGGTCAACAGATGATTTTGTTGATGCGGCATAGCAGTATGCTTCCATTGCGTCCTTCTGCTCGGGTGTAGTAATGTCCTTAACAACCTTGTGCTCAGGTGAAATAACCATGAATGTTGCACCGTAAAGTGTATCGGGACGTGTTGTGTATACAGTAAGCTTTTTGTCTGTTCCGGCAACCTCGAAGTCTACTTCTGCACCGTAGCTTCTGCCGATCCAGTCTGTCTGCATCTTTTTAACCTTTTCGGGCCACTCAAGCTGGCTGAGGTCATCAAGAAGTCTGTCTGCATATGCTGTAATCTTGAGCATCCACTGACGAAGGTTCTTCTTTGTTACCTGTGAGCCGCATCTTTCGCATACGCCGTTTGTTGCCTCTTCGTTTGCAAGAACGCATTTACAGCTCGGGCACCAGTTAAGGGGCATTTCCTTTTCGTATGCAAGACCTTTTTTGAACATCTGGACGAATATCCACTGTGTCCATTTATAGAATGAAGGATCTGTTGTGTTTACTTCTCTGTCCCAATCGTAAACGGCACTGATTTCATGGAGCTGACGTTTTACGTTGGCAATGTTTTCTGCTGTTGAAATAGCAGGGTGGATGTTATGCTTGATAGCAAAGTTTTCGGCAGGAAGACCGAATGCGTCCCAGCCCATGGGATGAAGAACATAGTATCCCTGTAAAATTTTATATCTGCTTATAACATCGCTTAGAACGTAGCCTCTCCAGTGGCCTACATGAAGACCTGTGCCCGAAGGGTACGGAAACATATCAAGACAATAGTAATTCGGCTTGCCTTCAGCCTCTTTGTTTACGGGATTTTTCTCCCATTCGGCACGCCATTTTTTTTCAATTTCACGAAATTCGTAACGTGAACTCATCTGTAAAACCTCCCAGTTAGAAATTAAGGATTGCATAAAAAAATCCTTCATCTCGTTAGAGACGAAGGATATCTTCGCGGTACCACTCTAAGTTTACTGTTAAAAAAAGAAACAGTACACCTCGATGCCTTTAACGCAGTGCATACGCCAATGCTTACTTAAATATATTGTTCGGCATGGTACTCAAAGGCGAGTTCGGCAAAAAACATCTGTCTGCTCGCACCGGACGCAGACTCTCTGGAAAATGCTGTAATGCTTACTATTCCTTATCACAGTTTTTTTCAATATGTGTATTAGATTAACATATATGAACCGAAAATTCAAGTGTTTTATTGGTTTTAAATACAAATTGCTTAAAAATAGGCAGTTTGGAATAAAGCTATTCTATAATTTTTTGGAACTGGCAGTTTTTTTGACCTTAGGTTTAGGCAGTTCACTGTACATGGCATGGAATAAACCTGTCAGAAAATCCTTATTATCAACCTCATCAACCAACAGCATATCCTTTGCACCGTCATAAGGCTTTTCATAAACAGCTGTCGGCATATAGGAAACAGCCGATTTTACAGGCTTTACAAGCAGTCTGTCATCATATATGCCGCCGATAATTTTTCCACGATAGTATAATATAAATTCTCCCATCATCTGTCTGTATGTAATTTCATCTAATCCCGATAATTGTTCCAAAATATAATTAAGATATTCTTTACTTGATGCCATAGCTTTTCTCCATATTTATGTTTTTATTCTCTGTTTTTATCTTTCGGCATATGTATCTGTATCTCATATATGCAGTTATTAAAGCTGTTGAAATTATCCTCATATTCATCGGCTATTACTATCGGAGGAGAGCTTATGCCGTCCCATATTTTGTCGGTAGCGTTCTTTATAGGTTCCGGTGAATCCGAAAGTCCGTTGTGCTTCTCCTGCAATGTTCCTTCATATATATGTAGTAATGTGTCGGTACTATTTTTCCCTCTATAAGTGATTTATAGTCAAGAATATAACCGTTTTGCCTTATAAATCGACAGTTTTTAAACTCCGGTGAGTTTTTCTTCTGTGTAAAGACGGTATCCGGCATAGCCGTATATAGGCTCATTTATGTTTATAGGCTCGGCAGGTACATACGGTCTTTTATCACGAAACGGCAGAGAATTAAAACCGCAGTCGTCCGTATGTCTGTAACCGATTGCTTCGTGCACAAAGGCAGGCTTGACAACACCTATTTTGTCGTAATATCTTAAAGTCTGTGATGATATTCCTATCAGCTTTGAAACCTCACACATATTGTATATAATTCCTTTATAATAATCTCCTGTATGAAGTTTACACTATATCAATAATAAAAATCAAGAAGATTATAGTTGACTATAATGTTAAAAACGTTAATGGGTTATGTTTTGGAATAAATACACAAAATAATTAAATTTTTATGAAACCTTTATTGACTGCATTGCTATTTTAACTGATATAAAATATAATAAAAGTATTATAGGAGGTGTTTTAT
>Ga0129311_1001477_pt1 | contig 16561 bp, 14 predicted proteins | sample Go1ome_FD_94435 | JGI IMG/M metagenome (GOLD analysis project Ga0129311, IMG submission 94435) | Western lowland gorrila individual fecal microbial communities from Wisconsin, USA - Go1022B metagenome | ecosystem: Host-associated > Mammals > Digestive system > Large intestine > Fecal | place... | reverse complement strand
GTGTTGACATTCATAACCGCACTCGCTGCATACACCGTCTTTCCATTCATGGCTTTCGCTGGCTACCGTTACCGCACCGCAGCAGTCATATTTCTCTTCGTGTGTTTTTTCTGTTTTGCTCCACACCCTCTTTCCGGTGTGCTTGGTCGCATCTAGTTTTCCATATGGTTGTCCGCAAATCGAGCAAATAGCCTGTATCTTACAATTTGCGGTTCCGCCGTTACATCCCCCTGTTTCCGTAAATTTACATCCGTTCGTTGTACAAGTTCTGCTATGTGTACCATCACCGTTGGATACCCAATTCCCAAATCTGGTGTGGGTATGAAGTTTCAATGTGAAAGTCCTTGATTGGCCTTTCCCACAATCGTATGTATAACTTACCATATCGCTTCCGGAGTTAAAGGTCAGAACGTTTCCGTTAATCGTACCACCACTCCAATCACTTGCTTTTTCTATGTCGAAACCCGTAGGTAACTTCCTAAGGTCAAAAGTTCTATTCGAATCAGTCTTAACCGTATATTGGTTCTTTTCACATCTAAAATTACCTGTAGCAAAGTTTAACGTATTGCTTACATCTAACGAAGTCAAATAATTGGAACTGCACTCTAATACACTTATATTTCTATTTCTCCAAATATTCAACTCCGTTAATTGGTTTGAATTGCAGCTTAAATATTTTAGTTTCTCATTTTTTCTTAAATCTAATTCAGTTAGACTGTTTGAATCACAATACAACTGTTCTAATAAAGTATTTTTACTAGTATCCAATTTTCTTAAATTATTCGAATAGCAAACTAAATTAGTTAAATTAGTATTGTCACTGATATCTAACTCTGTAAGATTGTTGGAATAACAGTACAATTTTTCTATCGCCGTGTTACGCACATTCAATTGTCCTAGCTTATTTGAATAGCAGTTCAAATAAACTAATTTCCGATTATTACTTACATCTAATTTCGTCAGTTTATTCCTATAACAGGTCAGACGCTGCAGCTCTGTAAAATATTCGATTCCCTTTAAACTACTAATCTCACTGTTCCTGCAATCAATGTTGATTATCTCTTTGATTTCCTCTTTGCTGAGAACGTCGTCGTTATTGGTATCGCACAATTTTTTTACATGAGCTCTGAATCGAGCGTCCGGAAAATTTGTGCTGTCAATGTTCACATCTCCATCTTCTGCTAATGCAAATGCCCCCGTCGGCATCAAGCATAATGTCATGCATACAATTAGCATGATACTTAGGATTCTTTTTTTCATCTGTTTCTCCCTGGTTTCTAAAAATTTGTCTGTCTATCAATGAGTTCAAGCTTGTCAATGACTATCATCAATATTTTATTGTATTCCATCCCCGATTTCAATTAGCTGGCTGCATAGTAGAGCAAAAAAGGTTGCAGATTCAAGCAGATCGCGCACAAATCTCCCCCTGGTGCCTTGCGAAATTCCGATGCGCGTGTTAGAATAAATACGAAAAAGAGGGGGTGAAGATTTTGGCATTTTTTCATAAGAAATCACCTTGGGAAATCGAATGGGCCGACCTCGCGAAACGCGAAGCGAAATTCGCGGCCAAGCGAAGAGAAGGACCGACCTCCGTCCTGGTTCAAAAACTGGACCGTTTCGTCCCCGATAAGCTCAGCGGCACACTGAACGCGGCTTTTTTGAAGGCGTTTGAAATCATCTTCGAGAAAGGCACCGGTGTGATCGAAAAAACTTACAACAAGGGCAAACGGGAAACGGACTTCAAGGTCAATACCTACGCGGCTCAGATTCGCGAGGACCGCAAAACCGTTCGAGATTTCACCAAACAGGCAAAATCCGCGAAGAGCCTCAACCTGGCAATCGCGAGCATCGAGGGCATCGGACTGGGATTCGTCGGCGCCGGAATCCCGGATATCCCGCTGTTCATCGCGATGGTGCTCAAAAGCGTTTACGAAATCGCACTCAGCTACGGCTACAGCTACGATACCGATGAAGAAAAGATTTTTATTCTCAAGGTCATCGAGGCGGCGATGTGCGACGAGGAAGCTTTTCGCGAAAAAAACGAAGCTCTCAACGAGGACATTCACCAGATCACGCTCGCCGGCGATCGCATGCCGGAGGGCAGTTGGAAGGTCAGCAAAGCAGAGCAGATGAAGGCAACCTCCGCCTGCCTGTCGCAGGAAATGATCTATACCAAATTCCTGCAGGGACAATTTATAATCGGCATCGCGGGAGGTATCTTCGATCCGATTTATGTCAATCGCATCAGCGATTACGCGGTACTCAAATATCGCAGAAGATTCTTAGAAAGCAAAAAATCCGGCTTCACCGGCTGATTCTTGACTCCGGACGCCGCCGCATATTTTACGGCTTTTTGCGCGATGCGCGCGCTGCCGGCAGTTGTTTCGCGGTTTACGCAGGGAGTCCTGTCATCAGTAGTGGCACCCTTTTATATAAACTTCATATAAAGGAACCTTACTGTCATGAAAAAAAACAACTCTATCTTATTGCTTGATTTAACGCAGGGCGCGATGATCGCCGCCCTGTATGTCGTTTTAACCTTTATCGCGAACCTTGCAGGACTTGCGAGCGGCGTGATCCAGCTCAGGCTGTCCGAAGCACTGACGATCCTTCCCATCTTTACCGCGGCAGCGGTTCCGGGCTGGCCGTCGGCTGCGTTCTGGCAAACCTTTTGACCGGCTGCGCTGTCTGGGATGTTGTATTCGGCTCCCTGGCGACATTGATCGGAGCTATCGGCACACGCCTTTTGCGCAAAAAAAGTCCGGTCCTGGCGGTTTTGCCGCCGATTCTCGCGAACGTCATCATCGTACCGCTGGTGCTGCAGCGGGTCTACGGCGTAAGCGACGCTTACTGGTATCTGGCGATGACGGTCGGCGCGGGAGAAATCATCTCCTGCGGAATCCTCGGGCTGCTGCTCTATAGCTCCCTAAAAAAGACAAAGATCTTCCATAAATAGAGAAACCAAAGTTTGCTTACTGTCCGCGCGGCGCCTGCGGCAAAAGCAAAAACGCAAAAAAAGAGAATACAAGATTCCCATAAGGAATTGTATTCTCTTTTTGATTATCCTGTAGGAAATATCGCTGCGCGGTATTCCCGGAATCACGACAAAAGCACTTTGCGAAGCGGCGCTCATGGGCGAGTGCCACGTGCGCATAGAAATCTCTGATTTCGTTATGCCCACTCTTGTCCTGTTTTGACAGCCCGCATCGGCGCGCATGGCTCGACGCTTCTATGCAAAACGCTCCGCTGCGCAGCTGCCGCGGCGCTTATCCGCGCTTTGCCGCGGGTGTGTACGGAATATAGGTTCCCAATCTTCCGTTTACGATTTCGTTGTTTTGCACCGCGATCTCTCCGTTCAGCAGCACGTAGGAAATCCCTTCCGGCGGCAGCGTCGGTTCCTCAAAGGTCGCCCGGTCGATGATCGTGTTCTCGTCGAAAATCACCAGATCCGCGTCATACCCCTCCTTCACTTCGCCCTTATGCGTCAAATTCACGCGCTGTGCCGGAAGCAACGTCATCTTCTTCAACGCCTCCATGAGACTCATCACCTTGCGCTCTCTGACATAACGGCCCAAAATTCTCGGGAAGGTTCCCGCGCCGCGCGGATGTCCCGCCTGCTCGATGAACCCACAGTCACTGCCTACCATGACATAAGGCTGCGCATATGCCATGTCGATTTCTTCTTCATTCATCACAAACGCGACAACATACATATCCGGCTCTTCTTCGCGGAGTTTTTCAAACAACTCCTTCGTGCAGCGCTGATTCTTGTACGGTCCCGCGGTGATCATCAGATCGCTGTAATCCCACTTGGAAAAGGACTCTTCATCAAAAACCGCCGTCCCGATTCCTGTGCAGAACGCGTGATAAGGGTAACAGTCCGACATGATATCCACGCCCTCGGCTCTGGCTTTATCCAAAACATCCAGCGTATCTCGCATGTAGCCGACCGCGCTGCAGCTTCCGATATGGGACATCTGCACCTTGTAGCCAGAACGCTTGCTGAGCTCCACCACCTCCTCGGTAGACGCTGCCGCGCAAGGTCCGTCGCTTCTAAAATGTACCGAAACGATGTAATCCTTCTCATCAAACGCTGTCAACAAGTCCAGGGTTTCCTCGAGCGTAACTCCCGGCGCGTACTCAAAGCCGCAAGAAAGCCCTACCGGCGCGTACGGCAGACTGTTCTTCACGATTTCCTTCATTTTTTCCAGCTGCTCCGGCGTAGACGGGGCGTAGCGATCATCCGCGCCGGCCATCTGACGCAGCGTATTCTGTCCGAGGAACATCATATAATTCGTCGGGCTTCCGCTCTTCTTTAAGCGTTCGGCAAAATGCGGCAAGTCTTCAAACGTATCGCCGCAGTTTCCTGCAATCTTGGTAGTTACCCCCATCCTAAGGCAGCATGCAGACGTAAAGAAATTTCCCTCCGGCGCGTCCTCATGCGCGTGGATATCCACAAATCCCGCTGAAACGATCTGATCTTTCGCGTCGATGGTCTCCGCGGTCTCCTCTGTGATTGCTCCGCGCGCCCCGATTTTTTCAATCTTGCCGTCTCGGATCAAAAGGTCGGCCTCTCTGAGACAATCCTGCTCATAGTCAGGAATACGGGCATTTATGATTTTTAGACTTTTCATCTGATTCTTCTCCTTTCTTTCACAGATTAAAACGGAAGCTCTCCGGCAAAATGACATGCCGCGAAGTGCTCATCCCCGACCGCCTTCATTTCCGGTCTTTGCTCTTTGCAGATCTCCTTGCAGAATTTACATCTGCTGGCGAACGCGCAGCCCTTTCCGTCACCGACAAGGCTCGGCATCTCCCCGCTCAGCAGGTGTTTTTCGCGGTTCCGGAACTTCGGATGCAGCGGCGGCACCGAGGACATCAATCCAAGGGTATACGGATGCCGGTGATGCGCGTATACCTGCTCCGTACTTCCGATCTCCATGATCTGTCCGCCATACATCACGCAAATGCGGTCACTCATATATCTGACTACGGACAGATTATGCGTAATGAACAGATAGGTCATATTGTAATCGCCTTGCAGCTTCAAGAGCTCGTTCAGCGTCTGGGCCTGCACCGACACATCCAGCGCGCTAGTTGGCTCATCCAGTACCAAAAGAGCCGGCTGGAGCATGATCGCTCTGGCGATGCTCACGCGCTGCTGTTGTCCGCCGGATAATTCGTGCGGAAAACGTTCCAAAAGCTCATGACCAATATTGATTCTCTCCGCGGTTTCGTAGATCAGCTTCTTCGCTTCTTCCTTGGAAAGTCCATGTACCTCCAGTGGTCTTTCCAAAGAGCGGTAGATGGTCGCTCTCGGATTCAACGAGGAGGCAGGGTCTTGGAACACCGCGCCGATCTGCTTGCGCAGTTCCTTCTGTTCTTTTTTGTTCCACATGTTCTTGCCGCCGATATATACGGTGTTTTCTGTCGGAGGCAGCAAGCCCAAAATAATCTTGGCGAGTGTGGTTTTTCCACTGCCGCTTTCGCCTACAAGTCCGAGGGTTTCCCCCTTATAAATATTCAGGCTGACATCATCGACAGCTCTGACCGCGGCGCCCTTCTTATTGTTCCGCAGCGGGAAATATTTTTTCAGATGCTCGATCTGAATCAAGATTTCTTTTTCGTTACTCATCCTCCGAACCTCCTTCCAGCAGCAAGCAGGCACATAAGTGGCCCTCCGAAATCTCCTTTAGCTGCGGTTTTTGGCGGAAGCAGATTTCCTTCGCGTAAGGACATCTTTCCGCGAAATTGCAGCCCGGTTTTTCCTCCGCGAGGTTAGGCACGCTGCCTCGAATCGTTTCCAGTCGCCCTTCCTCCTTCGTGATGGTCGGGAGGGCTTTCATCAGAAGACGTGTGTACGGATGGGTCGGATGATCGAAGATCTCAAAGACCTCTCCGACTTCAATCAGATTGCCTGCGTACATAACACCGACTCTGTCCGCGATATCGGCAACAATGCCGAAGTCATGCGTAATGATCAGAATCGAGGAATTATATTTTCTCCGCAGTTCATTCATGAGCTCGATGATGCCGGCCTGAATCGTTACGTCCAAGGCCGTCGTCGGTTCATCGGCAATCAAAAGCTGCGGGTTTCTGCACAGCATCATACCGATCATGACACGCTGCCGCATGCCGCCGGAGATTTCGTGCGGATAGGCTTTCATGCGTTCCTCCACATCGGATATTTTTACATCCCGCAGCATGTCGCAGGCCAGGCGGTAAGCTTCCTTTTTTTCCATCTTATCGACCAGAAGGCCTTCCGTCATCTGATAGCCTACGGTGTAGACCGGATTCAGGGAATCCAGTGGATTTTGGAAGATGATACCGATTTTTTTGCCTCTGACCTCTGTCATTTCGTCGGCGCTTAGCTTCAGCAAATCCTTGCCGTCAAAATGAATCTCGCCGCCCGCGATCCGTCCGGGCTGTTTGATCAGCTGCATGATGCCCATGGCCGTCGTCGATTTGCCGCAGCCTGATTCACCGACCAAGGCAAAGACTTCCCCTTTTTTGATATCAAAGCTGACATGATCCACGGCGCGTACCGTTCCGGCGGAAGTCTGAAACTGTATGCATAAGTCCTGAATGTCAATCAAAGTTTCTTTCATATTGTTTCTCTCCTTATACTCTCGTTCTTGGGTCAAGCAATTCCTTTACGCCTTCACCTACGAGGTTAAAGCTGAGAACTGTCCAGACAATCGCCAGACCCGGCGCCATGCTGATCCATGCCGCCTTTTTGATGAACTGAATACCGTTCTGCAGGATCCAGCCCCAGTCTGGCAACGGCTGCTGCGCGCCCAAACCGAGGAATCCCATCGAGGTCGTCGATAAAATCGCGGAAGGCATCGCCAGGGTCGCCAATACGATGATGGTCGATACGAGATTCGGTAAAATATATCTTACAATGATGCTCAGATCGCTTTCTCCATAAATTTTCGCCGCTTCAATATATGGCAGAGCTTTGATCGCCATTACCTTGGTACGGATAATCTTCGTAAACTGCGCCCAGCTTACCACTGCAACCGCAATCGCTACATTTGTAGCGCTGGAGCCCAGCATCAATACGATGGCCATTGCCAAAATGATTGGCGGAATTGCCCAGGTCGCGTCCGTAATGAACTGCACAACCTTATCTATTTTTTTGCCGTAATAGCCGGAGATGACTCCCAGTGTCACGCCGATCAAAGTTTCAATTACAACCGCGATGATACCAACGCTCAGCGCGATTCTTGATCCATAGATGACTCTGCTGAAGATGCATCTGCCGTACTGGTCGGTACCCCATGGATACTCTCTGCACGGTGCGGTCAGCGCGACATCGGCATTCTGCTCCGTATAGGAGTGCGGCGCGATGACCGGCGCGAAAATAACGACGAGGATGACCAGCAGAAACATGATTGCGCCGATGACAACCATCGGATTCTTTAACATTCGTTTGAATTTATCTTTTTTAACCATTTATATCACCTTACTCCAGTCTAATGCGCGGATCGAGAATACCGGCAAGGATATCTCCGATCAGATTACAGATTACGGTCAAAATCGTGATCACCAGAACAACGCCCTGTACGATAACAAAATCCTGCTTGGAAATCGCTTTCCAAATGAGCTGTCCCATCCCCGGCCACGCAAAAACATTTTCGACAACGACCGCGCCGCCGATCAGCCACGGCAGCGACAGGAAGAACATGACGGTGACCGGAATCATCGCGTTTCTGAGCACGTGCCTTACCAGCACGACCTTGTTTTTGAGTCCCTTCGCGTAAGCTGTCGTTACATATTTTTCATCCAGAACGTCCAACACCTCTGAGCGCGTCAATCTGAAGATTTGTGCCAGCGACGGCAGTGCCAAAGTAAAGGCAGGCAGAATCAAAGACACGATGCCGTCCCAACCCGAGATCGGCAAAATTTTGAGCCAGACGGAAAAGGTCAGAATAAACAGAACGCCCAGCCAGAACGGCGGCATCGACCAGAGCACGATGGTCACGACCGTAAGCGACTTGTCCGCAGCGCTGTTTTTTTTGACTGCCGCCAATAAGCCCAGCGGAATCGCGATTATGTATTCGATCAAAAGCGCCGCGCCCGTAAGCATCAGCGTGTACGGAAGTCTCTGCAGAATCAGATCCGAGACACTTTGTTTCAGGGAAATAGACGTACCTAAATCGCCGCGCAGCACATTCTTAATCCAGTAAAAGTACTGTACCACAGGCGGCTCGTCCAGTCCCCATTGTGCCTTGATTTCAGCGACCTTTTCAGCGGAAACTCGGGTGTCCACCATCAAGTCGATGGGGTTTCCCGGCATCGCCTGCATGATCGCGAAAACAAGTACAGTTACGAACAGCACTACCAGCACACCGATGCACAACCTTTTCGCAATAAATCTCATAATATCATTCATAAGTAATTACCTCTGTGTTGCTTTCATAAATTAACATAAATGCTCCGTTTACAAGAAACGGAGCATTCAATTTAAGCATAGATTTCTTTGATGATGTTAAAAAACATCTCATTTTTAGGGAGACCCTCATAGTTTGTCAGCATGATGACAGAAAGATCATCGTCTACAAACCGCGATACACGTGAAATAAAGCCCATGGTACCGCCCGTATGCCAAATTTCCTGTTTCCCTTCCACATGGCCTTCATGGAATTTCGAACCATTCAGGAAGAATCCCAAGCCGTATCCGGTTTCTGTATTGTCCCGAAGTTTCGTGTTGACAAAGCATTGCTCCATACGCCCTCTGCTCAGAAAAATCTCTTCCTTGCTCGCATATAAATGCTTGTGCCAGCGCAGAAGATCATCCACATTGGACTGGATATTGCCATCCGCGTAACCGACCTGCAGCATATCGTACGCCGCTTCCTTGAGAGAACCATCTTCTTGCAGCATATACCCTTTGATCAAGGATGCAGGCTTGTCGTCCATGTAATCCGGCGCGTAAGAACGCGTCATACCGACCGGATCCAGAATTTTAGTTTTGAGGAATGCCCCAAACTTCATGCCGCTCAGCAGCTCTACGATCTTTCCAAGCATAACATAGGCGGAATTGCAGTAAGAGAAATTCTGTCCTGGCTCGAAGTCCAAGCCTCCGAAACCTTTGATGATCTCCATCATCTCGTCCGTTGTCGCGGTGGCAGTTGCCTGCCAGCGATCCTCTTCAAAATACTCTTTGATGCCGGATTGATGCACCATCATTTCCCAAATCGTGACTTTCTTTACGTCCTCCGGAAAGTCCGGGAAGAATTTTTCGACCGTGTCGTCCAAATGCAATAAACCGGCTTCGACCAGCATCAAAATTGCCATACACGTAAACTGTTTCGTGTTGGAAGCAATGATCAAATTATCGTCCGGAGAAATCTTCCTTCCGGTCTGCATGTCGGCAAGACCGTATCCCTTCCGCAAAAGCACCTCATCGCCCTGCGCGATCAGCAGTGCCATACCGGGCGTCTTGTCATTCATGACCGGAGAGATTACACGATCCAGTCTCTCCTCTAAATTTGTTCTGTTAATCATGCCTACCTCTTTTTATTTCGTTACATCATTAAACAGCGGTCTGCCGTCATTGGTTACCTTGAAGCCTTTTACCTCTTTCGTCGCGGCGATACAGTAATTATCAGCAAACAGAGATACCGCCGGCATTTCCTTAAAGATTTCGTCATGGAACTTTTCGTATGCCTTGACACGTTCTTCGCTGTCCGTCGTATAACGAGCTTTTTCTAAGGCCGCGGTTACTTCCGGATCATGCCAAGGATAACCCGATTCTTCCGTAAATACGTAGTACAAAATATCCGCGTCGTTCCATACATATCTTCTGGAAACCATCTCAAACTTATTTTCTCTTTGCAGCTGCTTGATGTACGCGCCTTCATATTCCGTAATCTGCAGATCGATGCCGAGTTCCTTCAACTGTTCCTGAATCACCGGCGCCGTAGATTTACTGGTCGCGGAATCCGTTGCCGCGCAGTATTCGATGGTTAATTTCTTTCCGTCTTTATCCAAGAAACCGTCTCCGTCCGTATCCGCGTAGCCGGCTTCCTTTAATAAAGTTTTCGCTTCATCCGGATTATACGCGTATTCCTTCGCGAGCTTCGCCGCGTATTCCGGGCTGTAGCCTGCCTGTGCCTCGGAGATAAATCCGTATTCCGGCGTAACGACATTGTTTAATACCTTCGCGATCTTTTCTCTGTCGATACCGATGTTGATCGCTTTTCTGACATTGATATCCTTTAACGCGCCGGTGTCCGGATTGAACATCGCGTAGGAAACGCCTGCCTGCTTGTAGTAGAACGTCTGCAGGTCTTCATTCGCTTCGATATCTTCCACGCTTCCGGTCGGAACGTCCCAGATAATATCTACGTTTCCGGATTCCAGCTCACTGACTCTGGTGAATTCGTCCGGAATGAATCTTACAATAATCTTATCAAAGCTGCCGACGCCTTTGTTCTGTACATTTGGATTCGATGTCTGGAAGTACGGGTTCTTTGCCAAAACGACCTGAGAGCCTGCCTGCCAGTCTTCCACATAATACATCCCGTTGGAAACAGCCGCGCGGTTGAATTCTTCATCGCCGACCTCTTCCGCGTAGGCAACGTCAACGAGACCGCCGTAAGTGCTGGTCAGATTTGCCCACATATATGGCGCCGCCTGAGAAAGGTGGAATACCAGCGTGGTTTCGTCCACCGCTTCGATGCTTTCTACTGCGCCGAGGTCCTCCGAGTACTCACTGATCGAAAGAAATCTATCAAAGGATTTTTTTACAGCTTCCGCGTCCAGCGGGTCTCCGTTGGAGAACTTCGCGTCCGCAGGAATCTTAAAGGTAATGGTCAGACCATCGTCGGAAGTTTCATAGCTTTCAGCGAAACAAGGAAGCACCTCGCTCAAATCCTCACTGAAGGTTACCAACGGAGTGTAAGATAAGATGTGCACAACGTTGTCCCAGCCGATTTGCTGGATATCCGTTCCCTCAATCTCTTCCTGAATGGCAATGACCAGCGTGCTGCTGTCGCCATCTGTTTCGTTGTCTTTGCCTCCGCATCCGGTCATGAACAGGGAACATGCCATAATCACAACCATGAGCAGTACAAGCATCTTTTTTGTCTTTTTCATGATGTTTTCTCTCTTTTCTCTTAACTCGTGATGTATTTTTTCTTCTAAAGTATCGCTGAGATACCTCAACTATTCTACCAAATCGTTTTGTCTTTTTCAAGTGAATTCGTACTTTTTTTCAATTCTTATTTAAATTTTTGTTTATTTTTTTGTGAAAAACACCCAAAATTTCTGCCAGGATCTAAAACCGCCGCCCATTCCGCATGAGAAAGGGCGGAACTAATCTTCGCGGCCAAGGTATTTACCGCTGTTCTTATATTTTTTTAACAGTTTTTCGAGCTGCTCGTTTCGTCCTTGCTCGCGCGCGCGAACCTTTTGCTCATACGGCGTCAGCTTGTCGATATCCTTGATATGCTTGCGCACCGGCTTCGGTACAAACGCGAAAAAAATCAAGGGTGAAATCAGCAGGCAGTCCACGAGGACCCATCCAAAAAACAGCGTCAGCGCCGGCAGCGCCGTCATATGCTCTGCCAGGGAGAGGGAGAGAATTGCCACAAGTCCCACGAAAAAGACGAGGCTGGTCACAAAATAGCGTTCCAGCTTGCGGATCACGCTGCTGAGCGCCTCGTCATACCAGGTCCGCTGCAGGCTTTTGCACAGGTACCTGGCGCCGCGGAATTGCGTATTGGCAAGAAACACGCAGGCTTTGAAGTCGTCGAAGGTCGCCTTTTCCCGCGGAATCTCGACCGGAAACAGTTCTTCCTCCATGCCGCTGTAAAAAATCTGCGCGCGAACGGTCACGCCCTCGCCCATGATGCTGTATTCCGCAGTTTCGCCCATTTCATATTCGATGACAAAAAGCTGCCCCGGCTGCACCATCTGTGTCTTTTCGTCGATGCTGACCAAAAGATACCCTTCTTTGCAGTAGAGCGCGTGCGCGCAAAGCGGCAGCGCCGATTCGCAGGTCGAGCCGCACATCTGTTTTTCACTTTGCGGCCGCAGAAGGTCTAAATACCCTTCGTTGCCCTTACGCACCATCAGGTTGAAATCCGTAACCTTGCCGTAGCTTTTTGTCTTCCACGCGCCGTCGAAGCTGTCCTGCTCCAAAGCTTTGAGCTTCGCGACCCGCTCACCGTTGTACTCCAGGACAACTTCTCCGTCGAGCACCATCAGCACGCGGTCATAATCCGGAAGTCTGGTAAAATCCGATTCGTCTGTTTCCACTGTCGCCGAACTCAGCCGCCAGATAAACTCTCTGTCGATGTATTTTTGTCCGCGTGGGTAAATGGCAAGCTCCTTCGTTTGTCCGCCCGACCAGGCACTGAGGGTATAGTTTTCTTCTTTATAAAAGTAGGTTTTCATAGGCATTCTCCAAAATCTTCTTTTTTCACAGGCATAGGCTTTAAAGGTATTATATCATATTTTTGGTGTTTTGCAACGCGCGGCTCTTCAGCGTTTCAACAAGATTTACGCACTTTTTTTCAAATTTTTTCCACAAAACCTTCTGCTTTGTGCCACGTGTTTCGCACATATCCGATGTATGATAAATCCATCACAAACAAGGAGGGCAAGCACCATGCAGACACATACAGACACCAGATCGCCGCTGCCGCGGGAAAGCACCGCGCGGATCATAAGATCAGATGCGCCGGCAAAGCCGAACGCACCTCTTCCTCAAGCTACGATGCCGCGGGCAGCAGACCGGCCTGCAAAGTATCGCCATGAATACAAATACGAGATTTCTCTCTTTGATTTTTTCTCGCTCACACGCACGCTGCGCGCGATCATGCAGCCGGACCCGCACGCGGATCAGGATGGACAATACCTGATTACCAGCTTGTACTTCGACAACTGTTTCGACAAGGCTCTGCGCGAAAAAAGAGACGGTCTCAATCAACGGGAAAAATTCCGTCTTCGCTATTACGGCAGCGCACCCGAAAAAGTTTTTTTGGAGAAAAAGCAAAAACACGCGGGGCTTTGTCTCAAAAGCGCGGCGCCGCTCACCCTCGCCGAGTGCGAGCTGCTGCTTGCCGGACAGCGCGATTGGATGCTCGCGCAAAGCGAGCGGCCGCTGCTGGCGGAACTGGCGTTCAAAGCGCGGACACAGCTGCTGCGTCCGCGTACCGTCGTGCGTTACAGCCGCGTGCCGTTCATCTACGCGCCCGGAAACGTCCGCGTCACCTTTGACTGCAATCTCTGCACCGGTCTGTCCGCAGACGCGTTTCTCGATGACGCGGCACTTGCGCTGTGCAGCAGCCCGCAGCAGGGAGGCATCATTCTTGAACTCAAATATGATGAGTTTTTGCCCGATGTCATCCGCGCGGCACTGCAGCCGTATTGCGGCACTTTGCAGGCGTTTTCCAAATACGCGCAGTGCCGCGGCTTCAGCTGACGCGCAGCGCTTCCTGTCTGCGCCTTGAAGCGCGTCTTGCGAGGCTGCGATCCTCCATACGCGCTGCGCGCACATGGAAAACTCAGATTCCCTTACGAGAACTTTTTCGCTTTTTTCAAATTTTCAAATAGAATTGATTTACGGAGGTATCCCTATGACTTTTAACGACATTTTTAAATCCGGTTTTTTGGAAAGCGTGACCGATTTTTCGGTGACAGACACCCTGCTCGGTATGCTCTGCGCACTCATCCTCGGCTTATTTATTTTCTTGGTCTACAAAAAGACCAGCCCCGGCATTCTCTATTCCACAAGCTTCGGCCTGACGCTGATCGGCCTCTCGCTGGTCACGACGCTCGTCATCATGGCGGTCACCTCGAATGTCATTCTTTCTTTGGGCATGGTCGGCGCGCTCTCCATCGTTCGTTTCCGCGCGGCGATCAAGGAACCGATTGAGATCGTATATCTTTTTTGGTCGATTGCTTCCGGTATCGTGGTCGGCGCGGGTCTGCTCCCTCTCGCGCTCATCGGCTCCGCCATCATCGGACTGATTCTCTGGATTTTTGCGAGCCGCAAAACGCATCAAAGTCCTTACATGCTGATTCTGCGTCTGACAGACGAGGCGGGCGAAGCTGCTGCCATGCAGTTGGTCAAGACTTCCGCGGACAAAGCGATCGTTAAAGCAAAAACCGTCACACCGGGCAATATCGAGCTTTCCTGTGAAGTCAGACTCAAGGATGCCTCGACCGCGTTCATCAACCGGCTTTCTGAGATCAACGGAGTCGAAAGCGCCGCGCTGGTCAGCTATAACGGCGAATATATGTCCTGATACGCTAAGACCGCCCGAAAAGCCGCGGCTTTTCCATGCGGCAAAAGGAGATTTTTATGATTGACAATCCACATATCGGCAAAGGCATTTTGGCGCTGCTGCTCGCCGCGATTCTCGCGCTGCTCGGATTCATGGGCTATTGGTCCGCGGCCTCGGCGCAGATGGGAGACGGGCTCAGCATGACTTATCAAAACACGCTTTTCGATACTTCTTCGGTCATCGAGGTCGATATCGATATCAGCGAGGACAATTGGGCGTCGCTCTTAGAAAACGCGACTTCTGAGGAATACTATGACTGCGATGTGACAGTCAACGGCACGACCTACGAGCACGTGGGACTGCGTGCCAAGGGCAACACCAGCCTTTCGATGGTGGCGTCCAGCGATTCGGACCGCTACAGCTTCAAAATTAAGTTCGACGAATACGTAGATGGGCAAAGCTGCGACGGACTCAGCAAACTGGTGCTGAACAACAATTACAGCGACGCGACGATGATGAAGGAAGCGCTCTGCTATGACATGTTCGCCTTTTTAGGGGCGGACGCCAGTCTTTACAACTACGCCAAGGTCTCCGTCAACGGGGAATATCGGGGCGTTTACTTAGCGCTTGAGCCGGTCGAAGAATCGTTCGCGATCCGCAATTACGGCACCGGCTACGGTCAGCTTTATAAGCCGGACAGCATGGAGATGGGCGGTCCCGGCAAGATGAAAGGTATCAGCATGAGTCAGATCCGCGAAGAGATGGGATTTGACGCGGACAGCGATGACACGCAGGCATCGAGTAACGCGGGAAAGAGCAACACGCAGGCATCGAGTGAAGCAGGAAAAAGCGACACGCAGGCATCGAGTAACGCGAGAAAGAGCAACACGCAGGCATCGAGTGACACTTCGGATGCGGATAGCGGCAGTCAAAGCGGTTCCGGCAACGCCCAAGGCACCGACAAAAATAGCGACGCCGAGAAGAACAAGCCGTCCGCGCCTCCGTCCGCTTCCTCAGAAAATCCGCCGAGCCCGCCGACGGACGCCCCCGATGGCTTGCCTGAAGATTCCGGCGATCAAAGCGGCGACCAAAGCGGCGGCTTTAATCGCATGGATAATCTACCATCCGGAATCTCTGGCGGCGACACCGATGGCGACACCGATCGCAATACAGACAAAAATACCGGTGGTCAAAGCGGCCCAGGCAACGGTAATCCACCGGGCGGCGGCTTTGGCGACGACAGCGCTGCCTCGCTGAATTATATCGACGATGAGCTTTCCAGCTACGAGACCATTTGGGAAAGCTCTGTATTCAAGAGCACAGACAAGGACCACCGCCGCGTCATCAACGCGCTCAAAAATATCTGCGCCGATGACGCAGATACCGAATCTCTGGCAGAATCCATGGACGTTGACAATATCCTGCGCTACATGGCAGTCCAGACCTTTGTCGTCAATTTGGACAGCCTGAGCGGCTCGATGGCGCATAACTACTATCTGTACGAGGACGACGGCCAGCTCAATCTCATCCCTTGGGACTATAATCTGGCCTTTGGCGGTTTCCAATCCGGCAGTGCCTCTGAGACGATCAACTTCCCGATCGACACCCCGTTTTCGTCCGGTGTCGATCTTGCGGACAGGCAGTTCTTCATGGCACTTTTGGAAAACGAGACTTATCTCGCGCAGTACCACGATTATCTGTCCCAACTCGTCGAGGAATATGTCAACGGCGGTGGATTTGACAGTTTCTATGACCGCGTCACCGCGCAGATCGACGCGCTGGTTCAAAACGACCCGACTTCGTTCTACACTTATGACGAATACACTGCTGCAGCAGTGATGCTCAAAGAAACCGTCAATCTGCGTGCAGCAAGCGTACAGGGGCAGCTCGACGGCAGTATCCCGTCCACCCGCGACGGACAATCTGCGGACAGCAGCGATCTGCTTGATGCCTCCAGCATCGACCTCTCCGTCATGGGCGTTATGAATGGCGGCGGTCAAGGCGGCCCGGGCGACAGCAGAGACAGCACTGCGCGAGGAGACAGAAACAACGGTCCGGGCGGTGAATCGCCAAACAGCAATGGCAGTACGGGAAGCAGTGCCGAGAATTCCGCGCGCGGCTTTCCAGGCTCTCCGCCGACCAGCAGCAGAGACAACACTGTGAGCGGCTTTCCAGGCTCTCCGCCGGACAGCAGCAATGATGCCCAAAACACTACCGGCAGCGCTGCTGCGCAAACCACAACATAGCTTTCCTTTCTTTCATAATATATACATAGCCGGAGTCGACGGGTTTCCGTCGGCTCCGGCCTGTTTTCTCCT
>Ga0129311_1001476_pt1 | contig 16569 bp, 16 predicted proteins | sample Go1ome_FD_94435 | JGI IMG/M metagenome (GOLD analysis project Ga0129311, IMG submission 94435) | Western lowland gorrila individual fecal microbial communities from Wisconsin, USA - Go1022B metagenome | ecosystem: Host-associated > Mammals > Digestive system > Large intestine > Fecal | place... | reverse complement strand
TGGACATGTCGGTGGCAAAGACCTTTTTGGCTTGGTTGATCAACACCAGCATCTCCGCAGCCTTCTCCGGGCGGTTACTGGCCCGGTCGGTCCATATGCTTTCCAGGCGAATGAGATTTTCCCTAAGCTCATTCAAGGAAAGGTTTTTATCTAATTTTAATTCGTCATAGTAATTCGTCATGATCATTTTATTCCCTTCAGGTTTTTAGCATATGCTTTCTCTGACTATCTCGAACAAATACTATTTACAAACACAATATAACATCCAAAATCACCGATTGCCTTTCGATAGAATTTATTATCCTCTTCATACCCGAGGCGATCTCTCCATTCTGCTTTTTTTCCCTGCATTCGGAGATATCTGGCAAGCATGTTAAAATGTATGATGACTGAATCATGAATAGATGTTCTTAACGAATCCTTTTCCATCTTTTCTTCTCTGGACATCTGCTGCCAGCTGGCACGAATCGCAGCATACTTTCCGGCTTCACTTACCAGATCATCATACAATTCCACGGCTTTTGGATCCATTCCGATTTCATCAATCATTTCCTGATGAAAACGCTTCATCTGATCAAAATGGAGTGCACAAGGCTCATTTAAATAGTCGTCAAAAGCATTTATATTCATTAGAACAAACCTCCGGTATAGACTTCTTTCTATTTGGACAGAACCGATTTTTTCAGTAGTATAAATACAAGCCAGCGCTCTCCGTAATTCTGGCCTACAACGGATTTACGGGAGCGGACAGATGTTGCGGCAACATACTCCAATTTTCATTATACCAACGAAAAATAAAAATGCCCCACCCGAAAGGGTAGTTCTTCGGGTGAGACGTTTTTCGCGGCGATTTGATCAATAGTATTTCGTTTCGTAAATGCGCGTGATTTCCTGCAGATTGTCAGAAACCTCATGGATCGAACCATTTACGCGAATGCAATACCGCGCCCACGTTGTGCCGTTGTCATACAGCTCGACCAAGCCATAGCTGACACGTTTGCATTTCAGTACCATACGACATCACCTCCCTCGTTCCAGCGTAGAAACAATGCTCCTATTTAAACATAACGAACATCAGTGGCATGACTTGTTTCCTAATATTTCGGCAAAATCAGTCTTTTTTCCACAACCTCAGATACAAGCTGGACTGTACTATGGAAGCCTGTTTTTTGCAGGATATTCCGAATATGATATTTGACGGTATTAACGGACATACAGAGTGCATCCGAAATCTCCTCATATTTCATCCCCTGCGCCATTGTCCGGATCACATCCAGCTCCCGGTCCGTAAATTCATCACTTTTTGCCAGGCCGATGCGAAGGGCCGGTGTTTCTTCCGGCCATACGGATTCTCCGTTCAACGTTCTTCTGCAAATGTCGATCAAATCCACGGTTCCGTATTCCTTATACCAAAAGCTGTCACAGTTTGCAGCCTTTGCTTTTTGCAGGAAGGAATATTCCGGCATAGAGGTCATGATGATAATCTTTATTTCCGGATATTTTATTTTAATCCTCGCCGCCGCATCCAGTCCGGATTCGTCATCTGCGGTACATACATCCATCAGAATCAAATCAATTTTCCCCCTCATGCAGAGGATTTCTGCGTTAGCTGCATTCTCAATCGAGGCAAGCACCAGAAAATCCTGCTCCATTTCCAGTTGCCGTTCAAAGGCGGAACGGGAGATCCGTGAATCCTCAACAATTAAAATATGATACATATCACCCCTCCTTTGGCAGTGTAAGAATCAGCTTAACACCATTTTCACAGACAGTCTGCATCCTTGCCCCGTTCTGCTCCAGTCGCGTCCGAAGGGTTCCCAACCCTACCCCTTCCCGGATCCTTCTGGCATTTGACTGCCCATTGTCGCATATCGTCACCTGATAGCTACCCTGATCCTGCCGGATCCTTACATATAAATGGTCCGCACCGGCATGGCGCACCGCATTGGTCAGGGCTTCGCGGATGGCAGCGAACAGGAGCAGGCGAGGTTGCCGTTCCACCGGCTGCTTTCCGTCTAAAATTACTTTACAGCCAATCAGTTCCGCAACGTGGAGGATCTCTGCCTCCGCGGAAGAATCGTTTTTATTTTTTACGGCGGAGAGGTCACTCATGCTACTGATGGCATTCTCCCACTCCTCACAAAGCGCCTGTGCTTCCTGCTGGCTCAATACAAGGCCGCGGGCGTTTGCCTCCAAATAATTCTTCGTTGCGATCAGGCAGCGTCCAAAATTATCGTGAATTCGGATCTTGGCATGAAGACGCTCCTTTTCTTCGTTGGTTTTGGCAATATTCTTCAGCAGCGCCCTCTGCCGTTCATGATAGGCACGGGTACGCTGATTCATTTCATTCAGCTTCCGGCTATATTCGTAGAGCTGCGTAATATTTTCAGCGGTGTATTGATACATAGCAATGCCGCCAATTTCAAGCTCTGCCCGTTGGAATTGCCAGACGGTTTTGTCCTCCAGCTCAAAGATCGGTGGTATTTCTGCGTTGGAAAGGTAGTTCGTTTCCCCATCTTCCGCATAGGAAAACCACTCCAGTCTTACGCCGTTTTGAACAGGCTCCCTGCTGTTTAACCACTGCCAGGTCTGTTCGGCATTCAAAATGGTCTGTCCGGTCAGGGCATGACATACTCGATTCATCGTGGGATTTGCCAGAATAGTCATACCATTGGGATAGGCAAAGCATATCCCATCCGGATAGCTGTTGATGGCTTCTCGGATCAGACCTGCCATTTTGTGTTTCTTCAAAGTCTTTATCATGATCAACTCTCCCGGCCATGCTGCCTCAACCGATTACCTCGTTCTCATTTCCTCTTCCAGAGAAAACAGATAAGCACCGGGTTTTTCCTCAACAAAAAAACGATAGGGTAGCCCCGAATGCTCCGGAACCCTGCGAAATTTTCCGTCCCGGCCCTGAACCAGGTAGGAAACACGTATCGGATCTACCACGATGTCAAGCTTCCGAAGATCAAAATCTTCATGTTCAATCAGTATTTCCAGCTGATCGAAAGCGCAGATCCAGAATTCCGCAGAATGCAGAGCGTCTCCGTACCAAGTCAATTCGGAAATCGCTCCCAGCTGCCGAAGAGCAAACACCATGTCCTGAAAGCACAGGCGAATATCCTCTGCAGGAATACTCCCACATTCCTGCTCGATCAGACGCAGGTTGCAGCGGCGCTTGACATAGGTTCCGATCACAAACAGGATGCGGTAGAACTGCAGATTGTCCGTACACATCCGGCACTTCTTGGCAATTTCCCGCATCATCACCAGCTGAGAAGCCACTTCCTCGGAGAGCAGACTGTATATCTGGTTTTGTACCGTGACCTTCGTTTCCTCCGTTCTGACCCGGATCTCCTCCTGCAGCAACATCCCCTCATGCGACAGCTCGCTCTCTGCATTTTTCATCATAGAGATAACCTCCTGCAGCTGCCGGATGTCTTTCCGCCAGACAAAACAGGTGCCTCCGTTCTCATGCAGGATAAGCTCCTTGTCAGGGAAAACCAGCTTCTTCTCCTGTTTCAGCTGTTCAAACAGACTGCCGGTCAAGCTATCCGCATTCTGGGAACACAGAATTTGGCGGCCGTTTTCATCGGTGATCTGCATTCCTACGGTAGCATATTCAAAAATACCGGTATACTCCATATTAACCGGAACAAGGCTGGTTAAAATATAAAGTTCCCATGATAAAACTTCCAGATAATAGATTCCCGCAAAAAACTCAATGATTTCAGGAGTTCCATAGAACGAAGAAATCAGATATGGGATCATGTAAATGGCTAAGAGAGACACCTGCGCAAGGGGAAGGAATCTGCTGAGGGTATACTGTTTCGGGCTGATTTTGTTTCTCTGATAAATGACAATCGCTCTCATCAGGATCAACAGGACAGCCATCGCGCAGATCAAATACAGGCCAATACCCGGATGAAAAAAAATGTTGGGCTCTGTTTCCTCCGGCAAAATACGAAATACAAAATGGTGCTTTGCATCGGTGAGGAGCAAAGCGGTCAGAAAAAGTACAGGAAGGGAAAGCCAATACCACTTTTTCGGCAGCTGATAGTTCTCACCCTGTCCCAGACCCAGCGAAGCAAAAAAGCCCATAAGGAAAATAGGCAGGAGAGTAGCACTCACAAAGTACCCTGAGAGCCTTAGCAACGGAAGATTTTCCTGCAGGAAGGCATCCTGCACGAAACGAATCGTGAGGCCCATCCACATCAGCACCGCCTCACCAAGCAGAAATCGGTAAATGGTTCTTTGTGTCACTCTGGATCGAAGGGAAAGCACCCAGACAACGATCAAAAAAACATAGCCTGCGTAGACAATATAATGTCTAATTCGCAAATCCGGGATGTATTGCATACTGGCCTGACGATAAGCGGAAAGAAACAGCAGAGTGAAAAATGCCAGCAGTTGAAAGACTATGGCCTTTTTTCTTTCCTTCATGCAATCCACCTCCCCATGTGGTCATATTGTTCATTATTTGTCATTTTCGTGGTACGATATGAGATCGAACCGGCCCGTAAAAACGCCATCAGGCCCTGCTGTAGCAAACCTGTCCTGTAACTTCAACCTGCATTCATCATATACGAACAATGGTCCTCCCATAGAAAGATGTTTTCGAATGCTTTTATATGTTTTCATTATACCAAAGAATGCAACAACATGCCCCACACAAAAGTGTAGTTTTTGCAGGATTCTGAAAAGGGGATCAGCCCGTAATATCAATGAAGAAATGCCAATATCTGGAACCCCATAAGCAATGGGTATTCTTGCATCTTCTCTTTGTTTTCTTGTATTAATGAGCGTAATAGTTTTAAAGGCATTGCCAGACTCCTGAATAAAGACTGCTCCACTATTTCAAAGGAGATTAAAAATCATAAGTGTATGTTTAACCTCGTAGAGCTTCCGGCATGCTGTCGGATTTTTTCTCGATTTCATGCATTATTACAGTCATAAAATTTCAATGGTGCTGCGGGACTGCTGTCCATCCAGTTCAAATCGGCATCAGTGTACGGAACTTCAGGGTCGATGGCGTAAAGATCGGCTCCAATCGCTTCGGACAGCTTCTCTGCAACCTTTGTGGTAACACCGCTGGCCGAGAAATATGCAACAAATTTTCTGCTCACGAGTATGTTCTCCCCTGAATTTATCGATCTGTACCAAACAAGTATTGCTCTGCATTACGGAAGCAGACCGCATCAGCATACTCTTGGTCGCAATTTTCGTAGATGTAATCAAGACCGCTCTTGACATTAGGGGCCTATGATTAATTCTATGTGCATCCGAGCCGATGAACATTACCATCTTGTCCTTCAAAAGCTGGCGCGCAAAATCTCTTCTAATAGCATTTTTTTCTTCTGACAAACTATAGGCGTTAATCTGAATTGGAAAGGGACCGGTCAAAAACCCCATTGAATACATTTACATATTCCGTTTAGCACATTTCTATTTGCTCGAAAACATTATATTCAATTCTCCCATATGGCACAAAGCTGTGATGCCAGGAATTCAGGACAGCACCGCACAAATGATGGAATTCTCTGAAAGTACGCGATGTGCATCTAAATAACTCTGAAAAAGTAATTCTTTATGGTAAGGGGAGGAAATTACGTGAAGTACCGATATTACCAAATACCGCACTTCATTTACAACAGTATCTTGCGGAACACAAGTTGCATCCCCGGAAAAGCTGGACAGGCATCTATTTGTCAACCGACAGGAAAATCCACTCACCCGTGCAGGAGCGGCCTATATTTTGGATAAGTATGTGAAGATGGCTGAACTGGACACCCATATGTCTTCCCATTTATTGAGGCACACAAAAGCCATGCACTTGCTTGAAGCAGGTATTAACATCTTTTACATAAAGGATCTCCTTGGGCATGAAGATATTTCCACTGCGGAAATTTATGCCAAGGCCAGCATTGAAACTCAGCGGCGTGCGCTGGAAAAGCATTTTTTGGTCATGCCCCCGGCAACTCCATCTTGGGTAACAAACACCGATACCCTGGAATGGCTGAAATCTCTTGGCAAGTAATTTTTATGTAAAGAAAAAGCAGGGAAACTCCTTGAAAACCAAGTGGGTTTGCCCTGCTTCTTTGCATAATATCTTTCTTTACATAAGGAATTTTATGCCCTTAAGGACATAAGATGCCGTAGCCCAAGATTTCGTAGTATCCCACAGGATACTGCCTCTGCCGGCAGCTATCGCCGGAATTTCCCTCCACGGTATAGACAATACCGTTTTCGCACTTTTCCACGATACCCACATGGTCGGCTTGTCCGTCCTGCGGCCCGGAGGAACCATTGGGATTGTCCCAATCAAAGAAGATAATCATGCCCGGTGTCGGCTCAATGCTGTTATCTGCCCATTGCCCACGGTCTTTGAACCACTGGACGCCGTTGACGCAGCCTGCGAATTTCGGAATCACACCGGTGTCGATATAGCCGCACTCGTTGGCGCACCAGCTCACGAAGCAGGCGCACCATTCCACACGGGAACTGAACCCATACCATGACCAATATGGCTGACCGCCAATATTGCCCACCTGGGACAGTGCCACGGCCACAATCGCATCGTCGCTGACGCCGATCCCGTACAGCACCGCCGCCCACAGAGAATTGTTTTCGTCCGCTAGAAGCTCGGCAAGCTGCGCCCGCTGATCTGCGGTGAAGCCAAACTGTTCCGCCATTTCTTCTGCGGTTTTATGGCTGACCGTGATATACAGCGTGGTTCGGGTGACGGTGGTGGAGGTTTCCACGATATTGCCATGACCATCGTCCGTTTCTTCGATGACAGTTTCCGTATTGGTCTCCGTCCGGGAAGAAATCTCGTTCATCTGCCAGAAGATGTCCTTCAGGATCGCCTTGCGGGAATCGTCCACGGTGGCCACATCCATCGCATTATCCGGGTCATTGGTGGTCTTTACCGCATAAACGGAAAGCACCTCCGGCCAGACAGCGCGGGAGCCGGACATTTCCAGCACATCATAGGTGATGTTGTCCTTGATGGTATCAAGCTGGTTTTCGTAATCCTCGTTAATCTCCCGTACCACGGTCTGCATGGTCTGTCCGGTGCCGGTGTCCTCGCCGGAGAAGAAAATCCCAAAGCAGGACCCCAAAAGCAGTCCAACCAGACAGATGATTATAATGACCATGACGGCAATCCACCCACCTGCAGCAATCGCGGCAACCAACGCTTTGGTTGCCGCGATAATTGCTTTTACTGCGGAAACGGTAGCCTTGGCTGCCGCCTTGATACCCGCTGCGGTTGCTTTTGCCGCCGCACGTGCCGCCTGCGTCGCCCGGTGAGAAGCCTTAGCCGCTGCCTGAGCGGATTTTTGTGCCGCCTGTGCCGTGGCCTGACTGGTCTTGATGGTTGTCCGGGCCGTCTGCTCAGCAGTTTTTATAGATTTCTGCGTGGTCTTAACCGTAGCTTTTCCGGTGGATCTGGCAGACTGCTTGATGGTCTTTTCACCACGCTCTACTGTCTTGATCGACTGAACTTCCCGGTCAGCGGTCTTGATCGACTGCTTAGCCGTTTCTGCTGACCGGCGGCGGGCATTTTCCACCGCCTTTTCACGGGCCTGCTTTCTCGGCAGGTCAGCCTTGCGCTGATTGGAACTGACCTTTTCCTGGCCTGTTCCGGCTCGACTTTGTTCCGAACCTGCATGGTACTGTTGGGAATCGGTTTTTCGCTGTTCAAAATGCTCCCTGGCTTTGGAAATATTCTCTTTGGTTGCCTGAACACCCTTGCGGCCCTGCTTGTCAAATTGGTGGGCAGCCTCATAAGCGGCTGTTTCCGTACTGCCCGAAAAGCGGTCAGCCGCATATTCCTCCGGGGAGCTTTCCGCAGAATATACGCCATGTTCGGCCTTGTCTTTGGTCCGCACATAGGCTTCTTTCATGCGCTCCCCGGCAACTGCCGCTTTATCCAGCGTTTTTATCGTACCCTTGACTGTATCCCTTGTTTTAATGTCCGGCATCGGCGTCCACCTCCTCAGCGGACGGCACCACCAGCTTTGCAACAATCACCATTCTGCCATTGGTACGGCTGTATTCACAGGTGGACAGGGTAATCAGCTTATCTCCATACGCTGCGGTCACACCTGTGTCATACAGGGCAAGGGATTTGCACTCTGCAATAAACTCGTCAAAGGTCGCTTCATCCTCCGCGTTGACAAAGTGATAATACTTGAACCCCTCCTGCGAGTAGGCAACCGTCTTAAAGACAGCGACGATTTCATACTCTCCGTAGTCTGCCAGCGTGTCAAGGTGGATGGTCTTATGTTCCCGGTAGAACCCTTCGCTCTCAAATTTGCACAGGTCAGAAAACATGGAGCCGTTTTTCATGTGGTGTCCGTAAATCACCACATTGTCAGACTGCTCCAGGTCGCAGTTTTCCTGCACATAGGGAACGCCATAGTCGCTGTACGATTTATCAAAAGCGTGCTTCAGATAAAAGTCGGGATTGCCCGGTGTCTGCATAACTGGGTAATTGATATTGGTGCCGTCAATGGAAATCCAGCCTACAAAATCCGGATTCTGCTCATAAACAGCGGCATATTTTTCATAGGAAGTCAAAACTGCTGTGGGTTCCGTTTCGCCGGTTTCTTCCGGATGCTGTGTGCTATCCGGCTCTGTTTCGTCCACCACCATATCTGCGATATTGTCAAAGGCTTCGGCGCTCTGCTTTTGATCGGCAAGCTGCCGTCCCAGCATCACACCGGAGAAAAGAAAAAGGGCGGCAAATGCAGCCGCCCCGCAAAGCAAAAGTTTCTGTTTCATAAAGTACCTCCATACTCATTATCGTGTCTGTTCCGTCTGCTTTTTCGGAGCCGAAAGCTCCCGACAGTATTCCGGGTATCTGATTTTGATGCCCTCCATAAAGTAAGGCGCAAACTCACAGCAGAAAAGGTCATAGGGTGTAAATTCATCGCCCTGCCGTTCTCCGCTGTACCCATTCCAGAGATTAAAGGCAAGCTGGCACACACGGACAGTTCCACTGGTCTGCCAGCCGCCGTGCATCCCCTCCGGCATAATCCAGTCATTCTTGAAATCAAACATCCGGTTGATATTGGCCCTCGTTTCCGGGGCAATCCCCATCACATAGAAGAACGCCCGGTGATAGGTGTCATTTTTCCGGCACTTGCCCATCATTTCCAGGAAGAAATCCCGGTGCGCCTTGGAACTGAATTTGATTTCTGCCATATTATGCTGTTTCCTCCTTTCCTCTGCCGCCGAACACGCCTTCGCCCGGTTTGGTGGTCATCAGCTTATAGAGCTGGGTATCCTTCGGGAACCGGTTGACAAACGGCACCAGGGCAGAGCCATATTTAATCAATCCACACCCGGCGTCGGCATTGGTGACATAGCTCATTTGCTCATTGGAGATATTCAAAAGCCGCGCCAGCTTCTCCCGGTCGGACGCCGCCTGATTGAGCATGACAATGAACTCTGAGTTGGAAAGCATGGTGCTGGCCTGCACGGAATCCAGCAAATATTCCACATTCTGCGTAATGGCGGTCGGGTAGGCGTTTCGCTTTCGGAACTGCCGCCATGCGCTGTTGAAGAAATTGCCGCTGTACTCATTTTCAAAGACCACATGGAACTCATCAATAAACACATGGGTACGTTTGCCGCGCTTCCAGTTCAGCGTCACACGATTCAGCATGGTGTCGGTGATGACCAGCAGACCGGTGGGCTTCAACTGTTCGCCCAGGTCGTGGATATTGAACACCACCACGCGCTTATCCAGATCCACATTACTGCCATGGCCGAAAATGTCCAGAGAGCCGGTGGTGAACAGCTCCAGCGACAGGGCAATCTCCCTGGCTTTTTTCTCCGGCTGTTCCATCAGCTTTTCCCGCAGGGTACACAGGGTCGGAATAATGCCGGTTTCCTCGGCCTCCTGATACACCTGCGCCGTGCATCGGTCAATGATGGATTTGTGCTGTGGGCCGACGCCGTGCTTGTCGATCTGTTCCACCAGCGACATGATGAACTGGGATTTCTCTACAATCGGGTTGTTTTCGCCGTAGCCCTCCACCATATACATGGCGTTCAAACGGTCCTTGCCGCCTGCGGCCACACTGATGACCGTTCCAATGTCGCTTCCCATCGCTTCCACCAGCGGGGCAAACTCACCCTCCGGGTCACAGATGAGAATATCATCTTCGGTGTTAAGGATGAGGAAGGCAATCAGTTCCTTTGCGGAGAAGGACTTGCCGGAACCGGGAACGCCCAGCAGAAATGCGGACTGATTGAGAAGATTCGCCTTGTTGCACATGATGAGGTTGTGGGAAATGGCGTTTTCTCCAAAGTAGATACCGCCCTTGTCCTGAATCTCCTGCACCTTAAAGGGCATGAACACCGCAAGGCTCTCGGTGGTAAGGGTTCGGAATGTGTTGATCTTTCTTGTGCCGATGGGCAGCACCGTGTTCAGACCGTCAAGCTGTTGGAATTTCAGCACCGCCATCTGGCACATTTTCTGACGGGACAGGGAAAGCACCGCATCGGTATCCGCGTCAAGCTGTTCCTTGGTGTCAGCGGTGAGAACCATCGTCAACACCGCCATCATCATGCGCTGGTCACGGGCGGTCAGATCGTCCAGAAACTCCTTGCTCTCTTTCCGCTGCTGTTCCATATCATAAGGAATGGTGGCAGAGAAATTGTTGTTGGCATTCTGGTGGCGCTGCCAATTGGTAATGTTGGTTTCCACGCCCAGCAGACGGTTTTCCACCTCCCGCACGGCCTCGTCCATGGGGATCGGAACCACATCAATGGACAGCATCAGGTTCCGGTTCATATCGGTCAGCTCCGTCACAAAGCTGTCTTTGATATAGTTGGCATAGTCTTTCAAAAAAAGCACCCGGCAGAATGTTCCGCCGAGTACCAGATAGTCGCTGTGTTTTTCAATGCCGTCCGGGCAGATGTAATCCTGGAAATCATGGCCTTTCTTCATCATATCCCGCGCGTTGAAATGGAAATCGGCTTCCTCCCCCCGACGATAGAAGTCATGGAGAACACGAAGCCGTTCTGTGGCGTCCAGCGCCACACACTTGGAGCCGAGGGCCGCAAAATGTGCCGCCAGATCAGTGCCCACACGGGCAAAATAGGTGCGGGCGTCTTCAATGTTCTTTTTTGCCACCGTGATGGTTATATATTTTTCCTGAATGATGCCATTGGCTCCGGTGGCTTTCTCCAGAAGCATCTCGTTATACTCCTTACGGTACACATCCCGGCTGTCTCCGCGCAGGGGCATGAGGATAGACTGCTCAAAATTAGCCCGGTTCAGACGGCGGTTGTTAATGGTGATCTTGGTGGTAGCGCCGGAATCCAGACTGTTCAGAAGCTCCGAGTAGTCCAGAAACATGACCTTTTTATCCTCCAGACTGGCTACCTGGTAGTTGATGTCCGAAAACTGATAGCTTTTGGAATACTTGCTTCCCACCTGAAAAATACCGTCGCTCCACATACGCCGGATGGGGAGCACATCCTGCACCTTGCGGGGAACGGTATATTTCTCTTTGTCCTGCTTCAGCAGATTACTCAGTGTTTTAATCATGGGCTTTCAATACCTCCTTTTCATGGGCTGCCATGGTGTCCTTGAGGGCTTCGTAATAGTAATTGACCGGCTCAAATTTGATTTCTCTCGGCTCCAGCAATTCCGAGCGAAACCATGCCCACAGAAACTGTTCTGCCGTCATGCCGTGGTAGGATACAAAGCCCAGCGCAGCAAAGGGAGCCGCCCCCAGCACGCACATCCAGGACACGGTTTCCGTTCCCACATAAGGGCGAAGCAGAAAATACAATCCCACAGCCACAAGGACTGCCAGCAAAGAAAAAACGAACTGCCGCATGGTCAGTCCGAAAAACATAGATTCCGTATAGTTACGGATTTCACGGTTGATTTTAACCTCCATTTGTCATTGCTCCTTTCCAAAATTACAAGCCCATCATTTCCCGCACCACACGGTCGGCCATTTTTACGGCACCCACAAGGACCAGCATATTAAAGACCAGTTCTCCGATATAGCTCCACACCATGGAAACTGCTGCCGCATTGGGGTCAACGGTCGGCGGGGATGCGGCAAACAACGAGAAGATGATGCAGGCCAGCACAATAATTGCCCCTTCCAGGCACACTGCCGCATAGGATTTGATAAAGCTCTTGCCTACATTCTGGCTCGGCTCCCCGGCAAAGCTGGACAGAGGAATGGGCGCAATGGCCGTATAAAGGTACAGCTTAAAAAAGCGGCCATAGACGGTCATAATCATCACAAAGGACAGCACCGTAATGAACAGGCCGCCGATGAGTGTTACCGCCCAAAGCGGAATGCTTTCAAAGAAGCCGCACTCCTCCACAGCGGTGACAATTTCCGTTGGCAGGACCGTTTGCTGCGCCGCACCGAAGCCCGCTGACTGCATAATGGTAGAGGTGACGCCCTGCGCGATATTGAACAGAGCCAGCATCAGCTCCATTCCATAGGTGACGGCTCCCTTGGCCAGTGCGAACCGGATAAACAGCTTCAGGGCGTGTTCCGGCCTTTTGACTTCCGCGAAGGAACCGCAGGTTTTCATCACGCCCACCACAAAGAACAGCACCAGCAGGGCAAGGCCGATGGCCTGCAATGCACCGTGGATATTGACGATCATGCCCCAAATGGCACCGCCCTTGAACTGCTGCGGGCTTTGGGTAATAAGCTGCCAGATTTCCGCCAGCTTTTCATTCCATGTGTTCAGGGCGTTTTCCAGATTTTGAACGACCCAGTTATCACTCAATGTTTCTTCCTCCTTTCTGCGAAACAATGGCAGGACGGTTTCCCGCCCTGCCATAGATCCCGCAAATGTTTTTTGTGATAACTGCTTAGCCTGTGATCAGCGTCAGGATTTCCTTTGCGAAGGTGATGACAATGCCACCCGCCAATGTCAGGAAACCATTGGAACGCTGAGACGGGTCATGGCTCTGGAGGGAAAGACCTACCTGAACAATCCCCCAGCCCAGCAGGATCAAGCCAACGGCACGAATCAGGCCAAAAATGAAATCGGAAAGGTTGTTGACCACCGTGATGGGGTCACTGGCAGCATGAGCGGTCACAGCCATGCCCAGAACAAGCGTCATGGACAGAACCGTGCCGGCATAGAAGCGGAAGCCGCGCTTAACCTTACGCTCCAGCTTGGTGTTGTGGTTGACGGGCTTCTCGGTTTTGTGAAACAGATTTTTCATTGTAAAGTTCCTCCTTTAGATTAAATGAAAAAGAGCCTCTATCTCCTCATTGGATAGAAGCTCCATGGTATCGTCCACGGCGATGTCCTGATCCGTCGGTTCGGATGCGGAAACAGCGCCGATAGAGATTGTTGCGGTTACATGGTCAGTCTTGCCATGCTCATAAATTGGTGCGCTACCCAATGCAGTCAATGCCACATCCGGGTGTTTCATTGGGTCATACTTTTCATCCATGATCGGACGCTCGCCACGGATAAACAGCAATGCATAGCGGTTATCCATCATGCGTACCTCGTCCGGCGTCATCAGTTCCCGCCCGGTGATCTGATAGTTGGTGGAGTAATTGCCGCTGCGACCGGTGGATTTTCCGTAGGTGTTCGTATCAATCGTGGCTTTGCCAAGGTAGGATTCCGAAATCAGCTTATGAGTGCTGGTTTCGTTTCCGCCCAGGTAGAGCATTTCATCACAGTTGCCCAGAATACTCTCCCACTGTTTTTCAAACAGCGCCTTTAGCTGGGCGATGTTCTGCAGGATGATGGTCACGCTCACATTCCGGGAACGCATGGTCGCCAGAATCTTATCAAAATCGTCCGGCAGGCTCACATTGGCGAACTCGTCCATCAAGAAATGAACCGAGACCGGCAGGCTTCCACCATACTTGTGGTCTGCCAGCCAGAAAAGCTGCTGGAAGATCTGCGTATAAAGGATGGATACCAGAAAATTGAAGCTGGTATCGTTATCCGGGATCAGTGCGAACAGCGCCACTTTCTTTTCGCCCAGGCTCGGCAGATCCAGCTCGTCCGTAGCCGTCAATGCGGCAAGGGAAGAAAGGTTGAACTTTTCCAGTCTCGCGGCAAGAGTGATCTGAATGGATTTCAGGGTCTTGGCGGAGCCGGAATGGTAGTCCTTGTAATACTTGACCGCGATGTGGTCGGGATTTTTCATCTCCAGCCGTTCAAACAGCTCATCAAGCGGCGACTGATAGCAGTCATCGTCCTCCCGGACTTCACCGGCCCGCAGCATTTCCATGACCATCGGGAAGTTCTGCTCGTCCTCAGGTGCTTCATAATGAAGGTAGAATATCAAGGCCAGAAGCAGCATGGATGCCGATGTATCCCAGAACGGGTCCTGCGATTGGCTGCCCTTGGGGGTGGTGGACTTGAACAGGTTGGTAACTAAGCGCTGCACATCGTTGTCATCCCGAAGATAAGCGAAGGGGTTATAACAAAAGCTCTTTTCCATGTTCAGAAGGTCCAGCACCCGGACTTCATAGCCTTTCTGCTCCAGCAGATGCCCGGTATCCCGCACCAGCTCCCCCTTGGGGTCCAGCACCACGAATGAAGTGTTGGCCTGCATGATATTTGGCTTTGCCAGATTGTGGCTCTTGCCTGCGCCGCTTCCTCCGATGGCTACTGTGTTGAGATTGCGCCGGTGTTTTCTGCCATCCAGACCCATGCGCACATTCTGCGTAAACAGCTTGTTTTGTTCCGGCCTTTTGTCCCGGTATTTCTTATTCACGGCTCTGGCATCGCCCCATTTAGCCGAACCGTGTTCTTCGCCCCTGCGGTAGTTTCGCCGGGAGGAGAAATAGATGCCGATACCCATTCCATAGGCGAATAATAAAATAAGGACAGTTTTGAAGCTGTCCTCGCAAAACACGATATGGAAAGGGTCATTCATCGCAGCCGGAAATGCCACGATGATCTCCGGCAGTCCACCTCCGACAGCCGGGGCAATGAGAAGCCCCAGCCATACCACCGGCAGAATACCAAGCAGACAGAAAACAAGCTGCGCCTGACGGTTATCTTGCCTCATCGCGGCACTTTACCTTCTTTGTTGGGGCATCTATTGCTTTTAACAGCACCTCATCCACAATGTCCGTGGATCGCTGTTCTTCCAGAAGGTCGTTACGCATTTCATTGAGGGCATTGACCATCACGCCATGCTCGTATTTGTCCAGAGTGAGAACCCTTTTTTCTTCTTTCCCCATAGCTTATCGCTCCTGTTCTTTGGATTTGGGCTGTCGGTTCTGCTCCAGCGCCCGGTTCATGCGGCCGGAGATATTGCCGGCCGCATCCCGAATCTCCGACAGCGTGGCACGGACGCCCTGGGCATCGCTCTCCCGAAAGCTGTCCGGCAGACGGCTGAAATCGTAGCCGCTGGCGTCAATACCGTATTCCTTGCAGAGCATATAGGATGCGCTGTATGCGGCAAAGGCTGCGTCCTCACGGGTGTAGTCCTTGTTCATACCAGCGATCTCCGCATGGGCCAGTTCCTTGGAAACACTGCGGAAAATATCGGCGGCATCCATACCCCTGCGCACGAAAATCACCTGCTGTTCGTGGTCGTACAGTGCTCCCATGTGGTTGGGCAGATCATCCACCGTCTGCATCGGAACAGGCGGGCGGGAAATCAGGGCTTTCAAAAGCACCCGGTCATCCATGCTGACCACGGGCTGTACCTTGGCCCGCGCGGTCGTCTGGGAAATGTCAAAGACACGCTTCACATTGTAGGAAGTGCCGATGGAACCGTCCTCACGCTCATATTCCTCTCCGGGTTCCAGAATGGAAATGCCTTTCTGCTGGCGCTTGATGGAAGCACCGGCATCCTTCCAACCGTCAAAGTCTTTGAGCTGGGTGGCATCCGGCTTTTGTGCCAGAATCAGCAGGGCATTGGTGGCAGAATACCGACTGAACCGGGTCTGCACATCCAGATACGCCTGAAATTGACCACCGTCTGCGCTGACGGCTTCTGCCGTGGTGTCAGCCAGGTCATAAACTGCCTGACGCTCGGCCTGCTTTTTCTCCGCCCATGCCTCCTTGTCAAAGGGCTGGTTTGTCTGTCCTTTCCGGGGGACATTGCTTTCAAAAAGATCATCAAAATTACTCATGGCTTATCTCTCCTTCGCTTTCTTCTTTTTACGGGGTGGCTGTTTGTGCTGGAGCGATTTTGCCGCCGGTTTCTTTGTGCGCTCCGGCTCCTTGACCGGGGCTTCCGCCTCCTGCCTGCGCTGCGCCTGAATGTCCCTCAGTTCCTTGCGGACGGAAGGACGCTGCTCTGCGCTCTTAGCAGCACCCTCGGCGGCTTTCTCTGGCGGCTTTGAGATAGGCGCGGACGGAGGGAATTTTTCCGTCCTCGCCGCAGAGGGGTTTACCGGTGCAGGCTCCTCCTTTTTTGCGGGCGCACCCAGCAAATCATCCAGCAGCCGATCCTCCTCACTCTTCTCGGGCTGGCTCTTTTCGGGAACGGTAGGAGCCTCCTTTTTCTCCCCGTCAGCTTTCTCAGCCCTTGTTTTTTCAATGTCGTGCTTAATGGACGCCGTATCCACCGTAGCAAGG
>Ga0129311_1001475_pt1 | contig 16575 bp, 18 predicted proteins | sample Go1ome_FD_94435 | JGI IMG/M metagenome (GOLD analysis project Ga0129311, IMG submission 94435) | Western lowland gorrila individual fecal microbial communities from Wisconsin, USA - Go1022B metagenome | ecosystem: Host-associated > Mammals > Digestive system > Large intestine > Fecal | place... | reverse complement strand
CTTCAGCCTTGTACACTTTGTCTGCTGAAGAAAAAATAACTGGTGCAATTGTTGGTGTACCTACACCTGCGTATACCTTTGCAGTATCCTTTGTTGCTTCAACTGCTGTTCCCGGTACTACTGTGAAATTGAATGTTGCATTTGGTACGTTTGCATTTTCATTCATCAAAACGTACTTTGTGAAAGTTGTTTCTGTACCATTTACTGCTGTGTATGGTGTTTCAGCGAAGACTGGTGCGATTGTGCCTGCGATCATTGCGGCTGTCATTGCAGCTGTTGCAGCTGCGTTTAAAATAGATGTTTTCTGCATCTCGTTAATTGCGACACGGATCGGTGATGTCGGCTTTTTCCTTAGTTTACCGTCCAAGAGAAATGTATTGATCAACAATATTTCTCATAACCAGCTTTCACAAAAAAGGTGGAAAAGTGAAAACTGGATATGAAAAAGGAACCTTGTGGTTCCTCATTTCCTATGCAATATGCAGAAAGTAGCAAGCAGAACAAATACGACTGCAATTCCAATTACTTTTTCGTATGCTGGAATATCATTGATTGTTTCTGCAAATGTTCTGCTCACCATCATTTCAGAATCTATATTTGAAACTGTTTCAACTCGTTTTCCTCTTACAAGAAGTCGATGAGAGTTGATTCCATATGGATAGCATGTAAGCAAAGTTACATAATCATTTTCAGAATCAATTCTGACTTCTGAAGTATCTGTCGGTTCAACGATTTTTATCTGTTCAACTTCGTACACAAGAGTTTTATTTAATACTGTTACTGAAAACTGATCACCTTCCTTCACTTTTTCGAGATTTGTAAATCCTACATGATTTGGCATTCCACAGTGAGAACTGAGAACTGCATGTGTCCCCTTCCCACCAATTGGAAAAGAAGAGCTCATCATATGCCCTGCACCTTTTGTTAAAACATTATCAGATGTTCCGTGATAGACAGGAAGCTGAAGACTGATAGATGGAACTGTCACATAACCAATCAGTCCGTCATTATTTGTATTCAGGATCTCACTGTAGTTATCGTCTTTCTTTCCATGTCTCAAATCTTCATTGTATTTTTCAGCAAGTTGAAACTGTTCGTCTATATAGGCTTGATTAAAAGAAGCTTCATCCTTTTTGTAAGATGAAACTTCCTTCTCAACCATCATCCTGTTGTACCAAGTAGCTATCTTTGGATATCCAAGACATCCAACTGATAGAAACACAAGTACAGTAATTACAATTTTTTTTAGCATTTTTTATTTTTCTTTATAATGAAGATAGTTCCAATTGCAAGCAGAGCAACATATCCACAAATACTGAGAATCAAAGCTTTTTCGCTTCCTGTTTCTGGAAAACCGTCAAGTTCAAGTACTCTGTCGTATGTGAAAGTAACTTCAGGCGGGTTGCTGTAACTTGTATTTTCATCAATTGTAACAGTGAAGGACTGAGCATTATCAGCGTATTTGCATGTTTTTACGTTTCCAACTAAATCTTTGAATTCTGTTGGTACATCTGCAGCTGAAATTGTATACGTTCCAAAAGGAAGTTCGGTGTAAACATTGTCACCAAAGCAGTTGCTGATACCTGTTACCTTTTTACCATCCCACCATTCAAGAGTGTATGTGTAAACTTCATTAGAAGTCTCTGCATCTGTCTGTGATTTTGCAACCGCCATCCAGCATCCTGTCGAACTCATGAATTGATCAGCATCAACCCATTCAGTACCGTTCCACGCCTGATTGAATTCATATCCTGATTCAAAAGGAACGTCCCATTCACGACCGTTTGGTGCTTCAGATGGTTTATTAGATTTGTCTACCGGCGTATCGTCTACAAATCTGTAAGAACTGTTCATGTACTGACCATTCTCATTTTTAACAATTACACTTTGATTCTGTGGAACAACTGTAGCATCAGCAGCATCTGTTGCTGAAATTTTTATTCTTTTTTGTCTGTGGTAGCTTAGTTCTACTTTTTCATCTTCACCGGAATTGACTGTGAAATCAACTTTACCTAATGGAAGATAATTCTGCTTTTTCCATCCAGCACTGTAAGTTGGCTCAGAAAGAATTAAAATTTCATAATTTCCCGGATTCATAGGGAACGTTGGCGGTGAAGAATGTGATGAAATAGTATTGACAATTCTAATTGAAGCTGCAGAACCAGTACTTATTCCATTAGCCCAACGACAGAAGAAAAAATAGTTATCATTAACATAAGTATTTTTTTCTGAATCCCAGTGACCATTATTCTGCCATGATCCTTGATACATTCCTGTACTTGATACAATTGGTAAAGAACCATTACTTTCTTTCACCCATTCAGTACCATTCCAGATATAGTTCCCAAAATATGGACAACTTCCATCATATCTTGTATTCATTTGATCACCAATTGGATTTGTTGTAGGCTTACTTACTTTATCCATTGGCGTATCTTCAACAAACGCATATGCTTTCTGCCAGTTCTGCCCTGTATATTCAACTAAATATCTTCCTTTTGAGTCTTTAATTGCAGCATAGACAGTCTGAGGCTGTGTAGAAGCGTCATCTGCATCTGCCAGAGTTAAAGTAACAGTAGGATTCTTTTCATATACGATTTGATCAAGAGTTTTTTCAATACCTTTATCAACCGTAAAAGTAACATCTGTATTTAAAGTGCTGTATCCATCTGGTGCACTTACTTCTTTCAAAGTGTATGTACCTTCAGGAAGCATTAAGAATCCGGCCACGTAATTGTTTGTCCCATCAAAAAAGTAAAGCCTTGTGGAATTTGTAGTTACAGTAAATTCAGAATATTCTTCACTGAATTCAAAAACGTTTTGAGATATTGTTGTATTTTCAATATAACTGTCAAAAACTTCTTTTTTAGAAATTCGCAGATATCTTCCTTCACTGTCTGTGAGAGTATATTTTGCAGTTTCACTGTCCGAACCGTTTTTTGTAACAATATTCAAATCAACTTTTGCATTTAATCTCTCATAAGGATAATCAACTACTTTGCTGTCTTCTTCACCATTTAAAGTAATCGTCTTGTTTCCAACTGAACCATATGTCCATGAATTAGCAGCGCCTCGATAATACTCATCTGTTGCTTCATAAGGCATTTGAACTTCTGTAATGCTGAGTACATCATTCGTTACAGTTCTGATATCAAGTGGATATTGCCCATCTACGATAGAATATTCATCTTTCCATTCACTTGAAGTTTCGTTCCAATACTGTCCTCTACCATTCATAATTGTATAAAAAGGATGTACCGAAAAATTTGTATATTGTGATCCATTATCTGTTGTAATAATACGAACTCTGGAAGCCTGAATAAATTTTAATGTTTCATCATTTCCAGAAAGTTCAATCTTTCCTGTCTCTTCTGCACCTTTCAAGAGACGATACAATGCCCCAGTTGATCTATAATTTAATGTTTGAAAATATACATGGTTGCTCAAATCACCTGACAATTCAAATTTGTCACTAAAATGTGTTGTCCAAATGGTATATAACGTTCCTTCAGAATTCCATTCAACTTTCCAATAATATTTTCCATCACTATATGCTTCGTATGCTCTATAGCATCCAGTGCTTGAAAAAATATCTTTTGAAATTACATTTGTATTTTTTGAAGTCTGTTCTTCTTCAACTGTCCATTCTGAACCATCCCAGTAATAAGAAAATCCTTCAACTTCATCATCGGCTTTGTCATAGGATTCTGATTTGATTATTGAATTTTCTTCAAGCAAAGCCTTACCATCAGGTGCTGTACTTGGCCTGTTTGAAGCATCAAGCTTCATGTCTTCAAGAACATTATCACTTCTGATATCATTCGAAGACCTGTATAAATTCCCGTTTTCATCTACAAGTCTAAAATATATATCTGCATCCCATAATTGATCATCAGTACCAACTATAGTATTCAACCCAATGTACTGTTTTGGATAATCAATAGTTACTGTAGCAGTTGAAGTGACATTTGCAGCCTGAACAGCTTCATTGTTTGAAACTTCATCAGAATCAGTTGCTGTATCGTCAGATATGTTTGACGTTTCTTCAGTAGGATTTTCTGCCCTTTCTTCATGAATGACCATAGGTTTTTTCTGAACTGTTTCTGAGGTCGCTTCTTCAACAACTTTTGTGTTTTCACTTCCAATCTTATTTGAGTCGTCTTCTGCATAGACTTTTGGTATCACTGCTGCTGTAAAGCAACCGACAGCAAGAACAGCAGATGACAACATTTTTATTGTTTTGTTCAATCAAATCACGTCCTTTCCACTTTGCAAAAGCATATAAAAAAGAGAGACATTTCATCTCTCTTATCTTCCATAATTAAGACTAACAATAATACCCGTCCTAAATTCATTTTTGGCTATTCATTTATTTAGTTATTTTTCGGAAACCTTCCACCAATGGAAATATGCTGTTTTCTCGTTGGTGAATTTCCTATACTTATGACAGTTTTCGGAAAATATACATTTTTCTACTTTTTTTTGTTCGGATTTCTTCCACCTATTTTCGGATTCTTTCCACTTATTGTCGGAAAGTTTCCACCTATCTTCGGAAAGTTTCCACTTATCGGTCGAGATTTACGCTTAGTTATGCCTTTTCACGAATGCCTAAATATATTAAATATATATAAATAATTAAATTATTATAATAAAAAAATAATATATATAGAAAATCAAAAAATTTCTTTTACGGATTTTATAACTTTATGTTTCTCAGCATGATTTTCAATTACTTTTTTCAAATATGTAGTGGACTGTACTTTACCTTCGTCTTTTAAATCTTCGCATTTTCTTATCAGATCAATCCAGCTTGCTGGTAAGAAATTGTTGATTTCATAAATAAGTTCTTTATTTTTAATTTCTGCAATTGCTTCAAGAATGTCTGTTCTAAGGTTTTTCATTTCTTGTTTTCCATACACTTCTGCAAGACTCAGGAAAAGATTATCTGTTTTTGCTTCAAAAACTGCGGAATTGAACTTCTCTGTTGTTACTCTCATCTTTTTCCAGTATGTGTCATATGCTCTTCTTCTGATTTCTTCCTGTATGTCTTTTTCTTTGACAAAAGGTCTTGATCTTAGTGAGTTGATATATTCCATATCAACTAATTGTTCCATCTCTTTCTGTGTAAATTGAGGCAGAACATACCCATAATAGTCAATTTCATATCTGTCCTTTGACTTGATCATTGCCTCTTCTTTATCAAATTCAAAAGTATAACTGACAATTACTCTTCCGTTTTTATTTGATGCTACTGACAAAGTTGAATATTGCTCAGGTATTCTTTTTTGAAGATCAACTATTGCTGTCTTCAACTTTCTAGTTACTTCTCTCTGTGGCTGGTCTTCTGAAATATCCAGTGCCTTTCTCAACTCATCTGTATCATAGGTCGCTATGCCAACAGTACGCCACTGCTTCAGAAGCTTGTATAAGCCTTTCCCTGCTGCAGTTTTCAGCTGTTTCTGTTGCATGTACTCGAAGACTGTGAATTCAGACTTTAGATTATTGAACAACTCAATAGCTTCATCTGAAACACTGAAACTCAGTATTCCATTTGCTAAATTTGTTTTATATCCATAAAAGACTACCCATCTTTCAATATCACCAGAAGAATTTGTGTAGTTGTATTGAAACTGCAAAAGTTTGTTGTAGAAATTTTCGAGCATGTCAATCATTTGATTTCTAGAAAGCTTGTATGCATCTATTCCTGTTGCATCTTTCAATTCAGAAAAAGTTATATTAATTTTGTCACTTCCCCTTTCGACTGCTTTCATGCACATGAAGAAAAGCAGATCATAATCCGTTCTTGAAAAACCAATTCCCTGTGTGGAAATGGCGTTAAATTTATTGCTATATTTCACTATCTTTTCAGACATAATTTTTTCCTCTCACATACAATTTTTTCCCGGGAAAAAATTGTAATTACCTGCACTTTTTGAACAAGACGATTATACAACAAAATAAAAAAATATTGCAAATATTAACAATTATTCTATAATAAAGTCACGAGATGAGCGAGGTGAAAAATGCAGACTTTCAGCGATATGATGAAAAACTTTTTTCTGGAAAAATATGAAATTTCAGAAGCGTCAAAAGCATATGAAACTTTTGAGATAGATTGTGGTGTGACAAAACGAACATTTATTGCTTACTTTACAGGGCAGTATGTTCCAACATATGTATCTGCAAGGAAAATTCTCAACGCAATGCAACTGGATATTTCAGAAGAAGATCTCTCAGAGTGCTTGGAAATGTCCAAAAAAATTCGACCAATAGGGGATAAAACTTACAAGAAGTTTGTGACGCTGCATTATGAAGAATTCGGCTTGGACAGTACAGATTCTTTAGATGATGTTATTCAGCAGAGAATGGAAGAAGATGGAATTGATTCCTTTAGCCAGTATGTATCTAAACTGATAAAAACCGATCTAGGACTGTGAAATAAGCTGGACACACACATTTCAGCATAAATAAGCTAAAATTTCTATTAAAAACACCGGGATATTTACAATTTTTTCCCGGGAAAAAATTGTAGGGAAAGGGGGAAATAATGAATTTTGAAAGAACATATACAATAGCCAATGCGAACGCTAAAGGCGGAATTGGCAAAACAACCAATTCTCTTGGTCTGTGCTATGCACTTGCTCATAATGGTTTTGACGTACTTCTCATTGATGGGGATCCACAAGCAAGTTCGACATCAGATTTGAGAATTGATTTAAAGCATGAGGATAATCTGAATACTTTGGATGAACTGCTGTGTCCAATTCTAAAAGCAGATTTTACAGCATACAAGGAAGAAGGGTATAAGTCACAGAGAGACTACTGGAATGAATTGTGTGAAGAAACATTCAACTGGGAACGAATCTGTGAATTCATTTATACACCAACATACGAAAGAATGGTTCGTGTTGGAACAACATGGGAAACAAAAGAATTTCCATTTGGTGACAATCTTGGAAAGTTTGATATTCTGCCATCAAGTATTGATTTGACTTTATGCGATCTGATGATGGGAACGCAAAGCCGTTTCTTTGGCGGACATATCAATCCCGGCTATCTTCAAATGGCACTGGAACCAATCAAAGATCAGAAGATTTATGACTTCATTGTTATTGATCTTCCACCACAGGTAAGCAGTATCTCAATCAACATGTTGCGATCTGCACAGGACGGTGTGATTCTTAATTCAAATCTTGATATGCAGTCTATTAGAGGATTCCGTTCAATTATCGAATCTACAGAAGAGTTACAGGAAACTTTTCCTGAGCACAGAGGCATTTTAGGAATTCTTTTTTCAATGTACTCAGCACACAGAAGTACAGATAAAACTATTGAAGAAATTGCGAAAGACTTTGTTCCAATTCCAATTTTTGATGCAAGAATTCCAGATACTTCAGATGCCAGAAAAGCGATTCTTTCAAACAAGCTGTTAAATCAAATTAATAAAAAAGCTGCAGAAGCATACAATGGTTTTGCAATGGAAATTATAAACGCAATGAGATTTCCTGATAAACCGATTGGAACAAATAAAGAAAAGTAGGGGGACTTGTAAATGGCAAAAATTGATGCAAAATTAGTTCAAAAAAATGGACTGGATGTTAGAACAGGTGCCTTTACTCAAGGCGACAGAGTGCGCAAGCAGATGAAGGCGTACTCAGCTGGAATTTTTGATGAAGTCCCAGAAGCTTCTGAAGCTTCAAAAAAGAAATATCCAGTAACTCTCATTGGACTCAGACTTATCAAAAGCAGAGAAGAAGGAAACGCATTTTCTCAGAGTAACATTTCCGGCTTGAAAGAAAGTATTCGTGAATGTGGCTTGATTGATCCGATTCAGGTTCTTGAAACAGGGGAAGGCGATTATAGAATTATTGCTGGTCATAGAAGATACACTGCTTTTTCACAGCTGTATGAAGAAACGCAGAGTGATGATTACAAAGCAATTCCAGCAATCGTATATCAGCTGACTGAAAATAAAGACTTAAATCTTACGATGAATCTATCATGTGAAAAAGTCTTTATTACAAAAGAAACAGAAGAAAAAATTTACGCAGATTCCAACTTGCAGTCTCGACAGTTGAGCTATGGCGAAGTTGCACAGTTTGTTGAAAAAATGATAAAAAAACTTGAAGATGACGACTACAGAAAAAGAGTAAGTCAAGATGTACACAAAGTCGAATTTTCAAAGCTTGATAGAGGAAAACAAATCAGTCTTTTACTTGCTGACTACAAATTTGAAGGCTGGTCAGTAATGACAGTTAAACGGTTCATTGACATTGTAGATTTATCAAAATATTCTGAGCGTGCAAAAGAAGCAGTGAGTGAAATTTCAAAGCCTTTTGAAGAAGGTGGTGAAAAGCCTATGAGCGTCAAAACTGCGTCAAGAGCACTCGAAGATGAAATCAAGTTTTACAAAATTTTAGAAGCACCGGTTTCTACAAGATCAGCAAAAAAGTTTTCTTCTGTAGAAAAGAATTTAAGAAAAAAGTGGTCTTCAGCCGAAGAAAAAAATGAAGAGTTGTTTGAACAGTTATTCCAAGTCTACAAAGAACTCAATTTTTCAGATTCAGAAGAAGAGCCAAAGAAGAAGAGTGCTTCTTTTACTGCACTGAAAAAATCTATGGTTTCGTTTCTTTCAAAGAAATCATATACATCTGAAGAATTAAAGGAATTACACAGCTGGATGGAAAAGATGGAAAAAATATTAGAAAGTGAAGCGGAATGATATCTAGTGCTGGCACTGCATCAGACAATAGGGCAGGGGATAATCTTGAGAAAGAGATTGGTGAAAAATTTTTCTGAGGTTAGTGATAAAAATGAAACTAGAAAATTATGAGTATCATGTGTTGAAATACGTAAATAAAAAAGCTGGATTAACTTTTTATGTGTTAGAAAATGATCAAGCGTGCTGCCGTATTACAATGATGGATGAGAATACTGAAAAAAATGAGCGTAGGACTCACTTCCTACGAATTGAAGAAGTATCTGATGAAAGGATGGGTGCTTGATGGGCATTATCCTTATGAGTACAAAGGACTGTTTGCAAGAGAACGAAGCAAGCAGATAATTGAAGCTATCACAGAAGCAGATAAGGTTGTAGATGACCTGATTCAGTTCCGAATGATGCTGAAAAATCGGTGTGAAATTCAAGTCGATGAATACAGGTTTCCACCAGAGCAAAAAGAAGAGGTAGAAGAAAGCTGAATGAATTTTCAGCTTTCTTTGCAATTGAATACAAAAAAAATATTTCTGAAATGTACGATAAGCTAAAGCAAGGATATAGAAACAACCCTGAAAAAGTAGTTCCACGAGCACTAAAACCTTTAGGAATAAGAATGACTTATGATGGTGGCAAACATGATCATGTTCTTAAGCCTGTTGGATTAGAAGGTACAGATAAATATGCAATGGTAATTGCAGGTACAAGCAGTGTTAGCAATGTTGGAAAAGCACTTGCGGAATCGGTTGAAAAAAAATATTTTTGATTGCTGAAGAAACGCAAAAAATATAAAAACCATGTCATTTGTACTGAGTGGCATGGTTCTTTTGTTGGTTCTCATATAAGCACCGCAATTATTCTTCACTAAAACAAATATTAGTGATAAAATCGGGAAAAAAGAAGGAAATTGAAAAAACATGGAAAAAAATGACTATAGAGAAGAAAAGGAATGATAGCGTATGTCAGATTGGAAAAACAAGTTATCTGAAGAAGCGTTAGAGAAAAAGCGTGAGAGAGATAGACAATATAGAAAAAACGTAAAAAACAATACTTTAACACGAGCAGGGTTTGATCTAGAAAAAGGATCAAAATACGAAGAAATCTACAAATCTATCCCAAATAAAGCTGAATGGTTTAGAGAGTGCTTGGAAAAATACGAAAAAGAACACAATAACTAGCAAATATCTTGTGCAATACGTGCAAAATTTAAAAATCGCATAACGTTTATTATGCGAAGTGATATTTTTTTCTTGAAGATGGCTGATTGGTTGTGGCTTTTGACAATTTATTGGGTAACAGATACTCGAATTTTGAAAAGCTGTTTGACAATTTATTAGGTAACAGATACTTTCAAAATTCACTATTCACTATAATACACCACTTTTTTTATTGAACATTGTTGTTTTTGTGGGGTGCAAAATATTTATCTGTTACCTTTTGAGTTGTCAAAAAACAGTTGTATTATAAAAAAATCATCGTCATCTTTATTTTTTTCTTTCAATGAAATCATCAGGTATGTTTTCATTGTCGATCCAAATGAATTTTAGATGGACATCATCAGAATTTTCCATTTTGTATAATCTGATTGCATTGATTCCAAGTTCGTTTAATCGTTGCGTGGTCAATGGCTTGTACGGATCTAGCTGAAATACGCCCTCTATCAACCATTTTCCCATGATGTCCTGTCTATCCAAAGATTCGATGCTCTTACCTGTGTCTTCAGCAATGAATGCTCTCATTTTCTGCCCTGACGGTTCAAAAACAAGATCAAACGATCTGTCTTCTGGAAGCTCTTTAGCAAGGGATCTTCCATTTTTTTTCAGTTCAGCAAGTCTATTCCCGAAAAAATACGGATGTTCTGTATGAAATACTCTAGCATTTGGAATTGGAATATACACTTCCTGCCGTGGGCGATAAAGGATCTTACGTACTTCACTGGTTAATTCTTCGTTGCCAATTGACTGAGCGTAATACATTATCTTGTCACGTTCTATTTCTTTACTACGCCTTTCATCGTTTGCATTTGCTGGATTTTCAAGGTATTCTACAAGATTGTCAACAAGAGTTTCTAATGACGTTAAGCTGCATACTTCACTATACTTTTTTTTAAAATTCAGTACTCTCTTTATTCTTACTTCTGGCTTTGCTTTGTTGCTCAGTCCATAAAAACTATTGAACCCTGAATATCGTGGAACATTGCCATTTTTATCTGTGAGAAGCCACGAATAAGACTCTGTTATCTTTGGTGCTTCTTCTTTTTCATCCTCAGATACAGTATCACTAAAGAGATTGTCGGGAACCAGCTCACTTGCTGTGAGATTATTTGATTTACCATCGTACAGTACTTCTGCAATCTTAATGAATACCTGATCTGCATTTTCAAGATACTTTACTGACCACTCATCTTGGCTGATCTGGTCATTCATGAAATTCATATAAAGCTGACTGTCTGCAGCAGTGAACTTGTATTCATGTTTGCCATCCGTGAATCTGAAGTTGGCTGGTTTATTTTTATTTGTACATCCAATAACACTTAAATGATTGATATCAATTTCATCATACGAAATCTCACCAACCACAATTGTTGGAATGTCTTCATCATTAACGCAAGGCATAAGAACATGATAAACACTTTCAATATCGTCATCGCTTTTTAATTGAAATCCTCTCAAATTTGCTTTTGATGACTCAATCTTGCGATTTCTTAAAGTACATATTTTCAATGCAAGTTGTTCATACAGATCGTGATTGACATGGTTTGTTTCTTCAACGGTTCTGCATGATTTTCCGTTTTTTGTAATTGTACTGATGATATCAGACCATTCAGGCAGACATGCTTTGTACTGAGCTACTTTCTGATCATTTGAAGAATATCTAAATGTTTTGATGCCCACTAAAAACTTCTTTTCTTTTCCGTTGATGTCTGTCCTGACCGAAGCATCGTAAGAGGTGTTTCCAATATCTTCGATTGTTGCCATGAAAGCATCTTTAAAAGATGTTTCCTGAAACTTTGAATCAATTATTGGCGTGAGAGTTCTTTCATCATCATTTTTCTGAGCAAATGCAGGTGTCAGAGCGGCGTAGCCAAGAATTAAATGTCTGTATTTTTGTTTTTGCTTTTCTGGTAGCTGATTCCACATGTTTGTTTCCTTTTAACCAATTGTACAGGCAAAAACAAATAAAAAAAAGTGTCCGTCATGAACACTTTATATTTTTACATCAGACGAGGAAACATTATTTGTGGGTAGAATGGAATGAGCGCTTGCTTACCTTTCTACTTTTCAAATTGCGGCGAGCCGCTTTATAAAATAGAATATTTAAGATATAATATTTATGTGATTAAAGGGGTGATCCTGTGAACAAATTAAAGTGTGCTTCATTTTTTGCTGGTGTTGGCGGAATTGATCTTGGCTTTGAAAATACCGGCCGTTTCAAAACTGTGTATGCAAACGAATTCGATCCATATCCTGCAAAGACAATGGAAGAGAATTTCAAAATAAAAGTAGATGTAAAAGACATTCATGATGTAGATCCAGATGATTTTTCGGACGTGGATGTAATTATGGGTGGCTTCCCTTGTCAGGCTTTCAGCGTTGCTGGATATAGACATGGCTTTGAAGATGAAAAAGGAAGAGGAACTCTCTTCTTTGAAATGTTGAGACTGATCAAGGCAAAAAAACCAAGAATTGTTTTTGCTGAGAACGTGAAGAATCTTGTAGGTCATGATAATGGAAATACTTTCCGTGTTATTACAGAATCTTTAGAAGATGCTGGATATCACGTAAAATCAAAAGTCTTAAATGCGATGGAATACGGAAACATCCCTCAGAACAGAGAGAGAATCTACATTGTTGGATTCAAAAATGAAGAAGATTACAAGAATTTTGAATTTCCAGAACCTGTAAAAAGGACAAAGAAACTTGAAGATGTAATTGATTTTGAAAATGAAACTGACGAAAGATATTACTATTCTGAAGGAAAATATAAGAACAATCTATATGAAAAACTGAAAGAAGCTATGGATGATGAGCATGCAATCTATCAGTGGCGAAGAAAATATGTTCGTAAAAATCAGTCTGGTGTCGTTCCTACGCTGACAGCAAACATGGGTGAAGGCGGACACAATGTTCCTCTGGTTAAGACAAAAACCGGAATTAGAAAACTTACACCGTCAGAATGTTTCTCAGTACAAGGATTTCCAAAATACTTTAAACTTCCTGAAGATGTATCTGATGCAAAGCTATACAAACAGGCTGGAAACAGTGTATGTGTAACTGTAATTGAGCGAATTGCAGAGAATATTGCAACCGCAATGGACGCTACAGATAAAGCCAGTGAGAGTGAAAAGAAAGTCAAAGTTAAAGATATCCAAGACTATCTGAACAATCTCGAAAATCCGGAAGAAAAGAAAGCTATTGAGAAAATGCTTTGCGAAATTCAGTAGAAGACACAAATAAAAAAGTAGCAAGAAATACATTTGCTGCTTTTTATTTTGCAATTTTTGCTTTGAAATGAATTTTGAAAGTTATTTTGTAAAAAACTGAATCATTACGTATTTGCAATTTTCAGTTCTTCTAGAATTCATCTGTTCCCCAGTATGGCTTTGGATTCACATATGGCTTTTGAATAGCTCTTTTTGCTTCTTCCTCTGTCGCATACAAGCGGCTTTCACGAAGCCTGATACCGCCACCATCAGCAAGCTTCAGCGTGTAGAAACCACCTGAAACAGTAATTATACGAGCCTGAATAACGTTCTTCTTTGACTGAAGAAACCAGACTCTTTGCCCTTTTCTGAACATGGCTATTTCTCTGGCTCTGCATCCATCACTGCACCACAGAATGGACATCTTTCCTTTTCCATGTTTACTTCTTTACCACAGTTAGAACAGGAACATTCTCTTGCGTAAAAGAAACCTGAAACGGCTACTGAATCTTCTATCTTTCTGTGAATCCAGTATGCGTGGATAATTTTTTCATTATTTTTGTCAGTCATAATATTTCCTCTAAATTTAATTATATTCAGACGATTATAAAAAATAAGACTTGAATATTACAAAAGTACAAGAAAAGAAGCCTCACCATTTCTGGCAAGGCTTTGTTAATTTGCTGATTATTCTTTTCTTTTCAACGCCAATCATTTTAATGATGATACAGATGTCTTTTTTTTCAAAAATCTCGTCATATAGATTACATCATATTTACATTATCTTTGAATCTATCCAGTCACCAAAGAAGCCTTCTTTACCAAATTTGATAGGATCAGTGAAATGAAATTTCTTTGGATCGAATTTTCCAAAATACCATTGTCTTGTGGATCCTGCATCCGAATCATAATAATTCGGCGAGGAAACCCCTGACTTCAGTCATCTGGTTGCTGACAAGCTTCTTTTCCAAGTTCTTAGCTGAACTGACGGATGAACTCTTCACCATTCATTGTGTCTTCCTTCAGAGTTTTCCAGCATCCATGTTCATCACGGATAATCAACTGAACTTTATATTCAAAATCATATTTTGTGGACACAGAAAATGATGAATCATCAATCTCACGAACGAGCTTGCTTGGAACCCAGCATGACCAATCTTTATATTTTCCATCTGGGAAGAATACAAGAACACTTTTTGTTGTTCTCTTTCCTAGAAATTCTTTGCTGATAATGATTCTTTTCCACTCACTCATTATCATCACCGCCGATTCTTTGTCCTCTTGTGTTCAGCTCTCTTCCATCCTTCAAATCCTTATAGATATCAATAAGTCTTGTCTGACTCGCAAAGTAATAAGTCACACCTTTAAGACGCAAATCTTTTGGAATGTGCGTGTTTGTTACAACGTATTTTTTACGATGGATCGTGAATTTGTAAGTTCCACCGCCTTCAATATGTTCAATGTCATTTTCACGACAGAATTTATCAATTTCTGCCATAGCATTTGCAAATGCTTTCTTCTCACTTTTGGAATGAGTCCAATATCCTTTTATCATCTTTCACCTCTAAAAAAATAGAGCCACATTTAGTGGCTCGCAAGATTGTTTTTTTCTACTTCTGCACGAGTTCGTGCATACCAGCGGAAACGAAGTACTTCCAGTTTTTTAACTGTCTTGTCAATTTCATTGCAGACAGCAAGTGCTGAAGGATACTTCTCTGAAAATTCTAAATATCCCCCACACTGCAGAGCTTTATTAGCACATCTGCTTGAGATTGCACTTGACCACCACTTTATGGCAGTCGCAATTTTCTCAGCAACTTCGGCGTGTGAGGAATGTTCTTTGATTCTTGTTTCTGTTTGCAAATTTCCTTTTGCAATTGTAATACGTATTGTGCCATGTTCTTTGGAACAGTCAAGAGCAAATCCTTCCTGTTCCAGAAGAGCAACAACATTTTCAAAATATTCAATATCTGGACTTCTTACTGTTTTCATGCACATCACCCCTGAAGCAATGCGTCCATACCACGCTTTCTTGCTTCTACAGTGAGCTTTTCCATAGCAACTTCCATAATTCTGCAAAAACGGTCGTGGCTGATATCATACTTTTTTCGAACATCACTTTCGAAATTTGTACCAAGCTTTACACTGATAACATCTCTTTCAATGTCAGTAAGAATGCCACTGTCAACAAGAGAATGAACAGCTTCAATCAACTCATATTTATGCATCTTTTTTTCTGGCAACCTTTCTTCGTTATCTTCAATAAGATTATTGCCATAAATGATGTCATCACTGAGAGTAGAAGGATCGTAATTGGCGTTATTGGTTTGTCTCTGAATTGAATCTAAGAGATAGATTTCATTAGAATCTATGCCTGAATTTTCAGAAAGTTCATCGTAAGTTATTGTTTTCATGTTTTCTTGTTCCATACGAATTTGCATTGCGTAAAGTTTCTTAAACATTTTGAAATCTTTTAAAGAAAGAGGAACTGTTTGAGCAAGACATAGAGATTCCCATAAAGCCTTTATAATTATTCCATTGATAAAGGTAACAAGTGTACCTTTTTCATAATCATAGTGTTTCATTCCATATCCAAAAGCATAAAGAACCATTTCAAGTGCTTCATCTTTTGAAATGTAATAGGAATACTTTTCATAGTAATTTCTTGCAAGGAATTTTATTAATCTTAAGTTATTTGTCAAAATATCTTCCAAAATTTCTTGCTTTTCTTCATCTGTCTGTGCCTCTTTCAACGCTTTGAATTTTGTGGCATTTTCTTCAGCACTATAAGGCTCAGATTCGAGAATTCTTTTATCCAATTCATTTGTACCAATGTCTGTTTTGTTCATAAATAATCACCTCTTTCTTACTGTAGAAATACTTTCAACTGATCACCGTACTTGTTTCTCAGCTTCGTGAGTGCTTTTCTTTCAATCTGTCTTATTCTTTCTTTAGTCAGACCAAGTTCAGATCCGAGAGTTTCAAGAGTTTTTGAATCACCGTCGTTAAATCCAAATCGAGAACGAATGACATATTCTTCTCTAGGTGTGAGCCCTGAAAGAATTTCATCAATTGTGTCTCTTCTTTCTGTTTCGAAAAGTTCTTCTTCTGGAAGAGTTCCATGTGGATCTACAACGAAGTCGCCAAAGAGAGCTGTGTCGTTATTTTCATTGCTTAATGGTTTGTCTAAGGAAATTACTTCTTGAGAATACTTTTTAACTTTTTCAACTTTTTTAAGTGGAATTTTGCAATACTCAGCAATTTCAATGTCTGTTGGCTCTTCACCGAATTCTTTGGTTAGAATTCTTTCTGCTTTGGTAATTTTTACGGCCAAATCTTGAAGATGAACAGGAAGACGAATTATTCTGTTTGTGTTTGCGTTCTCACGAGTTATTGCCTGCATGATCCACCAAGTGGCATATGTCGAAAACTTGTT
>Ga0129311_1001473_pt1 | contig 16582 bp, 6 predicted proteins | sample Go1ome_FD_94435 | JGI IMG/M metagenome (GOLD analysis project Ga0129311, IMG submission 94435) | Western lowland gorrila individual fecal microbial communities from Wisconsin, USA - Go1022B metagenome | ecosystem: Host-associated > Mammals > Digestive system > Large intestine > Fecal | place... | reverse complement strand
CTAACGGCAAATGGAGATATTGTCCCTCCCATTCCAACCATGGAAACCATAAGGCTTACTACATATATTGCAATGTTTCGCAGTTCAAACACATTTGCAAGAATTCCTAATTTTTTTATTTTTTGTTTTGAGTAGCTTGGCGCTTCTTCCACTACTCCTTCTATATTTTGAAACATCCTTATCACCTCTTTAACTTTTTATTAAGCTAATTTTACTACTTGTCCTTTGTGATTTTTGTCGCTTTAGGGAAGCTTGTTATAAAAAGTTTTCTACCTTTTGTGATATATATTTTTATTATTTTATTTTTTATATCAATATTTGTTTTTTATTTTATTATATAGTGAAAAAAAAAGCAATAATTTGTTGAATTTTTTTCATACAAACTATTGTTTTTGTCATCTTTTTATTGTATAATAGCTTCAATCCTAATTATAGGAAATCTATAAGAAAGGAGGAAACTTTCATGACATCTTACGATTTAATTTGGTTGTTAATTGAAAAAATATTACATAATAACGAAAGCTCTAATATTAATAACACAAACACAGATGAGAAATAGGATTCAAAACCTATTTCGAGAGCAGTTTGACCAACTGCTCATTTTTTATTTAATAAAAAATGAGATATGCGACCAACATATCCCAGCTTTCATGACTTTCTACGAGCACAGATGATACTCGAGTTATTTAATAAGATTATACTACTATTTTTATAAAATGTCAATATTTTCTATAAATTTTCCCTCAAAAAGTAGTAAGATTTTGATTGGTTAAGCATCTTCTTAAAAATATAACCATCATAAATACTTGAGCTCTTCTCCTGCATTGGCAAATTCAAATCCATTGAATAAACAAAAGACTCTTCCAAGCTGTTTTTCAAATGAATTTGGAAACTAACCCTGTACGCAACGTCCTTAATTGGAATATCGGCAAGTTTAAGCAATTTTCCATTAAAATCAATTTTTTCATTAGTAGTTGAAATCTCAGCATTTGTTTTAACATTTTTATTTAAATAACCCAAAGTAATAGGGTTTGAACAATCTGTAAAAAATGTAGGTTTTGAGAAATCGTTATTTTTATTATCCTCATTTGTGTGCAAAATATTAAAATCTATCCTATCAGTTTGCTCAATTGAATCGCTATATTTTCCAAAAATAATTGGACTTTTGTAGTTCAATCTACTTTCACCTTGGTCTGTTTCCCTTGTAATCTTAATATTATCAATATAAAGTTCACTAACTGTATTTTTATTATTTAATTCTGAAATGTAAGATTTGTTATCTATTTTTATCGAAATATCAGTAAATTGAGAAATGTCCAAATCTTTTAAAATCTGTCCTTCACTTTTATCCTCCGCTGCCGCACTGCTGTAAAGGATTACTTCATCTATTTTAAAAATTGGATCATCGTTTTTTATAATAAATTTCGAAACTTCATTAGCAAAACTTATATTATTTACAATTGGTGAAACAACAAAGTACCAGTATGCATATAATATTGCTGCTAAGGATATAAATGCAATTATTAATGCTTTACTTTCATGTTTTACTCGAATTTTCATTATTAACTCCTATACTATAGTTCTCCATAAAACCATAATTCTGTTTCATATTTAAAATCATCATCATTTAAAGTTTCTTTAAAGCCTATTTCTTTTAGATTGGTTTGAATATTCAATCTTTGCTTTAATGATTCCTCTGAATCTAATCTTTTCCAAGTTTGATACGAATTTTCTCTTTTCCAAAAATTATTATAATATTCTTCATCATAAAATAATATAATTCTGGAATTACTTATTCCATTAGTCTCAATCATTCCTACAATTTTACAAAATTTATTATTATCTTTGTGTTTAATAAATTCTTCCGTTATTTCGAGCCATTTAAGTATGAATTTTCTTTTAATACTATTTGGAGATTCATCTAAAAAATTATTACTAGGTACTACAAATTCTTCATACACATTATTTTTCATTACTGGTTCAAATAAATCTATTTTATTAAATAATGTATTTACTTTTCTATAAATGCCTCTTTGTTTTTTCATCATATCCTCCGATAAACATTTTATATTTTATACCGAATATCAAAATATTAAGATTATTGCATATTATATATTAAATAATTGAATATAATCTACATAATCTTCATCAATTGCCTCTATAACTAATTTAGGCTCTGACATTACCGCATCTTTTAATAGTTCATAAATCTTATTTGGATTATTTTCCAATAAATTATCTTTAATAAATTCTTTAATAAATACTTCTTCTCTTGGTATTTCTATTTCATTGTAATATTCAATAAATTTTTCTAAATTTTTTAAACAGTTAAATTTTGCATAATCACTTATAATTCCACAATTAATAATTATATTAAAAAAATCTTTTATATTATTAGCAATTATTCCCGCTTGTCCTTCTGAATCAATATATCCTATTTTACTATTATCTAATACTGCATATATTCCCCCTGAACCATCACAAGCAAATGGAGTCAATTCATAATTACACTTTGCACCTTCCATTAAAAAATCCAAATCATCTTTTAAGTCCTCTTTACTCTCAAAATCCACATCGCATTCACTTGATAAGTAATTTTCTATATCCTCATTATTTTTTATTTGTTTAATATAATTTTCTATACTTTTCATAGTTGGTCTCCTTTTTAAACCCTATAATCTATTATACAAATAATCCATATATTTGAAAATTTTCGTGCACCACTCTTTGTCTGTACAATATCTAGTATTTACACCAGCTATTGTTGGTCCATTATAATATGTACCTGTAGCTTTTAATTCTTCTGAAATTTCTGTACCTGCCTTATTTAAGTAATTTACAGCCAAATATTTTGCAACTACATCAATTCCATTTGCATATTCTTCAAAAGTATTTGCAGATTCGTATGGGCTACTATCGTAAGCACCAAATCCGAATAAGTTGTGCTTATCTTTTGCTATGTAAGATGTTCCCCAAGCGCTTTCATGTATTGCAATTGATGCCAAGAAAATTCCATTTATTTTATATTTTTGTTCAGCATTGTAAAATGCTTCAGCATTGCTTTCAATAATGTTTAATATATCAGATGGATTTCCGCTTAAAACTTTTTTAAAGTCATCTAAAGTTAAACCACTTGGTTTTGTTAAATCCATGTTTGCATCAAGTGTTGCATATAATTTTTGTTTTCTGTTTAACTCGCCAATACCAGGTGTTACAGCCTCTGATGTTAAGTTATCTGTTTTTAAATATCCCTCATAGTTACCATATTTAACCTTGCACCATGTTTCATCTTCATTAAGTTCTTGTAAATCAACATCCAAAGAAGCTAAAATAATGCATAAATTTTCAGCTGTATCTTCAGCTTTTTCCTTTAAACTAACATTACTTACCGCATACAATTTGTCTCCAAGGTGAATCTTGTAATTTGCCAAAAATTCAGATGTTCCAACCTTTATAATTTGTGGAACTGGCTCTTCTGCAACTTCTTCATTTAAAATTGTTTCATCTATATATTTATCATCTTCATAGCTTTTTATACAATCAACAAGTTTTTTACCCTGAACACCTTCTTGCACAGTTTGTTCCTCGCCTTTTGGTAAAGTAGGCTCGTCTTCTTTTTTTATTTCAAAATCGATTGGTCTTTCCTCATCTTCCACAATCGTTTTAGACTTAGTAATTCCAACATTTTCAATAATTATTTTTTCTAAATTTAAAGATTCTCTATTTGTTTCAAACACATTTGTTGCAATCTTTTTCTTAATTTCCTCTTCTTTTTGATATCCAGCAAATATACTATTAGTTGAAATTACAGCAATGCAAACTGCAAATGCACCTGTTGTAACTAAAGCTAATCTTTTTATTTGTTTTTTATCATATCTTAATCTATTTATTCTATATCTAAACCATTCTTTAAAAGAAAGCTTGTCCTGGTTAATTGCTTTATTTTTCTTAGTTTTAATAGACCCAGTATAATAAACATCATAAATTTTATTTTTAGTTTTATGAGTTTTATTTTTTTTGCTATTATTATCTAATTCATATTCCATACGAGCTTGTTGTAATTCTGCAAACGCTTCTGTTAGAGTTCTTCCTTGAGAATTTCTCATGTTATTATTCATTTGATTATTTCTGAAATTATTATTCCTATTTACAAACTGCTCCCTGTCTCTTCTATCAGTTACCAAGACTTCTCCCCCTTTCTAATGGTTTTCTACAAAATTCTACACATATATTATAACAAAACGCCAAAAAAATGTCCATAGTAAATTATAGAAAATTTGCCCCGACTTGAGACGACTTTTTGGGACACCCTGACTTTTGGGGACACTCTTAAAAATCAAGGTTGGGTTAATCCCAACCTTGATTTTTAAGAGTGTCCCCAAAAGTCAGGGTGTCCCAAAAAGTCGTTTTCAAAAATTTCCTCTTTAGCTTCTAAAAAATTTTAATTTTCTATCCATTTGGCTCTTAAAATCACAAATGATGCATCTTCAGTAAAAATTCTTGCGCTTGTGCCATCAGCATTGTAATATTTTAATGATAAATATTGATCATACCATCCATCAAATGTATATCCCTCTTTTGTTGGAGGAGTTGTTGAAATTTCTGGCATTTCTTCACCAAAAGTAGCAATAACAGCATCTGATTGTCCGCCAGTACCACCATCAGAATTAAATACTATTGTACTTGTTTTAGGTTCCCATACTGGTATTAATGAATGATCTCGAGCTGTTGTAATAGTTGTTGATTCTGTAATATCTGGTCCTTCACCTTGTACTTTCCAAGAATAGCCTTTATAGCCCACTCTTGAATTCAATGTTGGCAATGTACCATATTCTTCATTTACCATTAATGTTTTTACTGCATAATTTCCAGTAATAGTCCATCCATCTGCTGAAGCAAATGATTCGCCATTTATTAATCCCACCATAACAATAATAGGTTTTACCAAATATGCTCTTTCATAACCATTTACCATTTTTGTTGTAACTTGGAAATCAGTTGGTTTATTCATTGTTTGAGTATTTATAGATTTTCCTTCTCTACCTGCTATTATACCATCATAAAAACAGAAATCTACATCATCTTCTACATAAACTCCATAATAATCTCCTGTTTCTGCTGTTGTTCCTATTACTGGAGAATCTTTACTTACTATTTCATCATTAGTTCCGATTCTTAGCCCCCCATAGCCAGACATATATATACCATATAAATCTCCCGAAATTGTTCCTCCTGTAATATTTATTCTTCCTGAAAATCTATCGTAAATAGCATAATCACCAGATACGCTTCCTCCTGTTACATTAACTGTTCCAGTTGAATTATTGTATATCGCATATCCGTTAGTATTATTAATTATTCCACTACTAATAGTTAGAGTTCCATCTCCATTATTATTTATGGTTTTATCTGTCACTCTCAACATTGCACCATTTTCTTGTGATGATATTATTTCAAGTGTTCCATTATTTTTTAATGCTTGTGATAATGTCACAGTCATACCATTTAAATCTAATATTGCTTTCGTTCCTGAAGCTAGTACAGGTTCATCCGTTTCTTTTCTACTTTTTACTGCTTGAATTGTTTGTATTGAATCGCCTTCTTCAAACGTTGGAATGTCTGCCAACGCAGTAGCTAAAGTGTCATAATAAATACCTGTTGTAGTATTTAAATAATTGTTTTGAGCCCATTGAGCATATAAATTTATAGTTTGCCCATCTACATCTGTTATATTTCTTAGACTTTGAGCATCTGTATAACTTGTTCCACTTCCATTTTCTGAAGTATTCCAGCCGGCAAATCTATACCCTGCTCTAGTATACGCATTTGCTGATAAGTTTTTAATTTCATCATATGCAAATACTTGGTCAGCCATTGTACCCTTTCCACCATTTGCATTAAAGTGAATTGTGTACTTGTTTGCACTCCATAAAGCTGTTATTGTATGGTCTTCAATTTTTGTAATATTTGTTGTTGGCTCTACATAATATGGTACATATTCCGTACCTGCTTCGTAAACTTTAATATTTTTTACATAAGCAAATTCACTATTGTTAGTTGCTGAATATGTTAAATATAAAGTTTTAACACTCTTATTACTATCAGTTGAAGCACTAACAACTTTTTCATTTCCAGCTATTGAGATTGTTGGTGATCTACTTCCATCAGTATATACAGCGCCTATAGACAATTTGGTATTACCAGACTCTGTATAACCTTCCATTTCAACAACATATTTCTTACCTTCTTCAAAGCTTAAAGTTCCTACACCATTTTCATTTCCATACAAATTATATGCATTTCTAGGTATTACTTTGTAATAACCCTCATTTGTCTTTGTTGTTCCATCTATAGCCATCAAAATGCTATCTTGGTCGAACCATCCATCTCCATGCCATCCTTTTAAAGTATAGCCTGTTCTTGTAACCATTGGTAAAGTTCCATAAGTTGTATTTTCAGCGCATTGTTTTGTTGCTGATGCTCCAGTACCGGTCCATCCAGTAGTTGCAGAAATGGTACCACCATTGGCATCTGCTGTTACGCCCATTTCCTTATCTAGCACTGCTGTTTCTTTACCGCTAGTTGTTGTTTTATTTACATGGTAACTAACTAAAATATTTGAAGCATCTCTGTTTATAGATTTTCCTTCTTGCCCAGTAATCTTACCACCATAGAAATTAAATGTTGCATTATCGCTCAAGTTTACACCATAGAATGCTCCTGATGAAGCATTAGATATTACCGCTGGTGTTTCCTTACTTGGTGCATTTCCATTATTTTCTCCCATTGTTAAAATCGCATTATAAAGAACACGAACTCCATTCTCTTCACCACTAATAGTTCCGCCTAATAAATTAACTATACCAACATTGCTGCCACTAGCAGAAACCATAATACCATCAGTTTTTCCTTCTACTTTTCCTCCAGTGATTGAGATATTCGAATATTCTCCTCTTATTCCTTCATACTCATTTCCTGTAACAATAGTAGCATTTCCACTTATATTTATTGTACTTTTTCCATAAGCTACAATACCCATATTTCCAGAAATAGTTCCTCCTGTTACATTAAGCATAGCACTATTACCATATTGGTATACCCCATTACCTTCAGTACTGCTTACCGCTCCCCCTGATATGGTCAAAAGATTCAAATTCATAATAGCAACTTGATTAGTAGCTATTATCTCTGCTGTACCAGTAAGTTCAAAGGTTCCAATATTATACAAACCATTTGCACTTCCGCCACTCATTGCACAACTAGCATTTGTGCTGTTTCTAATTGAATAAGTACCATTGCACGTAAATGTTCCACCATTTATTGTCGCAGTTCCATTATTCTCAAATGCCGAATATGTATTATTATCAGAACTAATTTGAGTATTCCCTGTTACCGCAAGATTTCCATAATTCACTACCGCAATATTTTTTCCAGAAATAATTGATCCGCTCATTAAGTTTAGCACACCATCTTCATTATTTCTAACAGTAACATATCCGCTAGTGTCATTTCTTAAAACTCCACCACCTACTGATGTTTTAATATCCAATGTTCCATTATTAACTAATTTTCTAGTTAATGTTATAGTTTTACCATTTAAATCTAAAACTACTGATTTTCCAGCATCTATAGTTGGTTCCAAATTATTTGGATCTGTTGTATTATTCATAACCTTAATTGTTTCACCATTACTAGCCTCTGATAATGCTCCAGTTAAATTATCATAATATTTCTTTGTTGTTGTATTTTGATAATTATTTTTATACCATTGTGCATATAATGTTAATTTAACCGCTTTATCATTTGATGTATCTTGTGCAATTTCTTTAATTCCAGCCAAATCATAATTTATAGTTTCTGAATTTGAAAAAGTTCTTCCACTTCCATCTGCCATAGTATTCCAGTTCAACAAAGTATAACCTGATTTAGAAAAGCTATTTGCTTTTATCGCAGTATCGTAATTAAAAGGAATTGCTTGGTTTGCCATTGTACCTGTCGCACTAGAATCATTTTTATTAAATTCTACATAGAAATGATTTGTAAAATATCCTGGTCCGCCTTTACCATCAATTACTGCACCAACTTTATTTGTTGCAGTAGCACTATAAGCAGTACCACTACCACCTACTATAGCTGAACATCCGCTAAACATATTAGATGAAGACGTAACTGAGTCTGTTACAAAACCATCACTTGCATAAATTGTTCTTAAATTTGAACAACCGCTAAACATTGCCCCCATATCTGTTGCACTACTTGTACTAAAATTTAATAAATCCAAAACAGTTAAACCTGAACAAGCTCCAAACATTCCATAAAAATCTGTAACACTACTTGCACTAAAATTCTCTCCAAAAGTAATATTTGTTAAACTGCCACTTTCGGCAAACATTCTATTCATACTTGTAACACTACTTGTATCAAAATTTGATAAATCCAAACTTGTTAATGCTGTATTTCTAAACATGTTTGAAAAATTTTGAACACTTCTTGTGTTAAAACTATTCCCAAAATTAATACTTGCTAAAGAAGTACATCCATAAAACATATCAGACATATTTGTGACATTAGATGTATCAAAATCATTCCCAAATGTTAAGCTTGTAATACCTTTAGCATCTTGGAACATTTTTTGCATGTCTACTACATTTTTTGTGCTAAAATAGCTTAAATCTAAAGAAGCAATAGTATCACTTTTTTCAAACATAGATTCCATTGTTGTTACATTTCCAGTATCAATAGTGTTTAAACCATCCATATCTTGAAGTGCTCTTAATCCATAAAACATGTATGATGAATCTGGGTTCATCTCAGGGTCTTCATCTGCTGAATACCAATAAATTGTTGATGTGCTTCCATCTGCCCAAATATAAATTTGCGTACTAGATGTACTAGTTTGTATTTGTGTCTCATTTTCTGATTTTAATGTCGGAGAACGAGTAATATGCTTAATATTTGTATTTAAACTCTCATAACTTGTTTCACTTGATTTAACCAATCTTTTAATTGCTAAATTAACTTCCTTACCTGTTTTGAACACAGCTCTTGCATTTTCATTCCATTGTGCATATAGAGTTATTTTAACCTTTCTATCATCTGTTGTATCTTGTGCAATTGCTTTAATTTGGTCTAATGTATAATTTAAAACTTGTCCATTTGTAAAAGATGTTCCAGTACCATCTGGCTTTGTGTTCCACTCTCTAAATCCAGAATTAATTTTTGTATAAGCATTTAAAGATAAGGCTGTTCCATATTCAAATGGAATTCCTTGAGTTTCCATGGTTCCTGAAGATCTTGTAGTATTTGGGTCAAATTCTACAAAGAAATGATTTGTAAAATATCCTGGTAGCCCATTTACGCCATCTATTCTTGCATAATCAGAATTTAAATGTGATGTACTTTGAGCTGTTCCAGAACCACCAACTAAATTTGTACAACCATTAAACAAATGTGAAGATGGTGTTTCGCTAGGTTTCGCAGAGTCAAATGGTGTATTTGATAATTGAGTAGTAACAAAACTATCTGTAGTATATATTCTTTCTAATGATGTACAACTAGAAAACATAAAATACATATTTTTTACTTTACTAGTATTAAAATTTCTCAAATCCAATTCTTTTAATTCATCACAATTGTAGAACATACCTTGCATATTTTCTACTTTTCTTGTATCAAAATGGCTTAAATCCAATTCTCTTAATTCATCACATTGTTGAAACATTGAAGACATAGTTGTAACATTACTTGTGCTAAAACCAGAAACATTTATTGTTTTTAAATTTTTACAATCAAAAAACATTTCACTCATTTTAGTAACCTTACTTGTATCAAAACCGCTTACATCTAAATTTGTTAATGACTCACATCCTAAAAATGTACTGCCCATGTCTGTAATATTACCTGTATTCCAATTACTTATGTTTAATTCTTCCAAAGCTTTACAATCACGGAATGTTTCGTTAAGACTAGTTGCACTATTTATACTAATTCCTCTTAAATCCAAACTGGTTAATTTTTCACACTCGTAAAACATTCTTAATGGATTGCTTACATTAGAAGCCTCAAAATTTGCAAATCTTGTTTCTCCTTCTCCAAGTACCTTTAATTGTTCAATTTCAGTTAGTTTTTTCAAACCTCTAAACATATTCATACAATTAGAATATAACTTTGGTGAATTATCCTCACTAAACCAATATACAATTCCAAAATCAAACCATACATAAATTGGTGTATTAGATGAACTATGAGAAATATCCACATATGTATTTGCACTTGTTACAGATTCAGAAGCCTTTACAGCTGTCTCTCTTATATGATATAAACGCTCTAATGTTATTTGATCTGGTTCATTTCCAATGGTTGCATATTTTATTTCAGTAATCATATTATCATCTGATTCAGCGTTGGCAGTATCATTACCAGCTAGCCTTTTAATTACAGTATTAAAAGCTGTACCTTCTCTAAAAGTAGCATCTGCTGTTATCCACTGTGCATATAAATTTCTTACTCCATTTTGAGTTGTTGTTAAATCTTTAACCAGTTGCTCATCTGTGTAATTTGCCCCTGTTCCATTGGCTTGTGTATTCCATCCATTAAATACATAACCAATTCTTACAAATTTATTAGCACTTAATCTTTTTTGTTCAGTATAAGAAAAACTTTGGTCTTCCATTGTGCCTTGCACATTTTTTGCATTTTTATTAAAGCGAACTACATAATTGTTTGCTATCCAGTATGCATATAAAGTTGAATCTTGAGTAAGATCATTTGCCCTTACTGGTACACCATTTTCATTGTAATATTGTGTTCCACTACCATTTGTTCCTGTATAATATCCTCCAAATGCATATCCAGTTTTCGTAGGTACTGCAATATTTGGTAAAGTAGTTGCTGATGCACTTACACTTGTTGTTCCTGCTGTTGTTGCACCTTGGTTATTTAAAGTAACTGAATAATTAACATTTATTTGTTTACTTGCTTTATTTCCTACTGCGTCAGTTACCCATATATAATGTGTTCCAGCTGAAAGGTTTGTATTTGTTAAAGTTATTTCACTTGTGATTTCCATTGTATCATTTACTCTTTTTGCTTCTGGAACCTCAATATCTGTCCATCCATCAATTGGAGGAATATTATTATCTGTAATTTGGTAACCTGAAGTGCCTGATGGATATTTATTACGTACACCTATGTTTGATAAAATATCTTTAGCAGTAAATTCAATATTGCCTCCATTAAACTCATCAGGAGAAATGATAGTTGGAGCAGTATTATCTATGTAAATATTTAAAGTATAATTACATGAAATATTCTTGTTGCCAGCTTCATCAGTTAGTTTTTTTTCTGGAATACGAATAGTAAGCTGACCATCACCTTCAAGATCTTCTAAAACAAGTACATAACTCTTACCATTCTTGCCATCATTAATATCAGTTGGGCCACTCTCAAATCTTTTAGTCGCTTTAATTTTAGTATTATCATTAAGCTTAACAACAATATCATCGATGGTCAATGTAGAGTTTCTAATCATATTATTATCAGTTCCTTCAAGTTCAAATCTAAGTATATGATTCTTACTTGCAAAATCCATTCCATTTATGTTTACTGTCGTTTTTTCAGGCTCTCTTCCGCCAATTTGCGTAACATCTTTAACTGCCTTTTCATTCCCTTCTTCAATATTTTCTCCATTTTCAGCTTCGTTACTACTTAAAGCTTTTTCAGTAATTCCAAGTAATTCTACCTTAAAAGGTGGCTCTTCAGAAACTTGTTCAGCATTGTTAAACAAAGCAACACCAAAAACCACTCCCACTACAAGTAAAATGGCAGTAACCACTAAAATGATTTTATTTAGTTTCCCCTTCAACTTTTGCATCTTTACTTTCTCCTTTGTTGAAATCTTGATTTTTGGGACACTCTTAAAAAGTTTTTAAATTTTAAAGTGTCTTAAAATTCAAGAATTCATAATATCTTTAATAATATTTTATAAAGAAAAATAAACAAAATCAATACAACATTTTTGGCAAAAATGTAAGCAATTTCTATGCTATTAGGGATGCTCATTTCAGCAAAATTTGTCGTATTTATTATTTTTTTTTTACGATTTTATTACACTACAGTAAAAAAAAATTTTTAAACCAAGAAAAAACTTACGCAAAGTTGCGAAATGCAACTTTGCGTAAGTTTCTGTTATTTATTAATTATATCTAATAATCTTACACTCCAGCTTGGTCTTGTAACATCATTCCATACTGCATATAAAGTTATTGTACCATCATTTTCAGGAGTTAAGTTACTTATAGATTGTTCATTAGTAAATTCTATTGTTCCATTTTCTGCTCTTGCCCAACCAGCAAATGTGTAACCATTTCTTGTAAATGTATTTGCTCTTAAATTTTGTGTTTGTCCGTAGGTAAATGATTGATCAGACATTGTACCAGTTCCACCATTTTTATTAAATGTAACAGTGTAAACATGTGGTGTCCATTTTGCATATAAAGTTGAGTCTTCTGTAATGTCATAAGTTGTTTCTGCAGTTACTTCATTTGTTAATTCCGCTTCCTTGTACCATCCTGCAAATGTATAGCCTAGTCGTTTTATATTATCACCTGATGGTAAATCTCCATATGTAGAATTATATGTTATCTCTTTAGATTCTGGTGTTACAATCCCTCCATTAGGATTGAAAGTAACTACAAATGGTCTTTCTTCCCATTGTGCAAATAAGTTTACTGTATCATTATTTATTTCAGTTAAATTATTTACAGTTTGACCATCTATATATTCATTACCAGTGCCATCTGCATTTGATGTCCATTTTACAAATTTGTATCCAGTTCTGCTGAATGCATTTGCTGTTAAGTTTGCTGGTGTACCATAAGTCATTGGTAAATCAGCCATTTCGCCTGTTCCACCATTTGCATCGAAGTGTATTGTATATGTATTAGCTGTCCAATGTGCATATAAACTTTGAGCACTTGCTGTTTGCATTTTTGTTGTGTTTGTAACTTTTGTTCCACCTGTTGCTTCTGTGAACCATCCATCAAATTCATATCCTGGTCTTGAAGCTGTTGGTAATGTGCCATAATCACTATCATAAGTTATGTCTTTTGTTGCTGTTTTGTTATCTCCTGCTCTTGCCCAGCCGTCATCTCCTGCATCTATTGTTCCATCTCCAGCATTTAATGTTACTGTATATTTATTTGCTTCCCATACTGCGTTTATGTCGTGATTACTTGCTGTTGTGACTGGGGTTTCTGATGTGATGTAGTATGGTTCGTATGGTGTGGCTGTTGTGCCTTCTTCGAGTTGGATATGAGAAATAAATACCGTAGCACTATTTCCATAAGACAATTTAATACTCTTTAGTGTTTTGTTAGCATTGGAACTTATATCATATTTTCCTTCTTCTGTTATATTAAATACTCCATACTGTGTTGTTCCATCAATATAATCAAATCTTATATGCCAAAAGCTTGCTGACATATAACCATAAATAGACATTGTATAAGATGTATTCTCTTTAAAGCCACCTATTGGCAAAGATCTATCTCCTCCGTATTTGACTCTTGATTGTGCATTATTAAATTTATAATGATTATTTTCTTTTGTTGCTCCTTCTATTGCCATTAGTATGCTTTCTTCATCAAACAAGTTCTTTCCATTCCATCCTTTTAATGTATAACCTGTTTTTGTTACTTCTGGTAATGTACCATAAGCGCTATCATAAGTAACTTGTTTTGTTGCTGACTCTCCTGTACCTGACCAACCTGTTGTTGAAGCTATCGCTCCACCATTTGCATGAGCTGTAACTGTGTAGTTGTTTGCTGTCCAATGTGCATATAAACTTTGTTCACTTGCTGTTTGCATTATGCTTACATCTGTAATTTGTGTTCCATTTGTTGCATCTGTGTACCATCCATCAAATGTATATCCTGTTCTTGAAGCTGTTGGTAATGTACCATAATTACTATCGTAAGTTATGTCTTTTGTTGCTGTTTTGTTATCTCCTGCTCTTGCCCAGCCGTCATCTCCTGCATCTATTGTTCCATCTCCAGCATTTAGTGTAACAGCGTATGGGGTTGCTGTCCAGTTTGCTGTTAATACTCCAGCTCCATCTATTTGACCAATTCCAGAGTCATCGTTTGTTATATCATATATATTTGAGTACGCAAGGTATGCCGTAAATGTACCTGTTTCATGAGCTTTTACACTCCAAACATTATCTTTATCTGTAGAAACATATATATATCCAAAATTAGAAAACGTTCCAGATGAACCTGAATTTACCTGATATACATAAGTTTGCCAATTTCCAGTACCTTCATTAGAAGTTAGCCACTGTGTACTTCCACCATCTCCTATAGGATTGTTAGCATTATGGAAGTAATATCCTTCAGGTAATTTAGCTACAAATACATGCACATATTTTTTATTAGCCTCTGCATATTTAGTATGTAAAAATCCACCTAACCCTGGCCATGTTTCTCCTGGACCTGCATTTATAATTTTTAACTCATTACTTATACCTGAAATTGGATTGTCATCACTCTTAGCCTGTGATGTTATAGTAATTTGACTACTATTCATATTAGAATATCTTTGAACACTATTTAATCCATTACTATATCTTGCTCCGCTCAACTCACTAAATCCACCAAATGAATAACCTGTTCTAGTAGGGTCATTTATGTTAGAAACATCAGAATACTTCAAGTTTCTTACAACATCTGTTGTAGAACCATCTAATGCACCTCCATTTGGCTTAATTGTCAATGTATAAGTTTTTTCTTCCCAATTTGCTGTGTATGTTTTATTTCCTGTGCTACCTTTTGGAATTGTAACAGTAGTTTGTGGTGTATCACCATTACTTCCTGTCCATCCAATAAATGTATAACCATTTCTTGTTGGATTTTGTAATGTAATGTTTTCACATTCTATTGTGTATGATGTTGGGTTACTGCTATTATTTGTACCTTTATTCAATTCATAAGAAATTGTATAAGGTATTGTTTCCCATACAGCTTTTAATGTGTGATCTGAAGCTGTTGTAACCTTTGTTTCTGCTGTGATGTAGTATGGTTCGTATGATGTAGCTGTAGTGCCTTCTTCGAGTTGGATATATTTTATATGAGCCATCGCTCCAGCATTACCTCTACCATATGATGTGGCTATTCTTGAAACTGTTTTTCCAGCTGTACTTGTTAATATTTTTTCAGTTTCATTAGCACCACTAATTTCTATTCTATTAGATGTTCCATCTGTATAGAAGAAACCTATAAAGAATGATTGATAAACGCCTACTGAATCAATATAATCTGTATACCCCTTAAAACTCAAAGTATATTGTGTATTTTCTTTGAAGCTTATATTCATATTTTTATTTCCGACATGATCATTTATACCTGCACCTATTCTTCCATATGCCTTATCAGCTTTTGCTGGATGGAATACATAATATCCATCTTCATGAGTAGCTCCTTCTATTGCCATTAGTATGCTTTCTTCATCAAACAAGTTCTTTCCATTCCATCCTTTAAATGTATACCCTGCTTTACTTACATCTTCAGCTGATGGTAAAGTTCCATAAGTGCTGTCATAAGTTACAGATTTGCTTGCTGGTGTTGGTGCTCCACCATTTGGATCAAATGAAACTGTGTATTGATTTGCTTCCCATACTGCGTTTATGTCGTGATTACTTGCTGTTGTGACTGGGGTTTCTGATGTGATATAGTATGGTTCGTATGGTGTGGCTGTAGTGCCTTCTTCTATTTGGACATCTGTGTTAGCCCAGATTGTATCTAAATTTGTTTGATTTGTGGTGTTTGCATAATATCCTATATATAATAATCCATCTTCTTCGGTAGTATAACTCTTCTTTAATGAAACATTAGGGCCAATTTCATGAGCAACAGACATCCAATTACTTTCAGTACTTGGTGTAGAATTTATTATTAAATGTCCATTATTTTTCCCATCAAATCCATTATATCTTATGATATTCACATAATACTCAGTATTTGGCTTTAAATATATTTTTGCCCATTTATAATTACTTGAAATATTATAATCTTCTATTTTGGTATATTTACTCTCATCAAATTTGTTCTTTCCATTCCATCCTTTAAATGTATACCCTGTTTTTGTTACCTCTGGTAATGTACCATAAGTGCTGTCATAAGTAACTTGTTTTGTTGCTGACTCTCCTGTACCTTCCCAGCCTGTTGTTGAAGCTATTGCTCCTCCATTTGCATGAGCTGTAACTGTGTAGTTGTTTGCTGTCCAATGAGCATATAAACTTTGAGCACTTGCTGTTTGCATTTTTGTTGTGTTTGTAATTTTTGTTCCACCTGTAGCCTCTGTGAACCATCCATCAAATTTATATCCTGTTCTTGAAGCTGTAGGTAATGTGCCATAATCACTATCGTAAGTTATGTCTTTTGTGGCTGTTTTGTTATCTCCAGCTCTTGTCCAGCCATCATCTCCGTCATCTATTGTTCCATCTCCGGCATTTAATGTTACTGTGTATGGGGTTGCTTCCCATATTGCATTTAATGTGTGGTCTTGGTCTTGTACTACTTTTGTG
>Ga0129311_1001470_pt1 | contig 16591 bp, 11 predicted proteins | sample Go1ome_FD_94435 | JGI IMG/M metagenome (GOLD analysis project Ga0129311, IMG submission 94435) | Western lowland gorrila individual fecal microbial communities from Wisconsin, USA - Go1022B metagenome | ecosystem: Host-associated > Mammals > Digestive system > Large intestine > Fecal | place... | reverse complement strand
GATGGCTGAGTCCCAGAGAATTCATAGAAAAATATAAAAGTCAAGAAGAATCGTTATTTGCAATATAGGTGCTCAAAGTATTTATTTTAAATAATTTGTGACAAATGATTGACTAACCTACAGAAAAATATTATTTTTTTACAAAATTCTCTTTCAATTTATTATTATTTGTGATACAATACAATCGATTAATGTCAAAAGATAAATTTTTAGGAGGTTTTTGTAAAATGGATTTTAAAAAATGTAGCAGATGTGGAAACTTTTATATTTCAAACGCCAATGTTTGCCCTAAATGTAGCACAAAAGAGAGCTTTGAGTTTTCTGCATTTAAATCATATATAGAAGAAAATGGATTAGGTGAATCTATTGATGAAATTTCTGGTAAAACTGGAATTTCTGTTAAAAATCTAAATAGATTTATTGAATATAACAACAAAAATGATGGTAACGGAAATGGTGAAACATTTGGAAATATTACAGAACTAAAAACAAGTAATGATAGTATTCAATTTTTATTATAAAAAATATATTTATGGAGTTTTAAGTACTTCTTATACAAAAAAAATGAAGCTTAATGCTTCATTTTTTTATTGTGTTATATTTTCATTTGAATCAATTTTGGTTTTTTCAATAGGTGTAACAACAGTTTCTTGTACTTTTTTATTATCTTCTTGAGTTTTTAAAGTTTCTAAAGATTTAATTAATCCTTGTAATTTATCTATATCTTTTCCCATAAGTTCCCAGTTACCAGTTTCATTTGATTGTGTTAGATTATTATTTGCTTTTATTATTGCCTCAATTAGCCCCTCAACATCATCAGTATTTTCAATTTCAATATCAACAGCCTCTTGAGATAATAATTTTTGTAACGCAATTTTCAAAGTATCTCCAATTGCAACTTTATTACCAGATGCAACAATAACCTTTTTTAACACTGGTAAATTTGATTTTTCATTTATCATTGTTTGGTAAACTGGTTCAACATATAGAAGCGTATTTTCAATTGGAACTATTATCATTTGCTTTGTAATTTTTGTTCCTACTCCACTTATTGTTTCTAATTCTTTTGAAATTTCTTCATCTTCTTCTATTTGTTTTGCAAGTTGCATAGGACCTGCAACATTACTATCTTGAGAAAATTTATAAATTGTCAATTTATTTGTGTTTCCTTCTGTTGTACCAACTAAATATGAATTTAAACTTTGTTTATCTTTAGGGTTATATATTTGAATTAGCCCTACTTTCTCTTTATCACTTGAAGTTTTTACCATTGTATAAAAACTCTCCATCGTTGTACCTGTTGCATTTGTTATATTTGATGTATTAAATTTAGCAATTTTCCATAAATCATCTTCTCTATATAATACATCTGGTTTAACATTGTGGTACACCTCTAGCATTTTGGCTTGTATATCATATAAATATTGTGGATATATAAAGTGACTTGATATATCTTCTGGAATTTGCTCATTTTTGTCTTTAAACAATGTTGGGTAAACTTTTTCATACGCCATAGCTATAGGGTCTGTTCTATCTGTAATATAGAATGACATTTCTCCGGTATAGCTATTTATAAGCACTTTTACAGAATTTCTTATATAGTTTATTTTTTCTTTTCTATAATTATTTTCAATACTTGTATATTGAGAACATGGGTAATTACTAGATGTTGTATAACCATCTAAAACCCAAATAATTTGACCATTTTTATCTATAACTGTATATGGATTTTCATCATATATTAAATATGGCAATGCCTTTTTAGCTCTATTTATAATATTTCTATTTATTATAATATTACTACTATCTTTAACATCTCCAGAAAAAGCTATATTTAAGTTTCCTTTAGCTATTCCTATAACTAATCTATCAAAAAATCCTAAGTTTAATCCTGCATTTCCTGTATAATTTGTAGTAATTTCATTTCCATTTTCATCGGTATAGTCATATTCTTTTTTACCTTCTACATTTGTTGCAATCATATCATAAGATTCTAATCCAAAGTACATTCTTGGCTCTGTAATGTTAAGTTTGTTATTTTTTCCTTCAATATCTTTTTGAATATACTCAATTCCACCATTTTCATTTACATTTGTAGCAGATGTAACGACTATTCCATTGCTATGGGTGTATTCATAAGTTTTGTTGTTATATGTTTTTTCTTTATTAGCAATTTCTCGAGGAGATAAATAAACTATTTTTTCTAGTCCATCTATTTTATATTTTGCAGGATTTACCATCTTATATGTATAAAAACCTTTTTCTGTTTGAGTATCGTTTAAAGTTTTTAAAACAACATCTTTACTTACTATTGCAATATTATCAATTAAATTTTTATTTTCAGTAACTTCTTCCTCTGTGATAGTTCCAGAATTTGCAAGATTTTTTTCATTTATATTGATGTTGTAAGCTTGCTTTGTATTGTTTATGTTATAACCTAAATATTTGCTTTCTTTTTCTAATTTATTTGAATTAACAAAAATTCCATTAAAGCAAATCAAAACAGCAAACATTCCAACTAAATATATTGGTATTGATAATACATTTCTAATAACTTTTTTCTTTTCGCCTTTTTTAAAATTGTTTGTAGCTGAAAAGATTGCTACAACAATTACTATTGCAAAAATTACATATCCCCACAGTTTAATTGTGCTATTTGTATAATTTGCACCAGTTATTTCAAAATTTCCATCAATTGTTATTAATCTATCAAATAAAATATTTTGTGTATTTAATATTGTAATTAAACCTATATTTATTGCTAAAAGTCTAATGTTTCTAATTATTTTTTTGAAAACCAGACTCTTTTTTAACATTTCTCCATCTATACTTTCAAAGCAGAAATTGAAAACTAATATATGGTAAATTATTGAATATATTGTTAAAAAGATTATTAAACCTGCTAAGTATATTAAACCTGTTTCTATCAACGGTTTTTGGAACATATAATATCCAACATCTAGTCCAAAAATTGGGTCTGCATTGGCTATTCCAAATGATGTATTTCCCATAAATAGTACAAGTTTTTCTAAAATAGCAGATCCTATAAATAAACTTCCAATTGTTGAAAATACTAATGCTATTGATTTATTTGGTAATTTTGGAATTTCTTTTTTCTCTGCCTCAAAAAATGGTTTTAAACTCTTTTTTATTCCTTTGTTTGTGAAATACATTATAATATATAGCACCGCAAAACAGATTCCCATTGTTAGGTATTTGTATTTAATGTTTGCCCAAAATATTTCTTCATAGTTTTGACCAAGTTCTTTGAATTCTAGGTAGCTTGATTTTAGAGTTATGAAGCTTACTGCAAGAAATAGTAATACAAATGCAATTACCAATAATATTCTTATTTTGTTTTTCTTTGGTTTGTTTTGTGTTTTATTATCTTCCATTTTTCCATCCTCTCTTCTATTTTTAATTATTAGAGATTATATATATTGATTTTTAAGACCGCGAAAGCGCCAAACGAGCCTTTGGCGAGTGCGACCTGGAGCAACCCTCAGCAGAATTAGCGCAAACATACAATTTCTTATAGCGAAGAGCTATTAGAAATTGGCAGTTTGTGGTAATTTTAAAATTGAAGGTTGCGACGACAAGGTCTAAAAATCAATAATATATAATCTTAAAAATTATTAAATAATAGCTTCAACAAAATCTTGTGAATTGAAGATTTCCATATCATCAATTTGCTCTCCAACTCCAATGAACTTAACAGGAATATTATTTTCTTCAACTATTCCAATTACAACTCCACCTTTTGCTGTACCATCTAATTTTGTAAGAACCAAACCAGTAATATCTGCTTCTTCTTTAAAAGCCTTAACTTGTTGAATAGCATTTTGTCCAGTTGTACCATCTATTACAAGTAAAACTTCTTTGTCTGCTTCTGGCATTTCTTTATTTATAACCTTCTGAATTTTGTGTAACTCGTCCATTAAATATTTTTTATTGTGAAGTCTTCCAGCAGTATCTACAATTAAAATATCTGCACTTGTTTCTTTTGCAGTTTTTATCGCGTCAAACACAACAGATGCAGGGTCTACGCCTTCCTCTCTCTTAACAATGCTTGAATTTGAACGTTTTGCCCAAATTTCAAGTTGTTCAACAGCCGCTGCTCTAAATGTATCTGCTGCAGCAACTACAACTTTTTTGCCTTGTTTTACTAAGTTATTAGCAATTTTTCCAATTGAAGTTGTTTTTCCAACTCCATTTACGCCAACAACTAATATTACAGATGGTTTTGTATTTAAATGTAAACCAATATCTGCTACATCTAGTATTTTTTTCATTTCTTCTCTTAAAGCTTTTTTAACCTCTTCTGGCTCTTGTATTTTTTCTTTTTTTATTCTATCTCTTAAATTTGATATAATTTTAACAGATGTATCCATTCCTATATCCGACATTATCAATGCTTCTTCTAGCTCATCTAAAAAGTCTTCATCAACTTTTCTAAATGCACTAAAAACATTATTTATTTTTTCATCAAAGTTTTGCTTTGTTTTTGTTAAACCTTTTTTTAATTTATCAAAAAATCCCATAATCTTCCTCCCTCGTTTTATAACACTATGATTATACCAAAAAATAAGATAATTAGCAACTAATTATCTTATTTTTGTTTTATTTCCATTCAGAAAGAATCTGCTTTTTTGTAGCCCTTCTTTTTGTATTTATATTTTGCATTCTTGCTTTTAAAAGTTGTTTTCTTCCTTCTGCGCTTCTTGTATAAATTAATTCTACTTTTCCTATTTTATTTTTCCAGATATTTACAAAAAATTCTGATGTTTCTTTATTTATTCCAAATATTTTGGGAATATTGAAATATTTACAAATTTTAGCTTTATTGGCAACAATTATATATCTTTGATTTTCAAATTTTGAAAATATTTCTGTTAAACTTGTTACAAATAATGAGCTTTCTTGCATTGATGTTCCTTCAACACAAGATGATATATTTCCGAATTGATTTGTTATTTTTATTTTAGCTCTTTGTTCTTCAATGTAGCCTTTTTTCTTCATTGCTTCTAAAAGCACTTCTGAAATAACTTTCACAGTTTCCTCTGAATTAGATAATTTCTTTATTCTTTTTACATGATAAATTATATATCCCAATACTCCAGCTCCAACTATAGCAGTTATCCATCTTGGAATTATTCCAACTATTAATAAAAATATAATTGCAACAAAAATCCCTATAGCATTAATGAATTTTTTTGAAAATAGCCAATCTGAAGTAAATGCTGGAGGTTCTTCTAATTCTACTTGTTCCACCATTTTCATATTAACTTTCTTTTCTACTGCATTTTCCCAAGACTTGAACATTTCCTCTCTATTATTAGATAATTGTTCCATTTTTTGGTTTATTTCATTTACCCTTTGTTGTGAAAATTCACCATCAAAATTGCCTAGTCTTTCTATTCCACTTGTTACTTCATTATTTTCATATCCTATTCCCGCAAAGGATTGAAATCTTCTTTTTAGTAAATTCACATCTGAATTTTCAATTGAATTGTCTTTTTCTAAACTATCGCAAACACATACCAAATGCCAAATATTTGCTGTTTTATTTGGATTACTATTTGTACGTATTGCTCTACCTCTCATTTGGTTTGAAAGCATAAATGAACCTACAAAAGTTGCTAAAATTAAGCTATTTATACTTGGCTCATCCCAGCCTTCTCCTAATAATGATTTTGTTCCTATTATTACTTGAATTTTTCCAATTTCAAATAATTTAGAAATACAATTCATTACATCATTTCTATCTTTTTCTGGCATTGTTATTTCAACATAGTTATCATTTAAAGGAAATTCCTTTGTTTTTAACTTTTCTATGTTTATTTTATTTGTATCACATATATTGCATAATTTTCCAAATAATTCTTTAGGTATTGCAAATATTCCGCCTGTTAGAATTGCCATTTTTAGATTTTCATATTTTGCTACTAATGTTTTAAAAATTGGCATTACTCCAATTTTGTCTATTGTAATTTCTTCAGTTGTACAATATTCTTTCCTTATGTAATCTGTTAAAATTACCATTCTCATTTCTTCTTGTAAATTTTCATGTTCAATTCTAACAATATCCACAATACTATTTAGTTTTCCAAGACTGTTTACAAAGTATTTTTGAATTGTTTTATTATCTCCTAAAGACAAGTTTTTCTTTTCTATTGCCCCTATGTTATTTAGCCTTTTTTCATATTCTGAAATTGTTTCTTCATAGTTTTCAAAATTTACTCTATCTGTTATAAACACATTTTTAAATAATATTTCTAACCACTCTTGTGTAAGGCTTGGGAGTTGCTTATTGTGGCCTAGTATTTGAATATGTGCTGAACTTATTGGCACATTCGCACTTCTCAAGAATATTAACATACTTGAATAATATTCAGGATTTTCTAAAATAGATTCTATATTATTATTTGGCGCTGTTATGAATTTATGATTATTTATGGCATTTATAAAGTTCTTATCTCTTTTTAAATCATTTATTATTTCATTAAGTTGTTTATCATAATTTTTTATGCTTTCAAGTTCTTCGTCTGTTGGGTAATTGAAATATATGTAATCCTGATGTGGACATAAGTTTTTGGCTTTTACTAACTCTGGAACTGAAATCTCTTCATCAATTTCCCCACATAAACTAACATAATTATCCCAAATATTTTTATCTACATCATATGGTGGAGTTGCAGTTAAAGCAATTATTTTGATGTCTCCAATTTTTTCTGTTACTTCTTTTAAACTCTTCCACCACTCTGCTTGTAAATGATGCGCTTCGTCTAATACGAGTGTTGTTATTCCTTTATTTTTTATTTCTTGAACTATGTCATAAGTTTTTATTTGCTCTGTTGTTGTTTTATTTTCATCTTGTATTAAGTCATCTGTTTCTTCAAGTTCAGCCTCTTCATTTTTTATTTTCTTTTTCTTGTACGCATAGTGAAGTGCTTGATATGTTACAACATTAAAATATTTTAAATTATAAATATCTGTGCTAATCCAATCTGGAACCTCTTTAAAATCAGTAAATGTTGAAACAAATTTACTAATCCATTGTTTTTTTATTGTTACAGTCGGAGCGAAAATTATAACTGGTTTTCCAAGTCTTCTTGCAAGTTCTAGCCCTAAAATTGTTTTTCCAGAACCAGGCGCTGCTACTATATTTACTTTTCCATCACTTAAATGTTTATCTGCATCTCTAAGCACTCTATCTTGATATGGTCTCCATGGATATTTGAATTTTATATTTTCATTAAACATGTTTTATATTCCTTTTTATCCTATTTCATTTTTTCTTTTATTCTAACCAACGTATTTAGTGCATCAATTGGTGTTAGTTCATTTAGATTTACTTTGTCTAATTCATGAGCTATTTCTGCTAGCTTGAAATTGAACATATCGAATTGTCCTTCTACTTGTTTTTTGTCTTTCTTTTCTTGGGCTTTTCCTGTAAGGACATTTTTGCGTTCAAGGCTTTTTAATATACTATCTGCTTTTTGAGTTACTTGTTTTGGTACACCTGCTAAGCGTGCAACATGAATTCCATAGCTTTCGTCTGTTCCACCCCTTACTATTTTTCTTAAAAAGATAATGTCTTCTCCTTTTTCTTTTACAGCAATTGAATAGTTTTTAACTCCTTCAAGTTTTTCCTCTAGTCCTATTAACTCATGGTAATGTGTTGCAAATAATGTTTTTGCCCCACATTTTTCCTTGTCTGATATGTATTCTGCAACCGCCCATGCAATTGATAATCCATCATAAGTTGATGTTCCTCTTCCGATTTCATCGAGAATTACCAAGCTATTTTGAGTTGCTTCTTTAAGGATTGTTGCAACTTCCATCATTTCTACCATAAATGTGCTTTGCCCCATTGATAAATCATCTGATGCTCCAACTCTTGTAAAGATTTTATCTACAACGCCTATTTCCGCTTCTTCTGCCGGAACAAAACTTCCAACCTGAGCCATAAGTGTAATTAGAGCAACTTGCCTCATATATGTTGATTTACCTGCCATGTTTGGTCCAGTAATTATCGCAAGCCTGTTATCTCCTTCATCTAGGAATGTATCATTCTCAACAAATTCGCCTGTTCCAAGCATTTTTTCTATTACAGGGTGTCTTCCGTTTTTTATATTTATTGAACCTTGGTTATTTACCTTTGGCATACAATAATTCATATCTTCTGCAACTACAGCAAATGATGTTAATACATCTAAAGTTGATACTATATTTGCAGACTTTTGAAGTCTTTTAACATTTTTTGCAATTTCTTCTCTTATCTCTACAAACGCGTTATATTCTAGATTCACAATTCTTTCTGATGAGCCTAAAATTTGGTTTTCCAATGTTTTTAATTCTTCTGTTATAAATCTTTCAGCATTTGTTAGAGTTTGCTTTCTTATAAATCTATCTGGCACTTGGTCTAGCCATGATTTTGTAACTTCGAAATAATATCCAAATACTTTGTTAAAGCTTATTTTTAAATTTTTAATTCCAGTAGCTTCTCTTTCTTTTGTTTCAAGTTCCACTAGCCATTGTTTGCCTTCTGTTGTAGCTCTTTTAAGCTTGTCTATTTCTTCATCATATCCTAGTTTTATTATTCCCCCATCTTTTATTGTCATTGGTGGATCTTCTACTATTGCTTTTTCTATTAAGTCTTTAATATCTTGTAATTCATCCAAATTTTCAAAGCATTGTTTTAAATACTCTTGCTTGCAATTTGAAAGAATTTGCTTTAACTCTGGAAGTTTTACAAGTGAATTCTTTAATGTTATCATATCTCTTGCATTTGCATTACCATAAGCCATTTTTCCAGCTAAACGTTCAATATCATATACCTTTTTTAAGCTCTCTACTATATCTCCTCTTAGCATAATGCTATCTTTTAGTTCTTTTACTGCATTTAGCCTTTTGTTTATTTCTAAAACATCTATTAATGGATCATTTAGCCATCTTCTTAAAAGTCTTCCTCCCATTGAGGTTGAAGTTTTATCTAATACCCAAAGTAGAGTTCCTTTTTTAGATTTATCTCTCATTTTTTCAGTAATTTCAAGGTTCCTTCTTGCGCTTATATCTAATGACATGTATTTTGATATATTATAAACTACTATTTTATTAATGTGGTCTAGACTTGTCATTTGAGTTTGCTCTATGTATTCTACTAAAGCATTTATTGAAGTAACTGCCATAGATTTGCTTTCTAAATCTTGAATTTCTTTTCCCGTGTTATCTAAAATTGTAAATCTATATTTTATTTTTTCTACATCATCTGTAAAAAATTTATCATTAAATTTTGTAATATATGCTGTAAAACGTTCTTTAATTTTTGCCATTTCCTCTGTGCAATCTGCCATCATTGAGTTTATTACTAATTCTGATGGCATATATCTTGCAATTTCATCTAGTAAAAGCGCAAAATTTTGGTCATCTCTTATTTCTGCTGAATAGAATTCCCCTGTTGAAATGTCACAAACGCTTATGCCAAAGTAAATACCAGATTTGAAAATTGACATTATAAAATTGTTTTTTCTTTCTTCTAGCATGTTACTTTCTACAACAGTTCCAGGTGTTACTACACGAATTACACCTCTTTTTACAATTCCTTTTGTTGTTTTTGGATCTTCTAATTGCTCACATATTGCTACTTTATACCCTTTTGCTATAAGTTTTGAAATATACATTTCTGCTGCATGATGTGGAACTCCACACATTGGAGCTCTTTCCTCTTGTCCACATTCTTTTCCTGTTAATGTTATTTCAAGTTCTCTTGATGCTGTAATTGCATCATCAAAGAACATCTCGTAAAAATCTCCTAATCTATAAAACAAGATGCAGTCTTTATATTGTTCTTTTGTTTCAAGATATTTCTGCATCATTGGTGAGTATTCCGCCATTTCTTTATCCTTCTTTCCGTTGTAATATACAACTTTTTCTTTACTTTTTATTCTGACTTATTCTAATATATTTTAACAAATTTTGCAATATGATAAATAATTTATTTTAAAAAGAAAACAAAAAAATCTCAATAAATTGAGATTTTTTGTTACTTTATTTTAATTGATTCATAACTTCTTCAGCAAAGTTTTCTTCTTTTTTCTCGATTCCTTCACCTTTTTCGAATCTTGCAAATTCTACAACTTCTGCATCTTTTTCTTTTAATAGTTGTTCGATTTTTATATCTGGATTTTTAACAAATTCTTGCTCTACTAAACAGATTTCTCCGTAGAATTTGTTTATTCTTCCCTCAACTATTCTTTCTGCAATAGCTTCTGGTTTACCTTCGTTCATTGTTTGAGCTTTTAGAATTTCTTTTTCTTTAGCTACTCTATCAGCTGGAACTTGGTCTCTTGTAACAAATTCAGCTCTTGCAGCTGCTATTTGCATACATAAATCTTTTGCAACCTCTGATGTTCCTTTTTTCATGTTTACTAGAACTGCTATTTTTCCATCTCCGTGGATGTATTTTTCAACTAATCCTTCAGCTTCAAATCTAGCAAATCTTCTAATATTTAAGTTTTCTCCTATTGTTGCTATTTTTTCTATTAATACTTCGTTAACAGTTTTACCAGCTACTGCAATTGATTCTTGTGCTAATAATTCTTCTACTGTTGCAGGATTTTTTTCAACAACTTGTCTTGCAACATCTGCTACGAATTTTTTGAATTCTTCATTTTTTGCAACGAAGTCTGTTTCTGAGTTTACTTCTACTATTGCACCAATTTTTCCATCAGCTGAAATATATCCTTCAACTAATCCTTCTGCTGCTACTCTTCCAGATTTTTTAGCTGCTTTTGCTATTCCTCTTTCTCTTAATAAGTCAATAGCTTTTTCCATATCTCCATCTGTTTCTGTTAAAACTTTTTTGCAGTCCATCATTCCTGCACCTGTTTTTTCTCTTAATTCTTTAACTAAGCTTGCTGATACCATTTTATAATTCCTCCCTTATTTTAAATAATCGCCGCCAAAATACGTTTTCTGCCGACGATTATTGTTTTATTATTATTCTTCTTCAGCTGCAACAACTTGTTCCATGCTTTCGATTTCTTCTTCTACATCTTGTTCTTGAGTTCTTTCAAAGCTTTCACCTTGATTTCCTTCAATTACAGCATCTGCCATAGCATCTGCTATTAATTTTACTGCACGGATTGCGTCATCATTTCCAGGTATGCAGTAATCTACATCTTCTGGATTGCAGTTTGTATCTACTAAACCTACAACTGGTATGTTTAATTTTCTAGCTTCTAATATAGCTATTCTTTCTTTTTTAGGATCTACTAAGAATATAACTCCAGGTAGTTCTGTCATTTCTTTGATTCCACCTAAGTTCTTTTCTAGTTTTTCCATTTCTTTCTTTAATAGAATTACTTCTTTTTTAGGCAAAACATCAAATGTACCATCTTCTTGCATTGTTTCTAAGTCTTTTAATCTTTGAATTCTTTTTTGAATTGTATCAAAGTTTGTTAGCATTCCTCCTAACCATCTTTGATCAACATAGTACATTCCGCACTTGATTGCTGCATCTTTCATGCATTCTTGTGCTTGTTTTTTAGTTCCTACAAATAGAACTTTCTTTCCTTCTTCTGCTTGTGATTTTATAAAATCATAAGCTTCATCTAATTTTCTAGATGTTTTTTGTAAATCGATGATATGGATACCATTTCTAGCTTGGAATATGTATTCAGCCATTCTAGGATCCCATCTTCTTGTTTGATGTCCAAAGTGAACACCAGCTTCAAGTAATTGTTTCATTGCAACTACTGCCATTTTAAATTCCTCCCTTTTTTGTTATTTCACCCACAAATTTCAACATTTATCAGGACCTATATCTTTTAGGCACTTCCCTTCAAACTCCATTTGTGTGATTAATACGCAAATAATTATAACAAAAAAAATACTTTAAATCAAGTCTTTTTAAAATTTTTTTAATTTTTTTTTAATTTTGTATTGACAAATCTTTTTAATGATATTATAATAACAATTGTCGTTAGGACAAACCAGTTCAAGTAATGACATGCAGATGTGGCGGAACTGGTAGACGCACAGGACTTAAAATCCTGCGGTTGAATAAACCGTGCCGGTTCGATTCCGGCCATCTGCACCATAAGAGCATCAAGGAGTTCAGAGAATTAACCTTGATGCTTTTATAATAAAATTGCTAGATTTTTCTAACAGATTTCTAACAATTTTGGAAAATACTTAATTATTTAGGTATATTAGAGTCCAGATCTAATATATCTTTTTTATTTGTATTAAAACTTAATGCATTTTCAATAGCTGTTGCAGATTTTATCTTTGTACTCGAATCCAAGTGTGCATATCTTTCTGTTGTTTTAGAACTAGAATGTCCTAGCCAATCTTGTATTTCTCTTAAAGATATTCCTTTTTTCAAAAGTAATGTCGCACAACTGTGTCTTAAATCGTGAAACCTTATTTTTCTCAAACCATTCTTGTTTAGAATTTCTTTAAATTTATGACTTACATAGTCAGGTTTTCTTAAATTGCCCATTTCATCTACACAAACGAAATCTTTAAATTGTTTATTGTAACTTTCTTTAAATATAGACATATAGTATTCTTGCATTTTTCTAGTATATAGTAAAAGTTCTTCTATTTCTTTGAATAAAGGTAATGTTCTATAACTAGATTTATTCTTTGTTTTTCTTTTAGTAATTGTTTTAGTTTTTGCTTTACTATTTTCATTCTCATCTGTAACTGTTACTACTTTATGATTTATTGTAATTGTTTTATTTTCAAAATCTATTGCAGACCACCTAATACCTAAAACTTCACTTCTTCGTAATCCATAGAAAGCAGTTAAATAAACAATTAATTCTAAAGGCGTGTCTTTTACTACTTTGAATAAATTATTTAATTCATCTTCATTATAATAGTCAGCAATAAATTGTTCTTGTTGTGGTCGTCCAACTTTTATAGCAGGATTATTTGGTATTAAATCTGTTTGTACTGCATAATCTAAAGCCTTTCTAATATTAGCATGATATTTTGTAACTGTAGTTCCTTTTAAACCTTGTGAATATAACCAATTATAAAAATCTAAAATATGTACTGGTTTCAAATCTTCAAGCATTACTGGATTTTTAGTAAAATATTCTTTTGTTCTTCCTTCAATTTGCCTTTTATAACCTGTGTATGTAGATTCTTCTACTTGATGTTTTATCATATCAAGCCATTTAATCATAAAGTCTGAAAATAGTATTTGTACTTTTTTATCTTCTGTTATTGTAGTTGTAATTGTTTCTAATTTATTTTTAAATTCATCTCTAATTTGAATAAGTTTCTTTTCAGCTTTTTTCTTACTTTCGTTTTCTTTAAATCCTGTAGATACCCATTTCATTTTTCTAATGCCATCTACATAGTAAGTTAATACTGTATAAAAAGTCTTATTCTTAATTGTTAAATATGCTGTAATGTTATACATTAAAATCTCCTTTCTTATTTTTAAACAGTATTTTTAGTTAAAAAAGCGATAACATTTCTCTTAGGTATTCTGTATAGCTTTCCGACTTTAATTGCTTTTATAGTACCTTTTCGTACTAATTCGTATGCTGTTTGTCTGCCAATATTTCCTAGCATTGATCGTAGTCGAGATACATCAACAACATCAGGATAATCAGCAAACATTTCTTGTGTGTAATTGTTATCTTTCAATTCTGTTCCTCCATTTCTTGTAAAATCAAAATTTTGCATATGGTTTAGTAGTTTTTTTAACCGTCCTATCTACTTAAAGGAATATTATAGTTAGTTTTACCCACATAGGAATTTCACCTCTCCGTTACCAACCGAGCGACTCCTCAACATCACGTTAAGCCAAGCCGAAGTATCATTATAGTGTTCTATAATACTGGTACTATGACACTAATCTTTAGTGTATTTTTCAATGTGTTTTTATACTTTTACAATTTTAACTTGCAAAAGTATTGTAATTATGATAGCATTATAGTATAATATTTATAGAATGTCAATAACAAATTATAAAAAAATAAAAATTGTTAACGAAAGATTTGGGGGAAATATTGATATGAAAGGAAATTTACCAGAAAAAAGTTTTTTTGATAGCTTTTATATTTGGTTTAATAAAGAAAAAAGAGAAGAATATTATTCAACTCCTTTGTATCTATATAGTGTAAATAGAAAAGATGACTTTGTAAATAGACTATTAACACTAGAATTTGATAAAAACGAAGTTAAAGGTAGAGTTAAAGAAGAACAAGGTTTGAAATATCCAGGAAATATGTACTTTCCTTATGTAGAAAGATTTGGGATGTTTTTATTAAGATTTTTAAATGCTAATTTAGAAACTTATGAATCAGCTTATGAAACTTTCTTTTTTGCTTATGGTTTTGAAATTTTAAAAGATTTAGATGAAAATTATAAATTTGAGTTAAAAGGGAAATACGAAAATGATGAAGTATATTTAAAACAGATGAAGAAAATTTACAATGATTTGCAGGATAAAATCCAAGAAATTCAATATGAAATGAAATCATTTGTAAATTATGTATTTAACCTTGATGAAAAAGAAGAATTAAAAGAATATACACCAAGCCAAAGATTTGCAGTATATCTAATTAAGCATAAAGGACAAGCATATACTTACAATAAAAATGACAACATAATTCAAGATAACTATTCAAATAAAAATTTAGAACTAGCACATATGAATGATGAACAATTATTGGACAGTTTTAAAAATAATACAATGCTTGTTTCTATGATAGATACACACCAAAGTAATGACTTATCAGCAATATGTTATGCAGTATTAGAAGAAATTGTAAAAACAACCAATAATCCAATAAAAAAATGTCAAAACTGTGGAATATACTTTATTCCAAGTTCAAGACTAGATGAAATCTATTGTGATTATCCAAAGCCAGATGGCAAAACTTGTAGAGATAAAGGTGCTTTCCAAGCATATAACGAACGATTAAAACAAAACAAAGCACTTGCAGAATACAGAAGATTATATCAATTAAAATCAATGGCAGTTGGTAGAAATAAAGACAATAAACAGATGAAAAAAGATTTTGAAAAATGGAAAAAAGATGCTAAAGATAGAGTTAATAAATTGAAACATGGGATTTTAACAGAAGATGAAGTATATGAGTGGTTAACTAATAATAAGTAATACCAATTTTGCCAATAGCGTTGGCAAAATTTAAAAAATATAAAAAAATTTTGATTTTGCAACATTATGCTGCAAAATTAAAAAAATAAAAGATTTTGAGGAGGTCGCAAATGGAAGAAAACAAAATGTTAGATAAAGAATTTAAGGATTTAGTATTATATGCTAAAGAAGATATATTAAAAACAAGATTTAAAGTGCAAGAAAATGCCAATATGGAATTAATAAGGTTATATTTTAGATTAGGAAAAATAGTAAGTGAAAATGCTAGATATGGAAATAAATTCATTGAAGATTTTTCGGTAGCTTTAAAATTAGAGTTCCCTGATTCTACAGGATTTTCAACAAGAAATCTATCTAGAATGAAAAAATTTTATGAAGAATACAAAGACTTATCAAATTTGCCAACGCCATTGGCAAAATTACCATGGTCGCATAATAACCTACTTTTAGATAAAATTAAAGATTTACAAATTAGAGAATGGTATGCTGAAAAATGTTTTGAAAATGGTTGGGCATATTCCGTTTTAGACCATCAAATAGATTTACAATTATATGAAAGACAAGCACTTGCCGAAAAATTAACAAATTTTGAAAATAAACTTCCAGCTCCTCAAAGTGAATTAGCAAGAGATGTTATAAAAGATCCATTTGTATTTGAACTAGAAGGAATTAAGGAAGAAGCTATTGAGAAAGATATTGAAAATGCAATGATGGAAAGAATAAAAAATATCTTACTAGAATTAGGAAAGGGCTTTAGCTTTGTAGGAAATCAATACAAAATTTCAACAGAAAATCAAGATTATTATATTGATATGCTTTTCTATCATTTAGATTTAAGATGTTATATAGTAGTAGAATTAAAGAACGTAGAGTTTAAGCCTGAGTATATTGGTCAATTAAGCTTTTATGTAACAGCAGTAGATGAAACTTTAAGAAAAGAACAAGACAATCAAACTATTGGATTACTACTTTGTAAAGGAAAAGATAAATTATCTGTAGAATGGGCTCTAAAAGGCACAAATAACCCAATAGGTGTTACATCTTATGAGGTTAGAAATGAACTGCCTAAAGAAATATTAGATAGATTACCTACTGAAGAAGATATTAACAAATTTATGGATATGAATGAAGAATGATTTATAAAACATCATAAAATTTGCAATTTTACATAAAATGTGCTATAATTAAGGTATAAGTGGGAATTCGCCCACTGAACACTCGCAAGAGTGAAGTACATTGAAAACCATATATGTATACAGGAGGTACACTATGAACAATATTAATAAAATCAAGGAAATGCTTGATAAGCTCAACGAAGAACTCGAAACCCTACGGACAGAAAATGCTGAACTGAAACTTCGTCTTGAAAAGTATGAACCGATTGCAGAAAACGATACAGATAGCCCTATTGATATGTTAGGCAATCTTAGTATAGAGGAG
>Ga0129311_1001467_pt1 | contig 16607 bp, 18 predicted proteins | sample Go1ome_FD_94435 | JGI IMG/M metagenome (GOLD analysis project Ga0129311, IMG submission 94435) | Western lowland gorrila individual fecal microbial communities from Wisconsin, USA - Go1022B metagenome | ecosystem: Host-associated > Mammals > Digestive system > Large intestine > Fecal | place... | reverse complement strand
GTCTTTCCCGCGTCAGCGGGGGTGATCCCGCAACGTCAACTAACTTCACTATTGTGTCACAGTCTTTCCCGCGTCAGCGGGGGTGATCCTAATTCTGTTGTGCATTATGACGAGGTTATTTTGTCTTTCCCGCGTCAGCGGGGGTGATCCCAAGCATGGCAGAATACTTTTCGATAATAGGAAGTCTTTCCCGCGTCAGCGGGGGTGATCCCAATGTATGCTGAATTGAATAGCAAAACTGATTGTCTTTCCCGCGTCAGCGGGGGTGATCCTGACTTAAAAACTGAGTTGACTGTTATTATTAAGTCTTTCCCGCGTCAGCGGGGGTGATCCTTTTTTGTTATGTCGTCACCTCCTGCAAAGATGGTCTTTCCCGCGTCAGCGGGGGTGATCCTAGCGGGAAAACCAAAATCAGAAGCCACTTGTAGTCTTTCCCGCGTCAGCGGGGGTGATCCTCAACCAACAATCTGCACAATAGCAAATCCTGGTCTTTCCCGCGTCAGCGGGGGTGATCCCAAATTTACTTTAAAATTTGCAGTTCCACAAATGTCTTTCCCGCGTCAGCGGGGGTGATCCCGTTATTTGTATCTGTTATGGTTCTAGTGGTTGGTCTTTCCCGCGTCAGCGGGGGTGATCCCGAAGTTGGGAATATCGTTTCTAACTATCTGAAGTCTTTCCCGCGTCAGCGGGGGTGATCCCTTTCGAGGTGGCTATGTCTTTCACTGATAGACGTCTTTCCCGCGTCAGCGGGGGTGATCCTAGTGTTCTATCTATTAAAGTATTGGAGTGTGAGTCTTTCCCGCGTCAGCGGGGGTGATCCTAATCTTATCGCCACCTGTGAAGTTAGGTTTGTGTCTTTCCCGCGTCAGCGGGGGTGATCCCGGAAAACTATTTGACGGTAATGTTATTTATGAGTCTTTCCCGCGTCAGCGGGGGTGATCCCGATTTGTATATTTTCTATGGCGGTTTGGGTGGGTCTTTCCCGCGTCAGCGGGGGTGATCCTAATATCACTTGTACAAATCCTATTAATACAATGTCTTTCCCGCGTCAGCGGGGGTGATCCTAAATTGGTCTGAAATAAAGCGGGCTGGGATTGGTCTTTCCCGCGTCAGCGGGGGTGATCCTTGGCGGGCTTTGAATTGTGCTGTTTGGTCTGCGTCTTTCCCGCGTCAGCGGGGGTGATCCCCCAGCTCGCAATCCGATAGCTTCACTTATCGAGTCTTTCCCGCGCCAGCGGGGGTGATCCCAGCCCACATATTATCATTTTAAGCCTCTGATTGTCTTTCCCGCGTGAGCGGGGGTGATCCCTCTTTTATATTTTGATATTGAAGCAATAGTTCGTCTTTCCCGCGTGAGCGGGGGTGATCCCTAAATCAAGGGCTTTGAATCGTATTAGAATTTAGTCTTTCCCGCGCAAGCGGGGGTAATCTTTGTAGGGCCTAATAATTAGGCCGCAGATTATAGTCTTTTCCACGTAAGCGGGGTGACCGTATACTGTAATACGCAGATGGTCTTTCTTGTGAGAGCTGTGTGGCCTTGACTGGATGATTCGAAAATATGGTTTGAATTATTTGAGAAAATATAAAAAATATCATTATTCAAGCAGGAGATTGGAGAAAATTGTCGAATAGTATAAATATAAATCCTTTGTAAATTTATTTTGCAAGGGATTTTTTATTTGTCTATAAATAGTGTAGGAGGGATTGCAGATGCAGGGGAAACGCAATTACAAGGATTCGCTTTTTAGAAATATTTTTAAGGATAAGAAGCGACTATGCAGCTTGTATAATGCACTTAGCGGGGAAAAAATTTCTCCCAGGGATATTAAAATTAATACATTGAGGGGGACATTTTTCAATGACATAAAAAATGATATCAGTTTTGATATAGGGAATCATACTGTGGTTTTAATGGAGCATCAGGGGTCTTGGAATCCCAATATGCCGTTAAGAATGTTATGGTATATTGGCAAGCTGTATAGAAGACATATAGATGTAGATATGGCTTATCGTTCTAAGATGGTAAAAATACCTGCACCGAAATTCTATGTGTTGTATAATGGTAGTAAGGATGAACCTGAGCATAGGATTATGAGGTTATCAGAAGCCTTTGAGGGGGAAAGTCATTCCTTGGAATTATTGGCAGATAGCTACAATATTAATTTGGCCAAAGGAAAAAAGCTTTTGGATTCTTGTTATGAACTGCGGTGTTATAGTGTCTTTGTCGCAAAGGTACAGGAATATTTAGCGGCAAAACAGGAATTATCTCAGGCTATTAAATCTGCTATTCGATATTGTAGAGATAATGAATTAATGAAAGAATATTTCAAAGAACACGAAAAGGAGGTTCTGGATATGGTGACTTTTAAGTGGGATGATAAAAGAGCTAGAGAAATTGCTGAAGAAGAAGGTAGAGCCGATGGGCTAGCTAAAGGCATGGCTGAAGGTATGGAAAAAGGAATGGCTAAAGGGCTGGCTGAAGGAAGAGTTGAAGGAAGAGTTGAAGGTATGTTAAGAACCTTGTGTAGTTTAGTAAAAGATGGTATACTTTCTAATATGGATGCTGCTAAAAGAGCAGGCATGTCATTGGAAGAATTTACAAAAGCTATTGCTATGTTGTGATAGAAGAGAATTTATGCTGAAAATAGCGTATCGGTTTGTAGTGACTCCATAAAGTTAGACCTTATAATCCGGGTAGTTATATACTGCCCGGATATTTTAGTGGAAATGATTTAGTAATTGTCTCAGTAAATCAGAATTTATGTCAGCATATATTGGTGGAATGGTGGGGAGTTTTGTGATACCATAATATTATCAATGTTACAGGGGCGTGAGGATATGACGGAAATGGAGCATTTATTGCTAAGGAACCATCAGCAAAAAATATATAAAGCGGTTTGCCATTAGTTATGAATAGGGTGAAGCAATGTAAGGAAAAACGCGAAATTGCTCCAGATGCAGGCAGACGTAAATTAGCGGATACTTCAACATTATCTAGAGAAACTAGAAATCCTAAACATTATATTGCTCAGAAGTTTCATTAGAAAATCGTCGAATAGGGCAGTAATGGAAGTTTACGGCTTCTGGGGCAAGCTGAACACCGAATCCGAATGTGTGGCTCAGTTAATGAAAATGTACCAGAAATTAGTAGATAATATTGAAAAAAAGAAGTAATCAAAGGGAGGAAATAACAATGGAAAAATAGCTTGTGTACTATCTGTAGTAAATATAATTCTCTTAATAGTTATTTTAAATAAATAGAGAGCGGGGGAAAAATATGTTTTGGGGTTTACTTGGTGCCTTCATCGGTATGGGTATCGCACTTGGATTTTTAGCTTTTTTAATCGTCCGTATATGCGTATTTATTTATAAGCTTCTCAGAGGGTAATGGTGTTTTATTTTTCCTGCTGACACATTTTTTACCTCATTTCTGTTATAATATAGCTAAAATTGCTGAGGTGTTAAGACGTTGCCTTTGCCACATAATCTCTATGATTATTGTAGCATTAGGATATCAAGTCTAGTGGAAAATATTTAGTTGAAAAAATAAGCTTTGTAGCCAAGGCGGATATCTTGCTTACAAAACTTATTATACGAGGAGGATGGTTAGTATGTTAACATTTTTATTAACATCTATAGGGGTACTTGTACTTCTCGTGATACTGTTTGCTGTAATAATAATGGTCACAAAATTGTTTTTCAGACCATTATTGTCTATTTCTATATTTATTTTACAAATAGCACTAGGCTTGATTTTATTACCTGTATTTTTACCAATACTTCTATATCTTTATTTTTTCAATAAAGAAAAATTCCATTCAACCGTATCGGATATATTAAATCTGCCTGCAAAGCAAGATATAAAATATAAGTAGAATCCAGCCCCGCAAGGGGCTATTTTGTCTTTCCAGCGTCAGCGGGGGGATATTCAAGTTAATATGTTATAATATAATCAGAGTTAAGGTAGGTAAATATTGCTAAAAAACATTATTTGTGATACACTCTGATTGACAAATGATGTGCTGTATGGCAAGCGTAACGGTTGTTGCCTACAGGTAGTACAAAGCCCCCACGACTGGTACTCGTGGGGGCTTTGCTATTAAGATTGCTATACATATTGATTTAAGGTATAATATTTTGTGTAAGAGGTGTACCTACACGGTAGGCGGTTAATCCTGCCCCTGAAAGGGGGCTTGCCTATGACTTTGTATGATTTTTTGGCACTGGTTTTTCTAGTGACTATCTGCATTGTTGCTATTAAGGCATAGAAAAACCGCCAATGCTTTTGGCCGAGCTAAAGGGCGGTTTTTCAAACAGTTCATTTAGTTTTTCACCGGGGCAACCGTCTATCGGTGCTCCTCTTATTTTTATTATACCTTGCATATCTGTTAATGGCAAGTTTATTGGACAAAAAAAGAGGCAGCGTTTACTTTTTCATTTTATAATAAAAAATGGGGTGATTTTACCGTGGATTACATTATGCAATTAATATTTTTTCTTATTGCTGGCGCAATTCTCCTGTTTTTTGCGAGTTTGATTATTAGGCTGTTCTCTTTATTATTATGCGATTTGACAGGCTTCATAATTGTCATGCTTAAGGGATTTATAAAAGTCAGTAATTTTTTTATTCGTAAATAGCGGAATAGCTTTGAGGGGAAGTGTTTGTGGATGAGGAGAATATTTATCCTTCTGTGTTTGCTGATGGTGTGGACAGAGAGTGCTTTGGCGGCGGGGAATCTGGGGGTGTTGTGGGATTGGCAGGCCCCAGGGGAGAAGGAGAGCCGGCTGGTACAACGAGAAAAATTGCCGGGAATTGATGTATTATCTCCTAGCTGGTTTATTATTGAGAATGCTCAGGGCAAAATCAAAACCCGTCATGGTAGTGTGAAGTATGTCCGTCAGGCTCACAACAAGGGGTATCAGGTGTGGGCTTTGATTACCAATAATTTTGATCCCAAAATGACCAGCAAGCTGTTGGACAATCCCCTGGCACGGAAAAGGGTAATTGCCCAGATGGAGCAGCTGGCCAAGGATTATGAGCTGGATGGTTTTAATCTGGATTTTGAAAATATCAACCCAGCAGACAAGGACAAGCTGACGGATTTTGTGGAGGAGATTAGCAAGGCATTGAAACCTCAGGGGTTGATTATTTCCATAGATGTGACCATTCCCAGCAATTCCGGTTATTGGTCCAAATGCTACGACCGAAAGGCCATAGCAGAGGTGGTGGATTACATGATGCTGATGGCCTATGATGAGCACGGGGCTAGTTCCGAGGTTAGTGGTTCGGTGGCTTCCCTGCCTTGGGTGGAGGATGGTATTCAGAAAACCCTGCAGGAGGGAGTACCAGAGGCAAAGCTGATTCTGGGTATGCCTCTTTATATGCGCACTTGGCAGGAGACAAAGGGGAAGGTTAAGGCCAAAACACTATCTATGGCTCAGGCGGATAAGGTAATTCAGGAAAAGGGATTGGCGCCTGTGTGGCTTTCCAAGGAAGGACAGTATTATTTTGAATATCAGGAGAAAAATACCCGCTATCGGGTATGGCAGGAAAATCGCCGTTCTCTGGCCTTGAAGGCTTCCTTGGTGAATCGCTACAATCTGGCAGGAGGTGCCTATTGGCGCAGTACCTTGGAGACAGAGGATGTGTGGCCAACCTTGGCGGAAACTCTATCCTACGGCAAATAAGATAATTTGTAAATATTTTAGTTGAAGGGACATATGGCCTTTCAAAACCCTCTCGAAAACCATATAATATCCATGTAATGAATCCGAAATGCTAGCAAAAACAGGATATAATATTATGGAAAACAAATATTTAGACAAAGTTTTGCCGTTTCTTCAGAAAATTCCCAAAGAACGGCGAGAAAAATTTTATACCTATTTCCAAAATGCACCTTTGTGGCTACTGGATTCCTTCCAAGTAGAAAATATGCCCAAGGAAACCACCTTTATCAGGGCTGGGGACCCGGTGGATACAATTTATTTTATTGGCAGCGGCATTATCAAGGGCACAGATTACAGAATCCTAGGGGTATCCTTTGATTTTATGATTTTTACGGATGTATATGCCTATGGGGGCATGGAGGTTATCATGGATTTTGATACCTATCAGACCTCCTTGCAGACTGTTACGGATTGTATCGTCTTGAAGATACCCAAGGGACAGTTTGCCAAATGGATAAAATCTGACATCTGGTCCTTGGGCCATGAGGCAAAGCTGATGGGGCAGTATCTACTAGAGCAGGCTCGCAACAATCGGGTTTTCCTGTTTTTGCAGGGGGCCGATAGATTGATTATGCTGTTGACCATTATGTATGAACAGTCGGAAGTGGTAGGGGAATTGACCATTGCCAATGATAGGCAGAAGCTATCAGATTATACTGGCCTTAGCGTCAAAACCATTACCAGGGCTGTCCAAAAGCTGGAGTCTCAGGGGATGCTTAGTCGCTCTCGCAGTAAGTTAACTGTAAATCAACAGCAGTATGAATTAATGAAGGAAAGTCTGGCAGAGATTTTGGAAGCAGAGACATAGGGAAAATAGGAAAAAGAGCAGGTATTAGATAAGAGGGGGAGCTTATTATGCAGAACTATTCAGGTGAAGAAGGATTACAGTATCATGTACAGATTCGTCCAGGGGATGTAGGCAAATATGTTATTTTGCCGGGAGATCCTAAGCGCTGTGCCAAGATTGCAGCACATTTTGATGATGCCAAGTTGATTGCTGATAACAGAGAGTATGTTACCTACACAGGTTATCTGGATGGGGAAAAGGTTAGTGTAACCTCCACCGGTATTGGTGGTCCATCTGCTTCTATTGCTATGGAAGAGCTGGTTAAATGCGGTGCAGACACCTTCCTGCGGGTAGGTACTTGTGGCGGTATTGATTTGGATGTTAAGGGTGGCGATATTGTAGTTGCTACTGGTGCTATTCGCATGGAGGGTACCAGCAAGGAATATGCTCCTATTGAGTTCCCTGCTGTGGCAAATTTGGATGTTACCAATGCTTTGATAAAGGCCTGCAAGACCTTGGGCATGAACTACCATGCTGGTGTGGTACAGTGCAAGGATGCCTTCTATGGTCAGCATGATCCTGAGATTATGCCAGTAAGCTATGAGCTTTTGAACAAATGGGAAGCTTGGAAGCGTTTGGGCACCAAGGCTTCTGAAATGGAATCTGCAGCTTTATTTATTGTAGCCAGCCATTTGAAGGTACGCTGCGGCTCTGATTTCCTGGTAGTAGGCAATCAGGAGCGTAATGCTCTGGGCATGGAGAATCCTATTGTCCATGACACAGAGGCGGCTATCAAGGTGGCTGTTGAGGCTATTCGTACTTTGATTAAAGAAGACAAGAATAAATAAGGGCAGCGGAGGACAAGGTAATGCAGTTAGCATTTAATTTATTAGGCATTTTGGTAGTCTTTGGCATCTGCTGGCTTCTTTCTTGGCAACGGAAGTCCATTAACTGGAAGCTTATTGGCAAGGCCTTTGTCATTCAGCTGTTGTTGGCTGTGTTTATTGTAAAGGTTCCTTTAGGACAGCAGGTTATTTCCATTCTTTCTGATGGTGTTACTGCCGTGGTTAATTGCGGTAAGGATGGCGTATCCTTTGTCTTTGGTGATTTGGCAGATACCTCCAAGATGTTTGTCTTTGCGGTATCATCTCTGGGAAATATTATTTTCGTATCTGCTTTGGTAGAGTTCCTTTACTATATTGGTGCTTTGGGCTTTATCGTTACTCATTTGGGACGGTTGGTCAAGAAGCTGGTAGGCTCCACAGAGGTAGAGAGCTTTGTGGCTACAGCCAATATGTTCCTGGGCCAGACCAGCAGCCCTGTATTGATTAGCAAATACATTGGCCGGATGACGGAAAGTGAGATTTTTGTTATCCTGGTGGCTGGTATGGGTAGTATGGATGTGTCCATTCTTACCGCCTATGTATCTATGGGTATTCCAATGGATTATCTCCTGATGGCCAGCATGCTGGTACCAGTAGGCAGTATTCTCATTGCCAAGATGATTCTGCCTGAGATGGAAACCTGTAACAATGTGGATAATCTGAAGATTGATAACAAGGGTGGCAATACCAATGCTATCGAAGCCATTATGAATGGTGCCGGTGTAGGTCTGCAGGTAGTTCTGGGTATCTGCGTGGCTCTGATTGCGGTTATCGGCATGGTGGCTTTGGTAAATATGATTCTGGGCTTTGCTGGGCTTAGTCTGGAAATGATTTTCGGCTATGTATTCTGTCCATTTGGCTATCTCATGGGCTTTGATACTGTGACTGCTATGCAGGAAGGTACTTTGCTGGGCCAGAAGCTGGCTCTTAACGAGTTCGTGGCCTTTGGTACTCTGGGAGCTTATATCAGCACCTTGGATTCCAGAACTGCTATGATGTGTGCTATTTCTCTGGCAGGTTTTGCCAATGTCAGCAGCATGGGTATCTGCATCGGTGGTATTGGTGCATTGTGTCCTGAGAAAAAGGGTGTGCTTTCCCGGATTGTAGTTCGTGCGATGCTGGGCGGTATGCTGTTAAGCATTCTCAGTGCTATGCTTTGCGGTTTAGTAGCGTTGTTCTAAAATAAGTTAAGGCAAGGACATGGTATAATAATCTAAAGGGTTGTTATACCATGTCTATTATGAAGATATATGGAAAGCGGGGTTGAAAAATGAGCGGAAAAAAATATAAGCGGATTTTTACCATTGTAATTGATTCACTGGGGGCTGGCGCCATGCCGGATGCCGCTGAATATGGTGATGCAGGAACTGATACCCTGGGCCATATTTCCGAAAGTGTGGATAGCTTTGTCATTCCCAATTTGCAGAAGCTGGGCATGGCCAATCTCCATCCTCTGAAGCAGGTGGAGGCAGCGGCAAAGCCTTTGGCTCATTATGGTAAATTGCGGGAGGCCAGTACAGGCAAGGATACTATGACAGGTCATTGGGAAATGATGGGTTTGCATATTACCAAGCCTTTCAAGACCTTTACCGATACCGGTTTTCCCCCAGAGCTGATTGCAGAGCTGGAAAAGCGTACTGGTCACAAGGTTATTGGCAACAAGGCGGCCAGTGGTACGGCTATTTTGGATGAGCTGGCAGAGGAAGAAATTGCTACAGGTCATATGATTGTATATACCTCGGCAGATTCTGTGCTGCAGATTTGTGGTAATGAGGAGACCTTTGGCTTGGAGGAGCTTTATCGCTGCTGTGAAATTGCCAGAGAAATTACCATGAAGGATGAGTGGAAGGTAGGCCGTATTATTGCCCGTCCTTATGTAGGCAAGAAAAAAGGAGAGTTTAAGCGTACCAGCAACCGTCATGACTATGCCTTGAAACCTTATGGCAGAACAGCCCTGAATGCCTTGAAGGACAAGGGTTATGATGTGATTTCCGTAGGGAAGATTGCGGATATTTTTGATGGCGAGGGCATTACTGAGGCTAACAAGTCTAAAAGCTCTGTCCACGGCATGGAGCAGACCATTGAAATAGCCCAGAAGGATTTTACAGGCTTGTGCTTTGTAAATCTGGTGGATTTTGATGCATTGTGGGGCCATCGGAGAAATCCAGAGGGCTATGCTCAGGAGTTGGAAAAATTCGATGTGAAGCTAGGGGAATTATTGCCATTGCTAAGAGAGGATGATTTGCTGATTATTACGGCAGATCACGGCAATGATCCAACCCACACCGGCACCGACCATACCAGAGAAAAGGTGCCATTTATTGCCTATTCTCCATCTATGAAGGAAAATGGCCAGTTGCCAGAAAGCGATACCTTTGCGATTATTGGTGCAACCATTGCGGATAATTTTGGTGTGGATATGCCAGAAGGTACAATAGGTTATTCTGTTTTAGATAAATTGGTTTAAGGAGAAGTGTTTATGGATAAAAAGGAAGTTTTAAGCAAGGTAGATCATACATTGCTGGCTCAGGTGGCTACCTGGGGGGATATTAAGCAGATTTTGGATGATGCAATGAAATATGAGGTAGCCTCTGCCTGTATTCCTGCTGCTTATGTAAAGCAGGCGGCAGAATATGTTCAGGGCAAGCTGGCTATCTGCACCGTTATTGGTTTCCCTAATGGTTATAGCACTATGGCAACCAAGGTTTTTGAGGCTGGGGATGCTGTGGACAATGGAGCCGATGAGGTGGATATGGTTATCAACATTGGCTTCCTGAAAGATGGCCGCTATGATGAGGTGGAGGAGGAAATCCGCCAGATTCATCAGGCCTGCAAGGGCAGGCTGTTGAAGGTGATTATTGAAACCTGCCTTTTGACGGAGGAAGAAAAAATCAAGGCCTGTGAGCTGGTAACCAAGGCCGGAGCCGAATATATCAAAACCTCTACTGGCTTCTCTACTGCTGGTGCTACCTTTGAGGATGTAAAGCTGATGCGGGAGCATGTAGGTAAGGATGTGAAGGTAAAGGCTGCTGGTGGTATTTCCTCCTTTGCAGACGCGGAGAAATTTATTGAGTTGGGAGCAGACCGTCTGGGTACCAGCCGTTTGGTAAAGATTATGAAAAGCGAGGGCTGATTATGACTAATGCAGAGCTGATTGCAGAAGCAAAAAAGGCAAGACTTCATGCCTATACACCTTATTCTCATTTTCAGGTAGGGGCGGCTTTGGAAACCAAGGCTGGCAAAATCTATCATGGATGTAATATTGAAAATGCTGCCTATGGCCCTACTAACTGTGCTGAGAGAACAGCATTCTTCAAGGCTGTGTATGAAGGGGAAAGAGAATTTACCCGAATCGCCATTGTAGGGGGGCCAGAGGGACAGGAAGCCAATGCTACCTGTGCTCCTTGCGGTGTATGCCGTCAGGTAATGCGGGAATTCTGTACTCCAGATAGCTTTGAGATTATTCTGGATGATGGCAAGGGGGGAGAGCTGGTTTATACATTGGAGCAGCTTTTGCCAGAAAGCTTTGGGCCAGAGGATTTGGGAAAATAAAATTAGATATGGGTACTGCCTTTCAATCTTGGGAGGCAGTATTTTTGTGGCAAAATTTTGAATTTGTTTGTGAAAGGTGTTAAAATAATAAATAATGGTTGTTGGTGTCATTTTTTGATGGAACAAGAGAATACTTGGTTTTTAGGTGGAAAATATGGAAATTTTAGAGCTGAATGAGGATTTGGTGATTGGGGCTGGCGGTCACAAAAAAGTATATATTGATCCCCGTGATAACAAGCGTTGTGTTAAAATTCTCCTAGAGGAAAAATGCGAGGATTGGGAGCGGGAGAAAAAGTATCGGGAGATACGGAAGGCTAGAGGCCAGCAGGGGATGATGCTGCCGGAGTATTATGGAGAAATTGCCACTAATCTAGGGACAGGGTATGTATTTGAGCGGATTGTGGATTTTAATGGGGAAAATAGCAAGGACATTGGGGAATTTTTGCGTACTGCTAAAGAAGTGCCCAGTCCTTTGGAAATAGAGTATTTGGTTAAGCGGTTTTTCTATGGGATGCTGGCGGAGAAAATTATTGTAACCAATGCGGAGTATTGTAATTTTTTGGTGCAGAGAGTAACGCCTCATTTGAATCAAATTCGAGTGGTGGATAATATTGGCAGTCATATTATTGTACCAATTGATTGCTATATTGATAGTTTGGCAGATAAGCATATCAAAAGATATTTTGTCCGCTTGTTGTATGAGATTTATAGGGATTTTCCTAACCTGATGCCTAGAGAGCAGTTTGAGAAAATCGTGGATTTTGTGCGTAATTTCTGAGTAAACGAAAACAGGTCTGAATTATTCGGGCCTGTTTTTTTACATTTATTTTACAAAAACCTTCTAATGGATTTTACATTCAGGGGTTAATATATTCCTAGATTTCCAAGGAGATTAGTTATTAGGAATAATTTTATCAAGGAGAGTGTAAAAAAGATGAAGAAGTTTTTACTGGTTGTAATGTCCATTATGATGATGGGCCTGACATTGGTGGGGTGTGGCAGTGATACTGCTGAGAAGGGTGCCGGTCTTAGCGGTGCGGTTTCCACCAACGGCTCTACTTCCATGGAGAAGGTTATTGGTATTCTGTCTGAGAAGTTTATGGGTGATAACAAGGGTGTTACCATTACCTATGATGCTACTGGTTCCGGTACTGGCATTGAGGCTGTAAGCAAGGGCTCCACTGATATTGGTCTTTCCTCCCGTGCTTTGAAAGACAGCGAGAAGGCAAAGGGCCTGAAGGAGACTACCGTAGCTCTGGATGGTATTGCCATTATCGTCAATGAGAACAGCCCTATTAACGATTTGAAAACCGAGGATGTAGCTGCCTTGTTCAATGGTCAGGTTACTGACTGGAGCAAGCTGGGCGGCAAGGCTGGCCAGGTAGCTGCCATTGGGCGTGAGGCTGGTTCCGGTACTCGTGACGGTTTTGAGTCCATTACCAAGACCAAGGATAAGTGCAAGCTGACTCAGGAGCTGACTTCCACAGGTGCTGTTATTGAGGCTGTAAAGAATAGCGAGGGTGCTATTGGTTATGCTTCCTTTGCTTCCGTTGAGAATCAGAAGGGCATTAAGGTTTTGAAGATTAATGGTGTAGAGTGCACCGAGGATAATATTGCTAACGGCAGCTATGTAATCCAGCGTCCATTTAACCTGATTACCAAGGAAGGCACCAAGTTGAGCGAGGCTGCTCAGGCATTCTTCGACTTCATGACCTCCAAGGCTGCTGCGGAGCTGATTTCCCAGGCCGGTGCAGTACCTACTGCGAAATAAAAGAGGTCTAGCGCGATATGAAAAACAAAACTAAATGGCAGGAGCTCACCGAAAAAGGTATCAACGCTGTGTTCATGCTTTGCGGTATTGTGGCAGTAGGTTTCGTCCTTTGTATCACAGTACATCTGGTTATTGCCGGCCTGCCAGCTATTATGAAAATAGGTTTGCCAACCTTTCTCTTTGGCACTACCTGGCAGCCAACTGCTACCACAACAGAGCCGTCATTTGGTATTCTGCCATTCATCCTAACCAGCATCTATGGTACTGCCGGGGCAGTGCTGATAGGTGTCCCCATTGGCCTTTTGACCGCCATCTTTTTGGCTAAGGCCGCTCCGCCCAAGTTCGCCAAGTTAATTCATACTGCGGTGGAACTTTTGGCAGGTATCCCATCTGTAGTATATGGCCTTGTAGGCATGATTATACTTGTTCCAGGTATTCAGAGGGCCTTTGATTTGCCCTCTGGTGCCACCTTATTGGCAGCCATTATCGTGCTGACCATTATGATTTTACCTTCCATCATCAATGTATCTGAGACTGCACTGCGGGCAGTACCTAGAGAATACGAAGAAGCTTCTATGGCGTTGGGGGCTACTGAGATGGAGACATTTTTCCGGGTAAGCGTTCCAGCTGCCAAAAGCGGTATTGCCGCAGCTGTGGTATTGGGTGTAGGCCGCGCTATTGGCGAGGCTATGGCCATTATCATGGTATCAGGTAATGTAGCTAATCTGCCGGGCTTGCTTACTTCTGTAAGGTTCATGACCACGGCCATTGCCTCGGAGATGGCTTATGCCGCCGCAGGTTCTCTGCAGCAGCAGGCATTGTTCTCCATCGGCCTGGTACTGTTCCTGTTTATTATGATGATTAACGTATTCCTGAATGTATTTGTTAAGGGAAGGAGGACAGCCTGATGGTTGAGAATGTTGCTGTAAGCCAGCCTGTAGCCCAGCCTACTGGCTTTTCCAAGCGTAAGCTGTGGAATCAAGGTGCCAAGGCCCTGATTTGGGGCAGTGCCATTTTGACCTGTGTGTTGCTGGCCTTTCTTATAGGCTACATCTTTTATAGAGGTGTACCCTATCTTTCCTGGGAGCTTTTGACTTCCCAGTCCAGTTATGTGAAGAAAACTATCGGCATTCTTCCTAACCTGATGAATACCCTGTATATTATCCTGGTGGCTATGGTTATTGTTTTGCCACTGGGCACAGGGGCTGCTATCTACCTGACAGAGTACGCTACTAACAAAAAGCTGGTTAAGTTGATTGAATTTGCTTCTGAGGCTCTTACTGGTATTCCTTCCATTATCTTTGGTTTGGCAGGTTTGGTTCTGTTTTCTGAAATGTTTGGTTTGAAGCAAGGTATTTTAGCTGGTGGTCTTACTTTGGTAATGATGGTACTGCCGGTTATTATTCGTACTACCCAGGAAAGCCTGAAAACAGTGCCTAATGCTTATCGTGAAGGTTCTCTGGCTATGGGGGCCAGCAAATGGCATATGGTACGTACTGTGGTACTGCCTAACGCTGTTGATGGTATTGTTACCGGTTGTATTTTGTCCATTGGACGTATTGTAGGCGAGTCTGCTGCGCTGTTGTTTACGGCGGGCTTTGGCCTAGTATTGAATGATTTCTTCACGGCGCTGGAATCCTCATCTGCTACCTTGACCGTGGCCTTGTATGTATATGCCAGCGAGCGTGGTGAAACCAACGTAGCCTTTGCTATTGCGGTTATTTTGATGACTCTTACCTTGATTCTGAACTTCTCTGCTAATTATGCAGCCAAGAAGTTGAAGAACTAAATTTGATGGGAGATTGTTATGGATACAATAATGGAAGTAAAGGACTTGAATCTGTGGTATGGGGATCATCATGCCCTCCACGATATTAACGTGGATATACCTAAAAATCAGATTACAGCCCTGATAGGTCCTTCTGGCTGTGGTAAGTCTACCTTTTTAAAGACTTTGAACCGCATGAATGACCTGGTTGAAAATGTAAAGATTACTGGTAATATTATTTACAATAATGAAAATATATATGCACCAAAGGTTGATGTAACCTGGCTGAGAAAGAGAATAGGCATGGTGTTCCAGAAGCCAAATCCTTTCCCTATGAGCATCTATGATAATATTGCCTATGGCCCACGTACTCATGGTATTACCTCCAAGGTAAAGCTGGACAATATTGTGGAGAAATCCCTAAAGGATGCAGCTATCTGGGATGAGGTAAAGGATAGATTGAATACCTCTGCCCTGGGGATGTCTGGTGGTCAGCAGCAGCGTCTGTGTATTGCTAGAGCTTTGGCTGTGGAGCCGGATATTCTTCTTATGGATGAGTCTACCTCTGCGCTGGATCCTATTTCCACTGGCAAAATCGAGGAGTTGGCTGTGGAGCTAAAGAAGAAATACACTGTGGTTATGGTTACCCATAATATGCAGCAGGCGGTACGTATTTCTGATTACTGTGCCTTCTTTCTGTTGGGAGATTTGGTGGAGTTCAGCAAAACAGAGGAAATGTTCTCTATGCCAAAGGATAGAAGAACAGAGGATTATATCACAGGGAGGTTTGGCTGATGAGATCTATGTTTGATCAGCAGCTGAAAACTCTGAACGAGGAAATGCTCTATATGGGCGGTCTTTGTGAGGATACTATTCAGCAGACCATTGAGGCTCTTATGTCTGGGGATGTGAAAAAGGCTCATGATTTGAATAATATGATGAGCCAGCTTACCCAGCAGGAGCGTAGTATTGAAAATATCTGTCTCAAGCTTTTGATGCAGCAGCAACCGGTGGCTAGGGATCTGCGGACCATATCTTCTTCTCTGAAGATGGTAACAGATATGGAACGTATTGGTATTCAGGCCTGTGAGATTGCGGAGATTATTGCGGCAGGCAATGTGGTAAGAGCTACTGATAAGGTGGATTTCCAGGAGCTGTCTAATGAGGTTAGCCATATGGTGCAGATGGCCATGATGGCTTATGATAAAAAGGATATGAATTTGGCAGATGAGGTTATCAAATACGATGATGTGGTGGATAAGCTTTTCTGTGATATTCGGGGAGATTTGATTAAGCAGTTGAAGGATGATACCAATGATGCAGAGTGCTTTATTGATATGCTGATGATTGATAAGTATTTTGAGCGTATTGGTGACCATGCGGTGAATATTGCCCGCTGGGTGAAGTTCTCTATTACTGGTGAGATTCAGATTGTAGAGTAAGCTGGGATAATATAAAAGCCTTAGAAACTGAAAGCAGTTTCTAAGGCTTTTTGCATAGTGGGGAAAATTCTGATTTGCCGAGTTACCTATCTCCTTAAATATTGTAAATGAAAGTTGTTATGTCAGTGGGTTCTCGAAATACAGCCTGCGGTCATAACGACTTTTGCTCTGTCCGACTTAATGGCCCTATCTGGTGATTTATCCATACGCAGTAATACCGCTTGTCGCTGAGCCAATTCACAGAGGTCGTAATGATAGAGAGTGCCACCGGGCCACTTTTGCTGTGCAAAAGCAGGAGTCTCCCGACGCAAAAGTGTCATGCCCCTCCGGCTGTTGTCGAATCATCGTGATTTTTCGATTCTATCTAAATATCCACAGCCGAGATAGTGCCCACGAAAACCCGCTCTCGCTCCTAGCTAAGCCTAGCGGATGCTAAATTTCTTCTGCGCCTTACGGCTTGAACTCATTAAGCACCGAGGCTTAGCAAGGGTTTTCTTAGGGTACTATCATCTGCTGTTCCATTCCAGTAAATAAGTCAAAATTACAAATAGTACCAAAGCAGGAAGGTGCAATGAATACACAAAATAGAAGGCATGACATATACCCTTAACAGGTATATCGATGTGCCTCGCTTCTTAACGAATTTAAGCCATGAAAAGATGAACATCGTGAAGCT
>Ga0129311_1001466_pt1 | contig 16617 bp, 12 predicted proteins | sample Go1ome_FD_94435 | JGI IMG/M metagenome (GOLD analysis project Ga0129311, IMG submission 94435) | Western lowland gorrila individual fecal microbial communities from Wisconsin, USA - Go1022B metagenome | ecosystem: Host-associated > Mammals > Digestive system > Large intestine > Fecal | place... | reverse complement strand
GGATGGAAGCTGACAATAATGCGGACTCGGAACGTCGAACCAATGATCCGTCAGAAGACCGTAGCCGTAAAAAGAAAGCAGACCGCGCGGGAACGCCTGCAGCCGGCCGGAGGCCAGCGCCAGCAAGCACAGATACGCGCCTGCCGAACGGCCCCAAAGGAAAAACGGCAGAGAAGCCGCAGACGGGTCGACGCTGCCCTGGATGTACGCATTGATGGAATCGATGACATCTTCGAGGATCTCCCCGATGGAGGCCTGCGGCGCCAGCGGATAATTGAAAGCAATGATGCGGAAGCCTTGTTCACACAGCGTTTGCAGGTGCAGCGCCGGCAGATCGTCTTTCGAGCCGTAGAGCAGACCGCCGCCGTGAAAATATAAAAGACAGGCGCGGATCTCCGTTTCGGGGTCATAGTAAATAGCGGCAGCCTTTGTACAAGGCATCGTATAAAAAATAAATTCGTCTTTTTTTATCATGATAATGTCTCCTTTTTCTTTAAGGATAACACATTTATCGTGGGATTGTAATACATATTTAGAAAAAAATATATTTTTTAGGAGGAAAAGAAATGGGATACTTAAACAATCAAATCGGCTACAGAGAAGATTTACTGGCAAATCGCTCCGTTGTTAAAAAAGAGAACTACGTGATTTTAGAAACTGACGGACTGGTCAAGAATGTCGTACCCGGTTATGAGAACTGCGATGTAACGATTTTAGGCTCTCCAGCCATGGGCGCAAGCTTTGCAGACTATCTGGTACACGCAAATGCAGGCGGTAAAAATACAGGCATTGGCGGAGAAGGCATCGAATCTTTCCTGTATGTACTGGAAGGCAGCATCTCTGTAAAGAACGATGATACCGAAGCAGAACTGCAAAAGGGCGGATACATCTATTCACCGGAAGGAAACAACATCACCTTCGAGAACAAAGGACAGGAAACAGCCACGCTGTATGTTTACAAGCGCAGATACGAAAAGCTGGAAGGCTACAGCGCCCGCACCGTAGTCGGCAATGCATTCGAACTGCCGTGGGTGGAATATGAGGGCATGGAAAACGTCCATGTTGTGGACTTCCTGCCAAAGGACTTAGGCTTTGATATGAACATGCACATCCTGAGCTTCAAGCCGGGCGCGTCGCATGGATATATTGAAACACACATTCAGGAACACGGTATGTATTTCTATTCGGGTAAGGGCATGTATTATCTGGATGATGAATGGGTACCGTTGAAAAAAGGCGATTACGTATTCATGGATTCCTATTGCCCGCAGGCCTGCTACGGCGTCGGCAAAGACGAAGAGTTTGCATACATCTACTCCAAGGACTGCAACAGAGATGTTGTGCTGTAATGGATGAAGGATGAAGAATCATGAAACTTGCAAGAAACGAATTAAAAAAATTAATGAAAAAAAAGCTCATGCAGGCGGGCCTGCAGGAAGCGCATGCCGAAACCGCCGCAGAGATCCTGACCTGGTCCTCTGAACGAGGCTACCATTCGCATGGTGAAGTTCGGGTAGAATACTACTGCGAACGGATCGCCAAAGGCGGCATGACCATTCATCCGCATTTTGAATGGAAGGTGACCGGACCATGCTCGGCGATTTTTGAAGGCGACAACGGTTGCGGATATGTCGCCGCGAAAGATGCCATGGAAAAAGCGATTGATATGGCTTCTGAGAACGGCATTGCGGTCGTAGGCATCCGCAATATATCCCACAGCGGCTCGATCGGTTATTATACAGAAATGGCAGCAAAAAAAGGAATGCTTGCAATTTCGTTTTGTCAATCCGACCCGATGGCTGTCCCGTACGGCGGCACAGAACCATACTACGGAACCAACCCGATCTCCTTCGCCGCGCCGACTGCTGATGAGCGCATCGTTGTCTTCGACATGGCCACTACCGTGCAGGCCTGGGGCAAGATTTTAGACCTTCGTTCGCAGAACAAACAGATCCCGGCGGACTGGGCTGTGGATGAAAAGGGTAGAGCCGTTACCGACCCGCATCTGGTCAATGCACTGATGCCGATCGCAGGTGCCAAGGGATACGGTCTGATGATGATGGTAGATGTTTTCTCCGGCGTGCTCTTGGGCGTTCCGTACGGCAAACATGTGAGCTCCATGTATCATGACCTGTCAGAGGGAAGAAATCTCGGACAAATGCACATCGTAATCGATCCGGAACGTTTCGTCGGCAGAGAAACATTCTGCAGAGTCATGTCGCAGGTCTGCGATGAACTGAGCAGCATGGAACCTGCAGTCGGATTCTCCAAAGTATACTATCCGGGAGAAAGAGCCGCGCTGCGCAGGCAGCAGACCGAAGCAAACGAAGGCATCGAGATCGTTGACGACATTTACCGTTACCTGATTAGCGATGACATCCATTACAACCGATATGACCATAAAAACAGATTTGCAGACTAGGGAGGGCAGGACACGATGATAAAAACCGTAATAAAAAAAGGAACCTATCATGATTCTGTTGTGTTGATGCTTTTAACCAATCAAATTTCTGCGATCAAGGGTGTGAAGAAGGTGTCCATCATGATGGCCACCCCTGCGAACAAGGACATTTTTAGGCAAAGCGGTCTTGAAACAGACGAACTGCTCCATGCATCGGCAAACGATATGGCAGTCGTGATGGATATTGAAAAGGAAGAGCTGGTGCCAGAGGTCCTGACGGAGATTGAACACTTTTTCGAGCAGAAAAAAAACAAAAAACCAAATACCGTGCTGCAGAATGTGAACTCCTGGGAAAAGGCGCTGGCACAGCTGCCGGACGCAAACCTTGCAGTCATTTCCGTTCCGGGCGCTTATGCAGCGCTGGAAGCAGATCGGGCTCTCGATGAGGGGATGCATGTTTTTATGTTCAGTGATAACGTATCCCCGGAAGAGGAACTGAGGCTGAAGCAAAAAGCGCATGCAAAAGGACTGCTCGTCATGGGACCGGATTGCGGGACCGGTATCATTCAGGGTGTACCGATCGCCTTTACGAATTATGTGGAAAAGGGTCAAATTGCAATTATCGGCGCATCTGGAACCGGAATTCAGGAATTGACGACCGTCATTGACCGGCTAGGCGAAGGTGTTACGAACGCCATTGGCGTCGGCGGACGAGATCTGAGCCGGGCCGTGGGCGGCATCACCATGCTGGATCTCATCGATGCGATGGAGCAGGATCCAAATACCAAAGTCCTGCTGATCGTTTCCAAGCCGCCGGCAAAAGAGATCCGCGAAAGGATCTCGGAGCGGCTGCAGCGATGCGGGAAACCGGTCGTCGCCTTGTTCTTAGGTGAAAAGCCGGTTTGCCAAGACAAGAACTTTTATCAGGCTTACACCTTGAATGAAGCGGCGCACGTCGCAGTGAGTCTGTTGCGGAACGAGGCGGTCCAAAAAAGTTATGAAAGTCCGGAAGAACGAAAAATGCTGGAGAGCTTGGAACGATTCAAACCGGAAGAGAAAAAGAGCATTAAGGCCTACTATTCCGGCGGTACGCTCGCAAACGAAGCTGCGATGCTGATTAAGGATGCACTGGACATCGATCTGCCTCCGGAAGATGTGGAGGGCTACATGCTGCAGCTTGGCGGCAATGTCGTGATCGACCTGGGAGACGATGCTTATACGAAAGGCAAGCCGCACCCGATGATCGATCCGGCCAAGCGGATCGAATGTATGGAAAAAGCCATGGACGATCCGACCACAGGCGTCATTCTCTTTGACGTTATGCTCGGCTACGGCTCGCATCCCGATATGGCCGGTGCCTTGCTGCCGACCATCCGGAAACTGCGCGATCAGGCAAAGGCGGAGGGTCGCAGAATCTATTTCGCGGCGAATGTCTGCGGTACACGAAAAGATTTCCAGGGTTATGAGGAAGCTGTTGCCAAGCTCCGTCAGGCGGGCGTGATCGTTTGTGAAAACAACAAAACAGCCTGCCGCGCAGCGCTGCAGATCGTAGGACACGATTTCACAGAGCCGGCAGCCGGATACGCACAGCCAAAACCGACACAAACGGAAACTGTACATAAACCTATATCACCGGCGATACAAACCTTACTGTCCCAAAAGCCGAAGATCATCAATATTGGATTGCCGAGCTTTGCGGAAGTCGCCGAAACATTCGGCTGTCAGACCATCCAATACGACTGGAGACCGCCTGCAGGCGGCAATGTGCAGCTGATCAAGGCCCTGCAGTTCCTGCGTGGGCAGGAACAGGTCACCGAAGGAAACCAGGAGGTGATCGCGCAGATCGTGGCCGCGCAGCCGGCCCTTGTGGATACGGTTCCGGCGAAAGAAGTCATTCCGGAAATGGCAGAAGGCAAGGTGCTCCTGCATGCAGGACCGCCGATCACTTACGAACACATGCCGGACCCGATGAAAGGTTCCTGCATCGGCGCCATTCTGTTTGAAGAATGGGCGGATACCGAGGCCGCGGCCAGAAGCATGCTGGAAAAAGGAGAAATTCGTTTCATCCCTTGCCACCATGTCCACGCCGTGGGACCGATGGGCGGCATTACATCGCCGACGATGCCTGTACTCGTGATCGAAAATCAAACCGACGGCAATCGCGCATACTGCACGATGAACGAAGGTATCGGCAAAGTACTTCGCTTCGGCGCATATTCTCAGGAAGTCATTGAACGCCTGCGCTGGATGCGGGATGTTCTGGGCCCGGTATTCGGCTCCGTTCTCAGGGCGAAGAAAACCGGCATTGCCATCAATCCTTTGATCGCCAAGGCGATCGCGATGGGAGATGAATTCCATCAGAGAAATATCGCGGCATCCCTTGTTTTCATGAAGGAAGTCGTGCCGATGATCACAGCGATGGACTTGAGAGAAAAAGATAAATATGAAGTGATCAAATTCCTGGCGGATACTGACCAATTCTTCCTCAACATCATGATGGCGACCGGTAAGGCCATCATGGACAGCGCCAGAACCGTACCGGATGGAACAGTCGTTACAGCCATGTGCCGCAACGGTTATGAATTCGGTATTCGTATTGCGGGTATGGGAGATCAGTGGTTCACAGGGCCGGTCAATACGCCGCAAGGCTTGTATTTTACCGGTTATGACAGTGACGATGCCTGCCCGGACATGGGCGACAGCGCGATCACGGAAACAGTGGGCGTCGGTGGGATGGCGATGATCGCCGCACCTGCAGTCACCCGGTTTGTAGGCGCCGGCGGCTATGGCGACGCATTAAGAACCAGTAATGAAATGGAAGAGATTTGCCTGGATCATAACCCGAATTACGTGATCCCGACCTGGGATTTCAAAGGGACCTGTCTGGGTATCGATGCCTGCCTAGTCGTCGAAAAAGGAATCACACCGGTGATCAACACAGGTATTGCTCACAAAATAGCCGGTTACGGACAAATCGGAGCAGGCACGGTGCATCCGCCGATCACATGCTTCGAAAAAGCTGTACTTGCATATGCCGAGAAATTGGGCTTCGCGCTTCAGGAATAGGAGACGATTATGAATATTCCTACCAATTTCTTTATGTGGAGCATGGCAGCACTGCCGATCGCATTATTGATCTTACTGCTGGTAAAGTTTCAAGTAAGCGCGACGAAAGCGGCCCCGATCACTTTGGCGGTCACACTCGCGACCGGCGTTCTGGTATATAAGGCTGATGCAGCACTACTCCTTTCGGAGGGCGGCAAAGGCCTGTGGAACGCATTCACCATTCTGCTGATTGTATGGACTGCAATCCTTTTATATCAGGTTGGAAACGAAGCGAATGCCTTTGCGGCGATTCGCAAAGGGCTTCGGCAGCTGCTTCCGAATCAGCTTTTGCAGCTTTTGGCAATCGGGTGGGTCTTTGAAAGCTTTTTGCAGGGCATCACCGGATTCGGCGTTCCCGTAGCTGTTGGCGCACCCCTGCTGATCGGCATCGGCGTACAGCCCTTGTGGGCCGTCATCATTTCCTTATTGGGACAGTCCTGGGGGAATACGTTCGGCACATTAGGCGCAGCCTGGGACGCGCTGGCTATGGTTTCCGACTTGGAAAGCGGGAGCAGCGCATACTTGCAAACAGCGCTTTGGGCTTCTCTTTTCATTGCAGTATGGAACCTGTTTACAGGATTTGTAATGTGCTATCTTTACGGTAAAATGCAAGCCGTAAAAAAGGGAATGCCCGCAGTGCTTGTCATTGCGGTAATCCAGGGCGGCGGAGAAATATTGCTGAGCCAGGTCAATACGACATTAGCGTGTTTCATTCCCTCTTGTATCGCCTTCGCGGCAGTTTTGCTACTGGGAAGGAGCCGCTGCTATCGTGAGAATTGGAGCTGCGCGCGCAGTACAATCATGCAGCCCGTGGAAGATACCGATGAGGCGGGTCCCCATGCAGTCAGAGCGCTGCTGCAGGCATTCGTACCGTACATCGTATTATCTGTTTTGACGCTGGCTGCGCTTTTGATCACACCGCTCAAGATGGCTTTGGAAAAGGTATCTTTCAGCTTTTCGTTTCCACAGACCGTTACGGGATATGCTTTTGTGAACGAAAGCGTTGAAAAATTTTCTCCGTTTACGCCGTTTACACACGCAAGCTTCTACTTGCTTTTGTCAGCGGTGATCGGCATCTGGTATTACAGCCGCAAAGGCTGGATGAGAACAGAGCAGATCCGCAGCATTTTTAAAAAATCCGCAGCGATGACCTTGCCGTCAGGCATCGCGCTAATCTGTCTGGTCGTGATGTCGAAGATCATGGATGGAACAGGACAGACTATCATTCTGGCGAATGGCATCACGCAGGTGCTGGGAACGATCTATGTGCTTCTAACGCCATTCGTGGGTATGCTGGGTTCCTTTATGACAGGAAGTAACATGAGCTCTAACATCCTGTTCGGCGGTTTCCAAGTTGCGACTGCCAAGATCCTGCATATCTCGGCTCCGGCGATGTTAGGGGCCCAGACAGCCGGTGGTGCAATTGGTAGCATTATCAGCCCAAGCAAAATACTCTTAGGGACAACGACGGCGGACCTCCTGGGAAGCGAAGGAAAAGTTCTGCGCGAAGTTTTCCTGATCGCAATCCCAGCAGCTTTACTTATTGGTTTCATATTATATGGAATCTTATGTATATAAACAAATATCAAATTGATGCACAATGTGCATGCTTACTTAAAGGAGGACAACATGGCAATTACGAAAGATTTTAAAACGATTAGACTGACCGATATGTTAGAGGCTACCGGCTTAAGAGGAAAAAACCTGAATTTCCTAACCGATCTCACAAAGGAACAGCTGCTGAACTTATTCAAGGCAGCCGAAATGATCGAACCCTACAGCAAATCCGGCTTAGAACTGATGAAGGGCAAAGTACTCTGCACGATGTTCTTCCAGCCTTCCACTCGTACCCGCTTCAGTACCGAGACTGCGATGCTGCGTTTAGGCGGAACCGTGATCAGTGAATCCAATCCGCTTTCCAATTCTTCCGCAGCAAAAGACGAGTCTCTTAGCGATACCCTGCGCGTTGTGTCCGAGTATGCGGATATTATCGGCCTCAGACATTTCAACGATACGACAATCTTCGATGACATTCAGTCCGCGACCGTGCCGGTCATCAGCTGCGGCTACGGCAATATAACGCATCCGACGCAGGGCTTATTAGACATGTATACAGCATATCGCGCATTAGGCACGCTGGATGGCATCAAAGTGCTTGTCACCTCACCAGATTTGACTCGCGCAAGAAGTGGACAATCCTTCGCGATGGGCCTTGCTCGTATGGGCGCTGAGATCATATATTCCGGTCCGAGCGAACTGAGAACACCGGAAACCATTCGTGAAAAGCTCGACTCTACCGGATGTAAATACACAGAGCATTTTGACCTCTCCGAAAAAGAGCAGGAAGAACTGATTCAGTCCTGTGATCTGGTTTATCTGCCTGGCTGCAGTGTGCCGAAGGGACAGGATGCAAGAGAAACCTTCATGAAAAAAGCAAAGAACTATTATATCAAGCTGGAAACGCTGCAGGAAGCAAAAGAAAAGTATGGCAGAACGATCGGCATCATGCATTCCCTGCCGCGTTTCGCCGGAGAATTCGACTTCAACATCGATAAGACTGAACATGAACTGTACTTCAAACAGATCGGCTTCAGCGTACCGCTGAGAATGGCCTTGATCGCCGCAATGGTAGGCTGCTGATTTTACAATAAAAGGAGAATAATAGATGAAAGAAAAACTTATTATCGCGCTCGGCGGCAACGCCCTGCAGTCCGGCAAAGCAGAACCGACCGCAGAAGCGCAGCTGGCAGTGGTAAAACAGACTTGTGAACGCATCGCAGAGATCAGCCAGAGAGGCTATGAAATCGCCGTAGTACACGGCAACGGACCGCAGGTCGGCAGAATCCTGCTCGCCTCTGAGACTGCAAAGGACGTCACACCGGCAATGCCGTTCGACGTTTGCGGCGCGATGTCACAGGGATATATCGGATATCATCTGCAGCAGTCCTTGAAATATGCGCTGAATATCCGCAACAAGAACATTCCGGTCGTGACACTGGCGACGCAGATGGTCGTTGAGAAGGCTGACCCGGCGTTCGAGAATCCGACCAAGCCGATCGGTCCGTTCTACAGCGAGGCGGAGGCGAAGGAGCTGGAAAGCACGAAGGGCTATACCATGAAGGAAGATGCCGGCAGAGGCTGGAGACGCGTTGTTGCTTCTCCGCTGCCGAGAAAGATCGTTGAAATCGATGCGATCAAGCAGCTTTGGGATTCCACGATCGTCATCGCATGCGGCGGCGGCGGTATTCCGGTTATCGAGAAAGCTGACGGTACGATGGAAGGCGTGGCAGCGGTCATCGATAAGGACTTCGCGGCAGAGCTGCTCGCAGAACAGGTCGATGCTGATGCACTGATGATCCTGACCGAGGTCGAGAAGGTGGCGATCAACTTCAACAAACCGAATCAGGAGAATCTGTCCGCCATGTCTCTGGCAGACGCGGCGAAATACTGCGAAGAAGGACAGTTCGCACCGGGCTCCATGCTGCCGAAGGTACAGGCTGCGATGAAGTTCGTCAGAGCAAATCCGGACAAGAAAGCAATCATCACGTCTCTCGACAAGGCAATTGATGCACTGGAGGGCAAGACCGGCACAGTGGTCACATTCGCATAAATTGTTTGCCTAACAATATACAACATACAAGTAAAGCCCCGCAGGATATTTTTCACGTTTCACGTTTGCACCTTTTGCGGGGCTTTTGCTGTATCAACTTCAGTCAAGGTTCAAGATCTTTGAATTTTTTTTAAGATCTAAAAGCTGGATCCCCAATTCGATGTAGAGGCGGGAATTGGAGTTTTCAATATCAATCCCAAAATTGTTTTTGATTTTATCGAGACGGTGCAGGATCGTTTTATAGTGAATATACAGTCTATCTGCAGCTTTTCTTGCGTTGCAGTTGCAATCCAGGTACATTTTGAGCGTTTCATACAGCTGTTGCCCGTTTTTTTCGTCGTATTGATAAAGGCGGATCAAATTTTCGGGAATGATCTCACCCAAAGCTTCGGTTTCTTGTAAACGGCCGAACAGCTTTAAAAAACTGTTATCTTGATAAGAGATAATGAAACCCTGTTTTTTGCCGTAAAGAATCTCACCGTATGAAATCGCTGCCCAAGCTTGTTGGAAACTGCCGGATATATTGATCAGACCGTTTACGATGCCACCGATCCCGATCTGGAAGTTCATTCCGTCGAAAAGTTCGTCTAAGATATTATTGAGCTTGTAACAAAACTCTTTCATATCATACAGAGCGGACTTTTCGTCATGCGGTCGGTCCGGTGCCCAGGATATTTTGTGCAGAATGTATGTTGCATTGTCGAACTTTGAAACAATATCCTGAGGGAATGTCTTCGTGTGGTAATTCTTGATATTGTTCATAATGCGGTCATACATAAACTCGTGCTGTGAAATATATCCATTGGTGTCGAGCCGAAAATTTGCGATCTGGCCTAACGGATTGATTGCGATGATGCAGTAGTCCGCGTTTTTTTCGATATTCAAAAGGCTTGCTTTTCGTGTAATCTCGGCAATTTTATCAGTTTTACGATAGATTACGTCATAGAGAAAGTCGCTGATAAACTTAGTCTCGATACTTTGCATGGAGAGTAAACGCTTCATTTCTACGAGAACAGAATTCGAAAAGATCTCCAGCAGCATGAAATCCATTTCTTCATATGGTGTTTCTACGTCAAAGATGGCCAAATAACCTTTGGGAATATTATTCTCGAAAGTAGCAGGAAACAGTAAACGCGTACATTCCTTTACAGGCGCGGTCTCCTTCAAAAAGGTGACCCTCTGCTTATAATAATACGTATTTTTGATATAAAGTTTTTGGAGTGTGTCCTCATGCCGGGCATAGAGCTCCAGATATGTATCCGTGCTGACTGTGATATTCCAGAATTCGTCGTAAACAATGACCGGATTTTTCATAATATCATTGAAGCAGGTGATCATGTGCATGATATTCGGATCTTTTAATGTAATATTGCCGAAGCGCAGGAAAGTATCGATGATTTTTTCGTACCAATCTTTTTCGTGATCGCGCAAGAGCAAGGAAAAGTAGTAGGACAGCGTAAACATTTTCTGCGCGTCTTCGAATATCACAAGATTGCCGTCTGTTTCGTAATCGATGCAGTTTCCCTCTTTGAAATACAATGTGTTGTCTTTGGCAGGCGGTTGTTCTGCAGGATCTAGGATGATCACCGCATCAATCTGTTTCAGTGTGAGTTTATCATCAATGTCCTGGATAAAAGATACCAGCTGTGTAAATTTTCTTTTCTGCGCATCCGCAAGGAGTTGCGCTAAGGTGGTTGCCATGTAAAGTCCTCCTAACAATATGATGACCGTTAAGATTATTGTATAGGTAGAATCCCTTCATTGCAACCGTAAATTTTGCGATATATCAAAGCTTCTGCGGAGTGGAAGGCATATTTCATACAAAAGCCCCATATACTTTACCACGAAACGGGAAAGGGCGGGGCTTTTTATGTGGAAAAGAATCGTATCATCGCTGGTAGGCGTGAGTTTGATCCTCTGTGGGTTTGTCGGCGTATCAAAGCTGAAGGAGCGGCTGCCGATGCAGGAGCCGATCGAGGTCGAGACGGTCAAGGATGCGCCTGCGGGTGAAAGCATGCCGAAAGCAGCGTTTGAGGTCGCTGCGAAGGGTGCGGTACTGGTCGACGCGGAAAGCGGAGAAGTATTGTTTGAGCAGGACGCGCATAAGGAGCTGCCGCTTGCCTCAGTCACCAAGGTTATGACGATGCTGCTGGTCATGGAAGCGGTGGACAGCGGAAAGATCACGCTGGACGATTCTGTCACGATCTCGGAGCGGGCGGCGTCGATGGGCGGCAGCCAGATGTATATGGAAGCGGGTGAGACACATACGGTCGCGGAGCTGATGGAGGGCGTGGCGATGGCCAGTGCCAATGATGGCTGTGTGGCGCTCAGCGAGTTTGTCGCGGGCAGCGAGGAAATCTTTGTTGAGCGCATGAACGAACGGGCGACGGAGCTCGGCATGCGGGACACGCATTTTGTCAATACCAACGGGCTGCCTGTGGCAGGGCACTATTCGAGCGCATATGATATAGCAGTGATGTCGCGCAAGCTCTACGCCTTTGAGGAAACGCACAAGTGGTTTACGACCTGGCAAAGCACGATTACGGTAGGACTTCCGGGCAAGGAAAAGGAGTTCGGACTGACCAATACCAACAAACTGATCAAAGCCTATCCGGGCTGCAACGGCATCAAGACCGGATTCACAGCAGAAGCAGGCTACTGCCTGAGCGCCTCGGCTACGCGTGACGATACACATTTAATCGCGGTTGCGCTGGGCTGTGAGACTTCCAAGCTCCGCAACGCGCAGGTCGCCAAGCTGTTTGATTACGGCTTCGCGAACTTCAGCAGCAGGGTAATCGCGGAGAAAGACGAGGCAATGACCAGGATGCGGGTCGAACGGGGCACACCGCAGGAAATCAATGTTGTCAGCGCGGAGAGAGTGACCTGTCTGGTACAGAAGGGCAAGGAAGACAGCATCACCACCAAAATCGAACTGTCAAAGGAAGTTCCGCTGCCGCTGGCTGCGGGCAGCAAGGTCGGGATCTTATATGTGATGAAAGACGGAAAGGAAGTCGGCATGTATGACCTCCTCGCGGAAGAACAGGTAGACAAAGCCTCCTTCAAGGAATTGATTTTACGCGCGATTTCCTGACGCCTGCCCGGGATCGTTTGCGGTTTAGCAAACTCCCATAGGGCGATGTCGTAAGCGCGGCTTACATACGAACCGATAAGGTGCGGGTATCAACGCGAAACAGGCAAAGCATGAGCGCGGCTTTTGACGCGCAGCAGGCTTGCTGTTCATGCTCGCGTGGAAATTTTCTGCAGAAAGAACTAAAAACGAAGGAGGTGCAAAGATGAGATGATTCAGGAATATGTGATTTCGTTTTCGTCGTTTTATAAGGCGGCCTATGCCGAAGATATGCTGGAGGAGGCGGGTATCGCCTCGACACTCAAAAAACTGCCGACCGAGCTCGTCCGTTCCTGCAGTACCGGACTGTATCTCAGGACGGATGATATCAAACGGGTGAAAGCTGTATTGTCCGGCAAACAGATCATGCCGAGCGGTATATATCTGATCCGGCGCGACGCTGACGGGCAAAAAAATTATGTGAAAGTCAGATAAGGCATTTGAACGTGCTGCCTCGCGAGAGGTATCCAGGCCTGTGTCGAAATTCTCGCCATCTGTTTCCTGCCACATGTGTGTGGTTATGAAGACGTGCGGGGAACGATACAGGCTTTCTTGCTGAGGGTTTTTCGAGATCTGTCTTCTTTTCTCCGGATTTTTCCTTAGAGCGCCTCTCCGCGGACAAAGAAATTCTTGTTTTAACTGAACAGATGTAGTATAATACCTAAAACCGAGAGTAAAACTCATGCGGCGGCGAGGCTCGCTTCGCGCCGGTGCAAAAATACAGCGGCCCTTTGCCTTTGTATATCTACGCCTAAGAGGGGCTGCGTGGACGATTAGAATGGGAGGAATTTACGAATGCGAAGCAATGCGGAACGCGTTGCCGCGGTCAAGCAGCGAATCGCGGAAAAAGAAAGAGAAAAAAGACGACGGCGCGAACGGCTGATTGCGGTATCCGCATCGGCGATGTCGCTGATTTTCATTGTGGGAATTTCCCTTTGTATGCCGAGTTTTGCAGAGAAAGCGAGTTCTGCCGACCATGTGAATTTCGGGACGACGGCGAGCATTTTTAGCGACAATGGCGCGCTGGGGTACCTTGTCATCGGGATTTTGGCTTTTTGCCTCGGCGTCAGCGCAACTGTTTTGAGTTATCGCGTTCACCAACGGGAGCAGGAAAGACAAGCGGAATCGCATAAAAAAGAGGAGGACATGTGATGTCGTTTGCATCGGATACCAAGAATGAGCTGGCTCGTGTGCAGCCGGAAAAGAAGTGCTGCATGTTAGCGGAAATATCAGGATTCTTGCGCGTGGCGGGCAGCATCGGGCTTGCGGGCTTTGGCAAGTTCAAGATTATTGTCACCACCCGAAATCCCGCGGTGGCCAGACATTACAAAAAGCTGCTGCAGGACTATTTTGGCATCGAAACAAAGTTGGAAATCGGCGAAGGAAAGACTGTCGGCAAGACGCAGGCCGGACAGAAGTACGCTTACAGCCTGACCATCGACGCGGACAACCGCAGCGAGCAGATTCTGCGCGAAACCGGAATCCTTTTGGTACGTGAGGGCAACAATTATATTTCGGACGGCATCTATAGCGGTATTATAGGCAGCAAATGCTGCAAAAAAGCCTATCTGCGCGGCGTTTTTATGGGCGTCGGCACGATGAGCGATCCCGAAAAAAGCTATGATCTGGAGTTCGTACTGGAGTCGCAGAATATGGCGAACGATCTCAAAAAGCTGATCAACTCTTTTGTAGATTTGAGCTGCAAGATCGCGCAGCGCGGCAAACGGTATGTGGTCTATATGAAAAAAGCCGACTATATCAGCGATATGCTGGCCATCATGGGTGCGAGCCAACAGGTGCTTTCTTTGGAAGAAACCCGCATCAAGAAGGGTATGGTACATTCTGCTAAACGTACGGTCAACTGTGATAATGCCAATATGGACCGCTCCATCGAGGCTTCGATGAAGCAGATGGAAGCAATTCGTAAGATTGAAAAGACCAAGGGTCTGAATTTCCTGCCGGACAAGCTGAAACAGACCGCGCTTTTGCGGCTGGCGAATCCGGACATCTCTATTGCCGCGCTTGGCGAGCTTTCGGACCCGCCGCTCAAAAAATCCGGCATCAACAAACGGCTGACACGCATCGAGGAAATCGCCGCGAAGCTGTAAAGGAGCGCAGGCGGTGTGAAATCCGCCAAGGGCCGCACGCGGGCGGCAGACAAAGCGCTCTTATCTGCGTGCGGGCATCTTAATGTGCCTAAGCGTTGATATTTTTTTCTGTAATTCTTCCATGAAATGATTGTGAACAGTGTATCCTTATGGTACAATGACTTTGACACTGCGAGTTGAAGCCCTGGCTCGCTGATTGCAGAGCCGCAAGGCGAAGGTAGAGCTTAGCGCTTATGGTGAAATCATAGCAACTGAAATACAAACCGCTTGCGTGCAGACTACTCTGTGACAGGCGGTTTCGCCATCATTTTGTTTGCCCGCGGGAGCGGCGGTTTGGGCGTGACGGATGCAGACAACGCGAAATCCTCTGGGATTGCGGGTGAACGGCAAACAAAAGGAAAAAGACGAAGGGCAGGGGCGTGTGTTCATAAATTCGGATGATACGCGCGGGATTTTTTTGTCGGAATTTCGGAACGATCGCGCGGCGAATTTTTCCGGATCATAAAAACGTGAGTGTAAAGAAGTGCAAAGGAGAGAAAACATGTGCTGCAGTGAAACAAACCAGATGCAACAGCTGGAAGAGGTAATCGAAAAATACAAGAACACACAGGGGGCGTTGATACCTGTTCTGCATGAGGCGCAGGACATTTTTGGCTATCTGCCGCCGGAGGTGATGAAGAAGGTATCGAGAGGGTTGGAAATTCCGGAAGCGAAAGTATACGGCGTCGCGACCTTTTATTCGCAGTTTTCCTTGACCCAAAAGGGAAAATATCGCGTCAGTGTCTGTCTGGGCACCGCCTGTTACGTCAAGGGCGCAGCGGAAATTTTGGATAAACTCAAAGAAAGACTGATGATCGAAGTAGGCGAATGTACCGAGGACGGCTTGTTTTCACTGGATTCCTGCCGCTGCATCGGCGCCTGCAGTCTGGCGCCGGTCATGACGATCAATGAAGAGGTCTACGGCAGACTGACGGTCGATGAGATTGACGGCATTATCAGCAAGTACGAACAGATGGAAGGAGTACAGGGCGCATGACAGTATATAAGGAAAGAAGCGAAACAGCAAAAAATCAAAAGCAGGCCGCGCCGCGCCGCGAGCGGCTCGTATCAAGAGAGGACTTAAAAAAGGTTAAGGCAAACACCCTCGCGCAGATCGGACACCGCTTTGATGCCAACGCAAAAAGCGGAGCGAGACTTTCTCTTATGGTATGCGGCGGAGGCGGCTGCCATTCTTCCGGTTCCGGCAAGCTGATCGCGCGTCTTGCGGAGCTGGCGGCAAGAGACGCGATGCAGGACGAAATCGCGATCGAACGGACGGGCTGCTTCGGTCTTTGCTCTGAAGGTCCGATTCTGGTCGTGCAGCCGGAGGGCGTGATGTACACCAAGGTTTCAGAGGATGATATGGAGGAAATCTGGGAGAATCATGTCAAGGGGGGCAAGATCGTCGAGCGCCTGCTTTCACCGCACGAAAAGGATTTTTTCTCCAAACAGAACCGCATCGCGCTCAAAAACTGCGGACGGATCAATCCGGAACGCATCGAGGAATATATCGCGCTTGATGGCTACGCGGCGCTCGCCAAAGCGTTGTATGAAATGCAGCCGGAGGATGTCATTGAGGTCGTCAAGGATTCCGGACTGCGCGGCAGAGGCGGCGGGGGATTCCCGGTGGGGACCAAATGGGAGGTCGCGGCACAGCAGCAAACCAACGAAAAGATCGTGGTCTGCAATGCGGACGAAGGAGACCCCGGCGCGTTTATGGACCGTTCAATTTTGGAGGACGATCCGCATTCTGTTCTGGAAGCGATGGCGATTACGGCTTACGCGATCGGCGCACAGTCCGGCTATATCTATGTACGCGCGGAGTATCCGACGGCGGTGGAACGTCTCAAGATTGCGATCGCGCAGGCGCGCGAGTATGGGCTTTTGGGTAAAAATATCCTTGGCAAGGGACTGAACTTTGACATTGAGATTCGTCTCGGCGCGGGCGCCTTTGTCTGCGGCGAAGCGACTGCGCTGATGATTTCCATCGAAGGCAACCGCGGGGAACCGCGTCTCAAACCGCCTTCATCAGCGGTGCGCGGTCTCTTTGGCAAGCCGACGGTGCTTAATAACGTTGAAACCTTTGCGAACGTGCCACAGATTTTGCTCAAAGGCGCGGATTGGTTCCGCGGCATCGGTACCGAAAAATCCGCGGGCACGAAGGTTTTCGCGCTCGGCGGCAAGATCAACAATTCCGGCTTGGTGGAGATTCCGATGGGTACGACGC
>Ga0129311_1001463_pt1 | contig 16657 bp, 14 predicted proteins | sample Go1ome_FD_94435 | JGI IMG/M metagenome (GOLD analysis project Ga0129311, IMG submission 94435) | Western lowland gorrila individual fecal microbial communities from Wisconsin, USA - Go1022B metagenome | ecosystem: Host-associated > Mammals > Digestive system > Large intestine > Fecal | place... | reverse complement strand
AGCTGTTCCGTCACATAAGCCGCCGCATATATCACATGTTTTGTGTGCATAAGCTGTTCCGTCACATAAGCCGCCGCATATATCACATGTTTTGTGTGCATAAGCTGTTCCGTCGCATAAGCCGCCGCACACCACGCATGTCTTGTGAACATAAGCAGTTCCATCGCACGAGCTTCCACATACCCCACATGTCTTGTGAACATAAGCAGTTCCATCGCACGAACCGCCACATATATCACAAGTTTTGTGTGCATAAGCAGTTCCATCGCACAAGCCGCCGCACAGCACACAAGTTTTATGTTCATACGTTGTTCCATCACATGAGCTTCCACATACCCCACATGTATTATGAGCATAGGTTCCATTTGGCTGCAAAGGACCATCGCACATCACACAGCTTGTATTCATGGCTGTGATATTTAACTGCACAGAATCTGCGGACAAATCAATATTCTTTTGATTCGTCAGTCTTACTGTCGCTGAATCAAATGTCTTCTGGTTGTTTTGACTAGATACTGTCACTGTAGCGATCACCACCAAAGAGCCTTCAATTTCCTGCATATTTGATGCACCAAGGGAAAGTCCGTCTGGCATGCCGGCTTCTGCCACAAAAGCCCATCCGGAATCGTCACCACCAAAATCTTGTAGAGAATGACTTTCTGCAGGTGTGAGTACTGCCTTCAGTGGAATTTGTGTTTCCTTATTCAAAGGTACATATACCGTAAGATTCTGTCCTGCTCCATCTCCCGATTCATAAGCAGGATAGCTGTAACCGTCACCTACTCCAAGAGTATAATCAAGATAATGCTCGTTGCTACCACAGCTAAGTCCTTTGCCCGAAAAACCGCAAAGCATTGTCAAAAGTGTAAGCAGACAAACGCTCAGCAGTATATTAAAAGACCATTTTTTACTTTTCATTTTCACATTTCTCCCTTCTTTAAGCTTTTTTTAAAGTAGAATCCCCATGACACTGCCATACCGCAAAAGGCTATCCCCGCAAGAGGCAATGCAAAATTAAAGCCTGTTATAATCATCTGGTTGGCACTTTGGTCATACAGACATGTGCCTATGTAATAAAGAAACCAATTACTGAATAAAAGGGCAAATTGCAGCTGGTAACTTCTGTGCCTGATAAAAATCCCATAGGCTACGACTGACAGCCCCAAAAACAACAGTACCATCACAAGCTGTATTGGAAAGCGTCCCGTTTCTGGAAACGGGTTTTCTGTATTTCTTCCATATACTACACGCAGCGGTCCCTCGTAAGGTTTTCCGTAGCAGCATCCGGTGAGAAAACATCCAAGCTTTGAAAAGGCAGAAAACAGTGATACCGAACATATACCCAGCCCTAGCATTTCCAGTTCCCCTTGCTTAAAGAATTTACCAGCAACCCAGAATACTATTGTCACACCCAGTGTGCTCATCAAATATAAAAATGGTAAAAACACAGTAGGTAGTGCATGAAAATAAAGCTGTCCCAGAGCAGCAGCACTAAATACCACCGCACTCAGCCTAAATACAAAGCTGGTATCAAGTTTCTTCCTTTTTGCCACCAGACAGTTAACTGCTGTAATCACTATCGCTGCCCAGATGGGTGTTACTGCATAGTAGGTTACATATCTGCCTAATAGAAAAATGTTAGCATTTTCAATCCGAAACACCTATGGTACTCCTTTTTTATTCATATTATAACATTCTAAAGTATAACAGGTAAAAATCTTAAGTGCAAATTAAAAATATAACTGTAATGAAAATAAGAAAAGCGTTCCCGAGGCGATTCGAACGCCCGACCTACCGCTTAGGAGGCGGTTGCTCTATCCTGCTGAGCTACGGAAACGCGTACCATTATATTTTAAGATAATATTGATAAATTGTAAATAGCAAAATAAAGTATATTGCAAATTATAGATAAAAATATTATAAAAATACAGATATCATAACGTATAAAAAGAGTGCTATAAAAGTAAAAAAATCAGTATTATATACGAAAATTATATTGTATAATCATTATAAAATTTGCATTTGCCTAAAAAGTGATTAGGAGGAGAAAGGTATGTATTTAGTTATTGATGTTGGTGGAACGTACATAAAATATGCGAAAATGACAATAGATGGTGACATACTGGAGAAGGGAAAGGTTCCTACACCTTGTAAGCATGGAGATAAGATAGAGGATTTTATAGATGCGATAACAGGTATATATAATAAGTATAAGGAAGATAACATAGTAGAAGGAATAGCTATGGACTTACCGGGACAGATAGATGTTGATAATGGAATTGTCTATGGTGGAGGAGCACTTAAGTATCTTGATGAAGTAAATTTACAGAAGCTGCTTATGGAAAAATGTGACAATGTACCTGTAGCACTTGAAAATGATGCAAAGAGTGCAGCACTTGCCGAGGTTTGGAAGGGAAATGCCAAGGACGTAAACAATGCGTGTGTGATGGTATTTGGAACAGGTGTTGGCGGAGGCGTTATCATAGACAGAAAAATTCACCGTGGAAAAAATATGCTTGCAGGAGAATTGTCTTACTTCCTTGGTAATATGACCAGAGATGATTTGAAGAGTATACAGGCAGTTGAGTCAACAGATGTAATATATGAGATATTTGATGCAGATTATTTTATAATGTCATCTATAGTTTCTACCAGTGCTTTGTGTTACCGTGTGGCTAAAAAGAAGAATATAGATTTAAGCGAGGTAAATGGTGAGCTTATCTATAAATGGGTCAAAGCTGGTGATAGGGAAGTAGAGGATATTTTGGATGATTTCTATTTTGAGATTGCCAAGATGTGTTGCAGTATATATATAACAATAGAGCCAGAGGTTATATTGCTAGGAGGTGGCATAAGTGCTGAGCCTTCGTTTATAGAGGGTATAAGAAAATATGTAGACCAAATCAAGAAGATATCTAAGGTGTACAGTGGTATAAAGCTTGATAAATGTAAATATTTGAATGATTCTAATTTGTATGGTGCATTATACAATTTCAAGCAGAAGTACGATATGCTGTAGAAAAATGTATATAAAGTTGGAAAAGTTGCAAAAATAGGATAAAACAGGTTGGAAAAGTTGCAAAACTATATCCTCACAGTCCCCTGCAACCATACTTCACCTCTAAAACGACGACCTTCCTTTGGCTCACCCTGAAGGTCAATGCTGTTAATTCCAATATTTATAAGAATATTATTAGCTTCTATCAGAATATTGTAGACTAACTCTCCTGTGTATGTATTTTTAAGTGGCGTGCATTTGATGATGTTTCCGATAACCATGTAATGGTCACATTCAACACCGCAAGGCATAAAGCTGGTATCAACTATAGAAAGAATATCTTCATTGTGGACACGTCCTGTCAATGAGGTGTATGTGTCCATTTCATCTAATGTGAGACTTTCTATAGCATCTGTGTCACCCTCTTTGGCTGCTGCAAGGAGGTTATTTCTTATATTAAGCATTTCATCCTCATAGCGTTTAGAATCCTTGCTGCGTTTTACTCCAAGAAGGATGGTTCCATTTATGGAAAGTCCGGAGAATTTAACCTTTGTCATATGACGGTTAGAGTAGTTAAACCACTTAGACTTCGCGTAATCTGTTATGTTAAGAAGATAGAAAATGAGTGTCATGCCGAGGCGGTAATCCTCACATACCCCGGCATAAGACTCTTTATCTGTTTGTTTTTCTATTGAAATATTTTCATATTCCATAAATGTGTCACCCTTAATGTAAGGGTAATAATGCTCGATGGACAAAGCACCATTTATATCGTACTCACCAATTAAAGACAGACCTATAGAAGGACCAAAATCCTTCTCAAACTGTATGAGAGAAGTGTCTACACTTATTGTAGTGACAACCTTTCTGTTTGGCTCACGCAGAGTATGATAATATATCTGCTCTAACTGTTTTCTAGATTTAATTTTACTAAATCCGATAGCACGCAAAAATGAATGCATATAAGCCTCCTAGCAAATCTTTGTTTTACCACCCATATATGGCTGAAGAACAGTTGGAATATTAATGCTTCCGTCCTCATTTAAATTGTTCTCAAGGAACGCAATAAGCATACGAGGTGGAGCAACAACTGTGTTATTTAATGTATGTGCAAAATACTTTCCGTCTTTGCCCTTAACTCTAATCTTAAGTCTTCTTGCCTGTGCATCACCTAAGTTAGAACAGCTTCCTACCTCGAAGTACTTCTTCTGACGAGGTGACCATGCCTCAACGTCATATGACTTAACCTTAAGGTCAGCCAAATCACCTGAACAGCATTCGATAGTACGAACAGGAATATCCATAGAACGGAATAAATCAACTGTGTTCTTCCAGAGCTTATCAAACCACATGGCACTTTCCTCTGGCTTGCACACAACTATCATTTCCTGCTTCTCAAACTGGTGAATTCTGTACACTCCACGCTCCTCAATTCCGTGAGCACCCTTTTCCTTACGGAAGCAAGGTGAGTAGCTTGTAAGTGTGTAAGGAAGCTTCTCCTCAGGAACCATAGTGTCGATGAATTTACCAATCATAGAATGCTCACTGGTACCGATGAGGTATAAATCCTCGCCCTCAATCTTGTACATCATGGCATCCATCTCTGCAAAGCTCATAACACCTGTAACAACATCGCTACGAATCATGAAAGGTGGAACACAGTATGTGAAGCCTCTGTCAATCATAAAGTCTCTTGCATATGAAATAATAGCAGAATGTAATCTTGCTATGTCACCCATGAGATAGTAGAATCCGTTACCTGCTACCTTTCTGGCACTGTCAAGGTCAATTCCGTCAAACTTCTCCATAATCTCTGTATGATAAGGAACCTCAAAATCAGGAACTACAGGCTCACCAAAACGCTCAAGCTCAACATTCTCTGTATCATCCTTACCGATTGGAACTGTTGGATCAATGATGTTAGGAATAACCATCATTATCTTCTTAAGCTCTTCCTTAACAGCAGGCTCTTTAGCTTCAAGTTCAGCAAGTCTTGCTGAATTTTTGGCAACTTCCTTCTTAACCTCTTCAGCCTCGTCCTTCTTACCCTGTGCCATGAGAGCACCTATCTGCTTAGCGATAGTGTTCTTCTTAGCACGAAGCTCATCTGCCTCCTGCTGGATAGCACGAGCTTCCTTATCAAGCTCAATTACCTGGTCAACAAGTGGAAGCTTGCTGTCCTGAAATTTCTTCTTGATATTCTCCTTTACGATATCTGGGTTTTCTCTGACAAATTTAATGTCTAGCATATCTATACCTCTCTTTTATATTAAAATTATGTTGTATATCATATTAATGTTATAGGTCAAAATTGATATCGTCCTCGCTATCTGCCTCTTTGGTCATATCCTCAATCTCTTCCTCAACAGTTTTTGCTCTATCTAAGGCTTCCTTTTCCTCATCAGAAAGAGGAATATATGATTCACCCTTTATAATTTCTTTGGCATAGGTGAAGCAGCCTTCTCTGGAATGCATTGCGTTAAATATTATACCCGTATTATCATCATTCAACAATGCTATAACAAAACTTAATTTACCTGCCATTTCATTAAATGCATCATATTTTACTAAACCGTATTTGCTAAAGCAGGTAGATAAATGTTTTTTTATCTCTTTGTGCTCTTTTGTGACACGTTTTGCATTGGCTTTTACCTGATCCATCTCCTTGAACCGGACTCTTATTATTTTCTCAAGGTCAATGCCTTTTTTTCCACTCATCAGAGCACTGTATTTTCTGCTCATGATGTTCATTTTGTATATAACGATAAATAACAGTATGATAAGTATTAATACCAATATTGCCAATATAGTGGTAAATGTAGTTAACTTCATACCGAATAAACTAGGAGTATCCATTATTAATCCTCACTTACATTTTGGCACTGTATAATAATTGAGTTATTCTCTCTAAATCATCCTCTGAATAATACTCAATTTCGATTTTTCCTTTGTTGCGGTTCTTTGCCTTTATAACCGCCTTAGTTCCTATTGCATCCTTGATTCTCTCTTCAATCTCATGGTAGAGGAAGGATACATCATTTGTAACCTCATCATCCTTTTTCTTGGCTGGCTTGCCAGATAAAAGTTTTTTGACATAGCTTTCAGTTTCACGAACAGAGAGCTTCTTATCAAATATATACATAGCTGTATCGTATTGCAATTCAGGATCTGTAATAGAGATAAGTGCTCTTACATGACCTGTTGAAAGCATATCATCTATAAGCATCTGCTGAACATTATCAGTAAGCTTAAGCAATCTTAAAGAGTTGGTTATTGTTGTCCTGCTCTTAGAAACTCTCTCAGCAACCTCATCCTGCTTAAGGTTAAATTCATTTATAAGACGCTCATATGCATGAGCCTCTTCTATGGGGTTAAGGTCCTCTCTCTGAATGTTCTCGATTAAGGCAATCTCAACTATCTCCTGCTCAGAGAAATCCTTGATTACTACAGGAACCTCCTTTAAGCCCGCTAGTCTTGCAGCTCTCCATCTTCTTTCACCTGCAATAAGCTCATAATAGCCTTTTCTTTTTACAACAACTAAAGGCTCAATAACACCAAATTGTTTAATAGATTCAGCAAGCTCCGCAAGTGCATCTTCATCAAAATGCTTTCTAGGCTGGTTCTTGTTAGGTTCAATTCTATTTATGTTCAAGGTCTGCTCAACCTTCTTGATAACTTCCTTAACCTCAGGTTTAGCTGTAGTGGATTTATTCTTAGATGTGGACTTATTAACCTCAGGTTCATCTGTAGGTATAAGATTATCAAGTCCTCTGCCTAACCCTCTCTTAACTGCCATGATACTCCTCCTTATAGTAAAACAAATCTAATATAAAATACTCTGATATTAATACATGTAAGTTCGTCACATATTCGCGTATAATTTATTCTTAATGACCTCTGTTGCCAAATCCCTGTAGCCCTGTGCACCTGCTGAACGGCTGTCATATAGATTGATAGGAAGTCCGAAGCTAGGAGCTTCTGCAAGTCGTACGTTTCTAGGAATTATTGTTTTATATATGAATTGGTCTAAATTATTCTTTACATTTTCAACAACTTCAAGAGATAGATTTGTTCGTGCATCGTACATGGTGAATACCACACCTTCTATTTCAAGAGATTTGTTAAGCTTTTTCTTAATAAGATCTATAGTATATATAAGCTGCGATAAACCATCTAGTGCAAAAAATTCGCACTGTATAGGAACGAGAACTGTATCTGCCGCAGTCATGGAGTTGACTGTCAGCATACCAAGTGCCGGTGGACAGTCAATGATTATAAAATCGTATTTGTCACGAATTCCCGATAACAGCTCTTTAAGTATGTATTGCGGATTATCTACACCGATGAAATCAACCTCTGCTCCGGCAAGATTTCTGCTTGATGGCAATACACTTAAGTTTAGCTTATTGCCAAGAGGATGAACTATCATACACTCACCTACATTACATTCTCCACACATTGCATCATAAATAGTAAGAGAGAGGGAATTCTTATCTATACCAAGACCACTTGTAAGGTTACCCTGTGGATCCATGTCAACCGCGAGAACCTTTTTCTTCTTCTCAGCAAGACATGCAGCTAAATTAATTGAAGTTGTGGTTTTGCCTACGCCACCCTTCTGGTTGGCAACTGCTATTATTCTTCCCATGATAATTCTTAAACCTCCATATTCATTCAACATTATAGCACTATCTGACAGCTTTCGCCATATCAAAATATGGGGATGAAAATGTAAGGTGTACAATATCTAGAATAATATGCACAGTGTAACGACTAGATGTGGGAAAAGATAAGAAAATTTTAAAATATATTAGTGTTTCACGTGAAACAAGAGGAGAGGATTAGGGTTAGCAATATGCAATATTATTGAAAAATACAAACAGAAATATAATGGTGGTAAAGTATAAGAATAGAAGATGAAACAAAATGCTTATTTGGAGAAAAATGTGGGTTGAAGTAAAACATTGATGAGAAAGAAAAGTAAATGGAAATAAATTGGTTGTAAGGAGAAAGATGTAAGAAGAAATAAATTAGTGATGAGGAAGAAAAATGCACATAAAATTAAATTAGTTATGAAACAAAAAAACAAGTGAAAGCAATTTAGTGATAAGGAAAAAGTAAATAAAAATGAATTTGTTATGAAGAGAAAACGACAAGAAAAAAGCAAGAAAAAATAAGATATTGATAAAGTGGTAAAATATTTAATACTAATTGGAATATTATTGGATTGTAGAATATAAATATATTTGATGCTCTGTATGTTACTATTAAATAATTAAAATATTTTACATTCACAAAGAAGTATACCAAATGATCAGAAGATAAAGATAGGTATAAGAATAAAATGTTTCACATGAAACATTAAAAAATGAAAAATGAAGAAACAGGAATTGAATTGTGTAGTTCAATTATAACTTTAAAATATTTCGATAATTGATAATTGTTCTGGATATAGGCAAATAATATTAATAGTAACCGGTTGTTAATGTAAGAAGAATAATATATGGAAGTGTAAATGTTTCATGTGAAACATTTATAAAATAAAAAAAGATACCATAATTGAAATACAAATACTATAATTGTCGTATTAATATTTGCTGCTTTATTTAACCACATATAGAAAATGCTGGTTATCACTAAAACAAACGTCCGACAAAATTATGTAAACAAAAGCAACGATATGAAATAAAAGCAAACATTAATAATATAAAATACTATTAAATAAAAATAATGTAAGTTAGTAAATTAAATGTTTCACATGAAACATTACAAAAATAAAGAAACAGGAAATGCGTAATAAAATTGTTGTGACCTAAATATCTCAATAATTGATAGTTACTTTGAAAAAAGTAGCCAACAAATATTAATAATTACCTGATACTTAATTAGAAGAGAATTAATATATGGAAGAGTATAAGTTTCATGTGAAACATTTGTATATTTGAATTCAATAAGTAGTTATTAACAAAATTATTGACACAATCAACATTTGAGTAATTTTATTTTGAATTTATTAACATTTGGTGGATAACTTTAGCCAGTTATCCCCAAATTTATCAAATAATCCACACACTTATTCACAATTATGTGGATAACTATGTAAGTTACAGGTATTAAATGTTACCTGAATGTGGATGATTTTTGATAAATATATTATAAATAATCTGAAAAAAATGCTTTATATTGTATATATATATTTAATAATACAATATAGAGTATATGAAAATATGTTAATAATAACATTTTCGTGCCTTACATAAATATACCCAGAGAGACAATATTTGGCAGAATATGTACTTGAAGATTTTACATCTTTTTTACAGTACATAGATTGTATTAAAAATTCAATTCCCTTACATTTAAATTAAGTAAGTTTACTAAATAAATGTAAGGGAATTATTTTTATGAAAAAATATTATGTACTTGATACAAACATTCTGCTTCAAAGTCCTAATGCAATATTTGGATTTGAGGATAATACAGTTGTTATTACGGGAACAACTCTTCAGGAGCTTGATTCCAAGAAAAATTTGGATGGAGAGCTTGGATATAATGCACGTCAGGCTGCAAGAATTCTCGAAGATATAAGAAACAGAGGTAATCTGATAAAGGGTGTAAAGCTAAAGGAAATAGGTGGAAAGATTATATTTGAGCCAAACGAAGTATCACAGGAAAATCTCCCTGAAGGCTTTGATATTCACAAGCCTGACAACCGTATAATAAGCTCATGTATTGGAATTGGAAGAAAGACCAAAAAACCGGTTATATTGGTTACGAATGATATTATGATGAGAATAGCCGCAGCAGTATGTGGGGTGGAGGTTCAGGAATACAAAAATGACAGGATAAAAGAAAGTGCATATATGGGGTATCGTGAAATAAGTACATCGCGTGAAGTTATTGATAAGATATACAAGGAGCAATATATAGAGACAGATATATTGGATATAGAGAATCCATTTGTTCCCAATGAATATATAACACTGACAGATGGAAATACATCAGCATTGTGCGTCTACAGAGGAAACCAGATAAAACTGTTGCGAGATATGAATGCATTTGGGATAAGACCACAGAACAGATTGCAGAGATTTGCACTCGACGCATTGTTAGCTCCGGCAGATGAGATTCCGTTAGTTATATTGAGAGGTCCTGCGGGAACTGCCAAAACTTTTTTGTCGATGGCGGCAGCTCTGGATAAGACATATTGGATTAATGGCAACAGACAAAGCGATGACACCTTATATGATAAGATATATATTGGCAGGGCGAATGTATCTAGTGATGAGGCTTTTGGTTTTTTACCGGGTGAGCTTGAGGATAAGACTCGTCCGTTACTAGGTTGTTTTTATTCAAACCTTGAGGATTTGTTAAGGAAGGGAACTAATGAGGCTGATGAACAAATCCAGATGCAGATAGATGACATGATGGAGACAGGAATGCTTAGAGTTTTTCCTTTGGCATATATCAGGGGTATGAGCATAAAAAACAGCTTTATAATTTGTGATGAAGCACAGAATATAGGAAGAACACTGATAAGAGATATAGTAACCAGATGTGGACAGGGTTCAAAATTAGTTATTCTCGGAGATACAAATCAGATAGATGTTCCATTTCTGGATAAAAGTAATTCTGGACTTACATATATTGCACATAATATGAAAGGAAGTAGTAAATGTGCACAGATAACATTTACAGAGAGGGAATCTGTAAGAAGTGAGCTTGCAGCCGAGGCATTGGTGAGATTGACTTGATGCAAATATTCTGGCTTATAATTATTGTACATAGGATTAATAAACTGGAGGTAATTTTTTGACATTTAATGAGATAAGGACTAATAAGGAAATTAATGCATTTATAAAAAAGGGAAATTATAATCTGGGGCTGTTGGGGTATACAGACCACTCTGAAATACATTGCTCGATTGTTGCCGAAAATGCCGCAATGATTCTTGAAAAATTCGGATATTCTGAGCATGAAATGGAATTGGCAAGGATAGCGGGATATATGCATGACATAGGAAATGCAATTAACAGGCTGCATCATGCGGAATATGGAGGATTGCTTGCAAATGAAATATTAAAAGGGTTGGATATGCCGGTTGACGACAGAATAATAGTTGTATCAGCAATTTCTAACCATGATGAGTCTACAGGTGTTGCAGTTGATCCGGTTTCAGCCGCACTTATTATTGCAGATAAAACGGATGTAAGGCGAGACAGGGTAAGAAGCGAAAAGGGAAAGGCAGCATTTGATATACATGATCGTGTAAATTATGCTGTTACGAATCATAAGCTAAAGATAAATGCTGACAAAAAAACAATTTCATTAAATCTGCAGATAGATGCCAAGATATGCTCGATGTATGAATATTTTGAGATATTTCTTGAGAGAATGATGATGTGCAGGGGAGCAGCGGATATGTTAGGAGCAACATTTAAGCTTATGGCTAATGGCTCTAAGGTTTTGTAGAGTTTTTGTATATTAAATGATAGGTCACATTTGCTTCATCATCCGTGATGGGGATAATTTTTCTGTTTGAAAGTGCATTGTCAGGGTGGGAGGCAAAATTAGTTGTAAAGCAAAGCAATGTGGAGCTTTTAATTAATTCCTCCATGTCAAAATCGTTGGTTTGTACGAGAAACTTTGAAGTAGGCATTTTCTGTTTGCAAAGTTCAGACCAGAAACCTATCTCATCCTTGAGCAGGCAGTTAAAGCCGTTAATGTCTTTGAATGTCAAATGCTCATGGGATGCGAGGGCATGGTTTGATGGTATACATACGGATAGATTTTCGGTAGCATATATGCTGTCATATAAGTCATCCCCACAGTAGGCGTAAGGGATGATTCCTATATCACATATTTCATTTTTTACATCATTTATTATTTCAGGTATAGAACACATTTTAGAGGATATAGTATTTTCAGGATATTTTGATGAGAGGTCTGGAAGTAAAGTCCAAAGTGGTGCAGGAGCACATGATTCAACTGTTATTGTGCGAAGGCTTCTGTCATATGCCTGAACCATAGCTATGGCATTTTTCTCGTCGGCTAATAGAGCTCTTGCGTACTCAACAGCTTTAAGACCAGTTTCGTTTAATTCAAGCTTATTTTTACCATGTATAAAAAGGCTTACTCCAAAGGCATCTTCAACATGCTTCATATTTCTGGTAAGAGTTGGCTGAGAGATATGCATAATCTCAGAGACCTTTGACAATGTCTTATTTTCTGCAAAGCACACGAATTGTTTAAGCTCATATAAATCCAGCATAAAATCTATCCTCACTATTCATAAAATGAAATGCAACTTTCGATATTTATATTGTACATTTCCTTAAACTGCTTGTAAACTATTATTTGTAAACGGTTTCGTAAAGTAATTGCTTTTGTATATTTCGTGCTCCGCACTCATTAAGTGCCGGCAGTCGCAAATGTTCCTGCATAGAACCAGTCACCATGCTTAGCCGCTATCCGGACCACGAAATATACAAGCAATTACGAACCTTATAAAGATTAACACAGGAGGTATTAAACATGGAATATGTAACATTGAATAATGGAGTAAAAATGCCAATACTTGGATATGGAGTATACCAGACACCACCAGATGAGACGGAGAGATGTGTGCTTGAGGCGATAGAGATGGGGTATAGAAGTATAGATACAGCTCAGGCTTATTATAATGAGGAAGGTGTGGGAAATGCAATAGCAAAGTGCGGTCTCCCAAGGGAGGAGCTCTTCATCACAACAAAAATCTGGATTACAAATGCCGGATATGAGAAGGCCAAGGCATCAATTAAGGAGTCTCTTAAGAAGCTTAAGACAGATTATATTGATTTACTTCTTATTCATCAGCCATTTGGTGATTATTATGGAAGCTACCGTGCAATGGAGGAGGCTTATAGAGAGGGCTTAGTCAGAGCTATCGGTGTATCTAACTTTTATCCTGACAGATATCTTGATATTGAGCATTTTAGTGGGATAAAGCCAGCGGTAAATCAGGTTGAGACTCATGTATTCCAGCAGCAGAAGGTTGCAAAGGAGTATATGGAAAAGCATGGCACACAGATTATGTCATGGGGACCATTCGCTGAGGGCAAAAATGATTATTTCAACACCCCTGAATTGGTTGAGATTGGCAAGAAATATAATAAGACTTCAGCGCAGGTTGCACTCCGTTTCCTTATTCAGAGCAACGTGGTTGTTATTCCTAAGTCAGTTCATAAGGAGAGAATGGAGCAGAATTTCAATGTATTTGATTTTGCATTAAATGATGAGGAAATGAAAGCAATACAGGGCTTGGATAAGGGAGAAAGCTTATTCTTCTCACACCATGATCCAAAGACTGTTGAGTGGTTTATGAGCATATTGTAAGAGAAATTTTTTATAGTTTATAAATGGGTGAGAAATTATTGTCATGACAATAGTTTCTCACCCGTTTTGGTGTTATGGGATTTTAATGATATATTTTTATAAATCTCTATCTAAATCATCCGCTTTAAACATGGTATAACCCTCGTAATAATAACTGTGGTCAATGCCCTTCATATAGATTTCATGGTTGTTATCAACTTTGCTCCAATCAATGACCTTGCCGATTTCATTTTTGAATATATGGTCAAGCCATATGCGTGTGCTACGACCATTTCCCTCTCTGAAAGGATGAGCAATATTCATCTCTACATATTTTTCTACAATCTCGTCAAAGCTTGACTGAGGCAAAAGCGAAAGCTCCCCTTTGCAATATTGACGGTTCGTATTTTTCCGGCAAAGCTATAAATATCTTCAAATAAATATTTGTGGATAGCCTGCAATGTAGAAAATTTACCAGCAGGAAGCTTGTTAAGCAGACCATTTTCAAATAGACGAATGGCTTTTTGCTTGCTTATGCGTTCTTCCTCACGGGCAAGGTCAACAGAGGTTGTAAGACCTAATTTATTGTCTAACATATAATAATTACCTCACAAAATATAAACAACTATATATAATTACATCTGCTCAGGACATTCAATACCAAGTAAAAGCAAAGCATCCTTGATAGTCTTTCTTGTAAGATGAACCATGGTCATTCTGGCATCTCTTACATTCTTCTCCTCTACGTTGATACGATTTGCGTTGTAGAACTTGTTAAATGCCTGTGCAACATCAACAGCAAATCTGGCAACTACAGAAGGCTCGTACTTCTCAGAAGCATCAACAACAACCTTAGGGAAACGGGAAATTTCCTTAAGAAGGTCGAGAGATTCTGCATCTGTGAGAAGTGAGTAATCTATGTCATTTCCGGCAACAAAATCATCTACCTTGCGGATAATACTTGAGCATCTTGCGTAGGTATACTGTACATAAGGGCCTGTCTCACCATCAAAGTTAAGAAGCTTCTCCCATTTGAAAGAAACATCCTTGATACGCTGGTTGTAGAGGTCATTGAAAAGTACAGCACCGACACCGATTTTCTTAGCTGTTTCTTCCTTATCAGGAATGTTAGGGTTTTTCTCCTCAATGATTTCCTTAATCTTAGAGATTGCCTCAAGAAGAATATCCTCAGCATAGATAACATTTCCACTTCTGGTTGAAAGCTTAGCACCCTCTAAGCTTACAAGTCCATAAGGAATGTGAACTAACTGATCCTTAGCCCAATCATTGCCAAGCAACTCAACTACCTTAAATACCTGTGCAAAATGAAGCTTCTGCTCCTGACCTGTTACATAAAGGCACTTAGAGAAGTTGTAGGTCTCTTTTCTGTAGAAAATAGCTGCAAGGTCTCTTGTTGCGTAGATTGTGCTGCCGTCATTCTTAAGTATAAGGCAAGGTGCCATGTCGTATTCATCAAGATTGACAATCTTAGCTCCCTCACTCTCTGTTAAAAGGTTGGCATCCTCAAGCTTCTTGACAACTGCATCTGTCTTGTCACGATAGAAGCTCTCACCAAGATAATAATCGAAATCCATACCGAGAAGCTTATAAGTTCTCTTGTACTCAATAAGACTTATATCCTTAAACCACTGCCAAATGCGAAGTGCTTCCTCGTCGCCATGTTCCATCTTAGTGAACCATGCACGAGCTTCATCGTTAAGTGAAGGATTCTTTTCGGCCTCTTCATGGAACTTAACGTAAAGCTTCATGAGCTCAGCTACACCATCACGCTTAACAGTCTCCTCGTCACCCCATGCCTTGTATGCAACAATGAGCTTACCGAACTGAGTTCCCCAGTCACCGAGGTGATTGATTCTTACAACCTTATATCCAAGCTTGCTGAATATCTTATATAAAGAGTTACCAATTATAGTAGTTCTCAAATGACCTACATGGAAGTTCTTTGCAACATTAGGTGAGGAATAATCTATACAAATTGTCTGTCCCTCGCCCATGTCAGATGAACCAAAGTTGTCAGCTAAAGCTGTGTCAACCATGGACTTGACGAATATTTCCTTATTAACAAAGAAGTTAAGGTATGCACCCTGAACCTGAATATCATCAAGGAAATCTACGTCTCCGATAGCCTCTTTTATGTCTGCGGCTATTAACTGTGGAGCTTTGTGCATAGTCTTAGCAAGTCTGAAGCATGGAAATGCAAAATCCCCCATCTCTGGCTTAGGTGGTATTTCAATAAGGGCAGAAATATCGTTAGCTGATAAACCCTCAACATTATGTTCAATTAGTGATATAATTTTGTTTTTCATGGTTCCTCCATATAGAAATAATTTATATTAAAAAGTTATATACAAATAAAGCAATTATAAATGTATAGGGAAGCTGAACTTCACCTGTGTACCTGATACAACATCGCCTGTGATATCAAGGTTTCCGTCGAGCAGATATATAATCTCGTGTGCCTTGTGCAAATTGCTGTACCAAGGACTTTCGCTTAAATAATCAGGATTAATTCCAGTTCCGTTATCTTTAATTATTGCCTCAAGCTTATTCGGCGTTAAGCTTACACGGAATTCAATGCTGTTAGCATTTGCGTGCTTAAATATATTGTCAAAGAATATATTGGCAAGCTTGAAGAAGTTGATTATAAATACAGGATGAAGGTTCACATCATAGTCAGCACATTCTGTAGATGAGTCTATAATAACCTCAGGATGTGCTTCACGCATTGACATAAGGAAGTCATCGATGCATTCCCATATAGTCTTGTCTGAATCAAAGCTGTAGCCAAGTCTGTCACATATATCATCAAGAGAATCCAAGGTCTTGCGTGAGCTTAAATTAAGCTCCTGAAGAATCAGTTTGGCTCTTCCTATATCGGTTGAAAGCAGGTATGAGAGCATATCCATCTTATGCTGCATTCCTACGAGGTTGTCCTTCACATTCTTTTCAATGAGTGTTGTCAAATAAGCTTTATCAAATGCATCCTGCATAAGTATATTGCAGCCATGGGAATTAACCTCAGACTTTGATGGCTCCTCTATAAATTCAAAGCCATCAAGGTTGTCCTCTGCTGATGCTATCTCTGGTTCAACATAGGTTTCAGAAATCTTTGTTATTGCCTCCTCTGCATCTGATAAAATAGACAATCTGTGCTTTAAGACGGCGAGCGAACTCTCCATACTGTGTATCTTAGAGTTCAAGGTCTGCTTGACATCCAAAAGGTCGTGAACCTGATTGTCAATTATTTTGCTGCGCTCCTGTTCAGTTCCGTCAGTGATAATAGGT
>Ga0129311_1001462_pt1 | contig 16661 bp, 21 predicted proteins | sample Go1ome_FD_94435 | JGI IMG/M metagenome (GOLD analysis project Ga0129311, IMG submission 94435) | Western lowland gorrila individual fecal microbial communities from Wisconsin, USA - Go1022B metagenome | ecosystem: Host-associated > Mammals > Digestive system > Large intestine > Fecal | place... | reverse complement strand
CGCAAAGCATGAGTTGACAGTTGGTGGTTATATCGACCTTATTCTTGAGAGACATCTTGAAGAGAACCAGGAAGAAATCAACGGCTTGCTGAGAAAAGAGATAGATGACTGGAATGTATGACACATAAAAAGGAATAAGCATGACAATGGAAAGTATATTCATGATAGTTTTGGTTGCATTCAATGTCTGGACTATCTATTTTTACAACAAGTTGCTCCTTGAAGTAGCGAACAATAAGGAAGAAGAGGAAAAGCCCTCCATCGACCCTATGGCACTCGTTGGCAAAAGCCTTTTCAAGGTGTCCCAACTGCGAAAGAAAGAAGAAACGGAACAGAAACAAACTGAGTCTGAGCCAGTATTAGAGAATGATGTGACATTCGAGGATTCTCCAAAGAACACAGCAAGGATTCCTGACGAACAGCTTGACGATGTGTTTACGAATGTTCGCATAGAGGACGTTGATGTGAAATATTCTGACGATGAAATAGATGCAGATGTACCGCAAGCAAAAGGAACAAGTTTTGAGGACATTGACATTGCTGTTAAAACCGTCAAGTCACCAAAGGCAACAGACAAGGAGAAGAGACATGCAGGAAAAGTATTCCACGAGATGGATGGCAACCAATTCTATGAGAAATTCATGGAGAACAGTAAGGAGTGCAAGAAGAACATCCATGATTTCGTCACCTTTTACCTGCAAGGGCATAAGATAGAAAAGATGTCCAAGCCACAAAAGGAGTTTAAGGTACCTGATTGCATAGAGGACTTCAATATCCTCGATTTTGTATAACCATTTAATAAGGAGAATTATGGAAAGAGCAAAAGAGACTAATGCAACGAATGAGAATTTTGCACATGTGCGAAAAATATTCTCAGGAATGGATAGCGAAGAGCTGCAAGCGAAAATTGCAGAACGTTCCAAGATTATTAAACGTAAAATGGATGCGTTGATGAAATTGCATATGTCAAATGTTTAATAAACTTGTTGAATTTTGAAACACAAAGGTCAACAAGTATTTCAATATCAGAGATTTGTATAACAATTAAACAATAAAGAGAACAATGAAAAAAGCAAGAAAGAACAATGAGACAAAGGAATACATCAGTATTCAGTCCACAGTGAATGTAACGGTGTCATCCCAAGCAGAAAAAAGAGTTGGGTATATAGACAAGTTTATGTCTAAAGCCGATTTTACAGCAAGAAATGGTAAGCAGGTCTGCATCAAAGAAGAGACACATGAACGTATCATGAAGTTTGTGAGCGTGGTTGGTAAAGGACAGACCACCGTGGCAAGTTTCATCGAGAACATCATCAATGAACACTTCAACATTCACAATGCCGAAATAAAGGCAGCATTTGATGAAGGACTCAAGGCATATCGCCTCTAACAATAATTTAAAAGTAGAGCAACAATGAAAAAGAAAGACTATGGCTAAAATCTCAGTTCGCCACTGAATCCACAAGTCGGCATCATGCCGCATTAGTAAACAAAAGTATTAACCGCCAGCCGGGACCATCCAATCCCCAAGGCACAGACAAAAAAACGATTTATGAACAAGAAAAACAGAATCATTCTTCTCGCTGCGATGATTGTCGCAGCCGTATCACAGACATTCGCGCAAGGCAACGGACTTGCAGGTATCAACGAGGCAACAAGCATGGTGACCTCTTACTTCGACCCGGGCACGAAACTCATCTACGCCATCGGTGCCGTGGTGGGTCTCATCGGAGGCATCAAGGTGTATGGCAAGTTCTCGTCGGGCGACCCCGACACAAGCAAGACCGCCGCAAGCTGGTTCGGAGCCTGCATCTTCCTCATCGTGAGCGCAACCATACTCCGCTCGTTCTTCCTATAATATATAATAAGGTGTAAGACTTATGGCTGACTACCCAATCAACAAGGGCATCGGTCATTCGGTTGAGTTCAAGGGACTGAAGGCGCAATACCTCTTCATCTTCGCTGGTGGACTGCTTGCCGTATTCTTCCTTGTAGTCGTCCTCTACATGGCAGGTGCGGACCAACTGGTCTGCATCGGCTTGGGGCTCACACTCGGCTCGTTGCTCGTATGGATTACGTTCCATCTTAACAACAAGTACGGTGAGCATGGGCTGATGAAACTCCTTGCCGCCAAGGGCCACCCACGCTATATCATCAACCGAAGGAAAGCAAACCGAATGTTCAAACATAAAAAGAAAGAAGAATGAGAAATATCAAGAAAACGAGTACCCTTGAAAGCAAATTCCCGTTGCTTGCCGTAGAGCAAGGCTGCATCATCTCCAAGGATGCTGACATCATGGTCGCCTACGAGGTGACGCTCCCGGAAATCTTCACGGTGACATCGCAGGAGTACGAGGCGGTACATGCCGCATGGTGCAAGGCAATCAAGGTGCTGCCAGACTACAGTATCGTACACAAGCAGGACTGGTTCGTGAAAGAGAACTATTCGCCCGACTTGCAGAAAAGCGACATGAGTTTCCTGTCAAGGAGCTACGAGCGACACTTCAACGAACGCCCTTACCTGCATCACCAGTGCTACCTGTTCCTCACCAAGACCACCAAGGAGCGCATGGCACGCCAAAGCAATTTTTCGACCTTGTGTCGTGGGCATATCATCCCCAAGGAAATCAAGGACAAGGAAACGGTGGCAAGATTCCTCGACGCCGTGGAACAGTTCGCAAGAATCATCAATGACAGTGGCTATATATCGTTGCGAAAGTTGGCAGATGATGAAATCACAGGCACGGAAAGAACAACAGGACTTGTAAGCAAGTACCTATCGCTCTCAACAGAGAACGTGCAATGTTTGGAGGACATGGAATTGTCCGCAAAAGGTATGCGCATAGGAAACAAGCATCTATGCCTGCATACCTTGTCGCAGACGGAAGACCTTCCTACGGAAGTATCTACGGACAACCGCTTTGAGCGACTGTCCACCGACCGAAGCGATTGTCGACTGTCCTTTGCCGCTCCTGTTGGCTTGCTGTTGTCCTGCAACCACATCTACAACCAGTATGTTTTCATCGACAATAGTGACGAGACCTTGCAAAGGTTCGAGAAGACCGCACGCAACATGCACTCGCTGTCAAGATACAGCCGACAGAACACCATCAACAAGGAATGGATTGACGAGTATCTGAATGAGGCTCACTCACAGGGCTTGCAGTCCGTCCGTGCCCACTTCAACGTCATGGCATGGGGTGAGGACTTGGAAGAGTTGAAACATCTGCGCAATGATGTAGGCAGTCAGTTGGCAAGCATGGAATGTGTGCCACGCCACAATACGGTGGACTGTCCGACACTATTCTGGGCGGCGATACCCGGTAACGAGGGTGATTTCCCGTCAGAGGAAAGTTTTCATACCTTCATCGAGCAATCGGTGTGCCTCTTCACGGAGGAAACCAACTATATGGACTCTCCTTCACCATTCGGCATCAAGATGGCAGACCGCATCAGCGGAAAGCCACTGCACATAGACATCTCCGACCTGCCGATGAAGAAAGGTGTGACAACCAACCGCAACAAGTTCGTACTCGGGCCTTCGGGAAGCGGCAAGTCCTTCTTCATGAATCACCTTGTCAGACAGTACTACGAGCAAGGTACTCATGTGGTCTTGGTCGATACAGGAAACTCCTACCAAGGACTCTGCGAGATGATAAACAGAAAGACTGGCGGAAAGGATGGCATCTACTATACCTACACCGACGAGAGTCCCATCTCATTCAATCCTTTCTTCACCGAGGATAAGGTCTTTGACATTGAGAAGCGTGAGAGCATCAAGACATTGCTCCTGACACTATGGAAGAAGGACAATGAGCCTGCCACACGAGCTGAGGAAGTCGCCTTGTCGAATGCCGTATCGCTATACATCGGCAAGTTGAAGGAAGAAAACGACATCATTCCATGCTTCAATACTTTCTATGAGTTTGTCGAAACGGAATATCGCAAGGTGCTGGAAGATAAAAAAGTACGCGAGAAAGACTTCGACATAGACGGATTTCTCAATGTGCTGGAACCTTACTACAAGGGCGGCGAGTATGACTATCTGCTGAACTCCGACAAGGAACTTGACCTGCTGCATAAGAGGTTTATCGTTTTCGAGATTGACCAGATAAAAGAGCACGCCATCCTGTTCCCGGTCACGACAATTATCATTATGGAGCTGTTCATCAACAAGATGCGCCGTCTGAAAGGCATACGCAAGATGATAGTGATTGAGGAGGCATGGAAGGCGATTGCATCGGCGAACATGGCATCCTACATCAAGTATCTCTACAAGACTGTCAGAAAGTTCTTTGGTGAGGCAGTAGTTGTTACACAGGAAGTCGAGGACATCATTTCATCAGCCATCGTGAAGGACAGCATCATCAACAACTCCGACTGCAAGATACTCCTTGACCAGAGGAAGTTCATGAACAAGTTCGAGCAGATACAGTCGTTGCTTGGCTTGACGGAGAAGGAGAAGTCGCAGATTCTCTCCATCAACCAGTCCAATGACCCGTCACGCCTCTATAAGGAAGTGTGGATAGGTCTTGGCGGAACGCAGTCTGCTGTCTATGCCACGGAAGTGTCCACGCAGGAATATCTCGCCTATACGACAGAGGAAAGCGAGAAGCTGGAGGTGAGGGCATTGGCGGAGAAACTCGGTGGCGACATGGAAGCCGCCATCCGACAACTCGCCGAGGACAAACAAGAGAACAAGTAAATTCATTATCCACTTAATCCAAAAGTAAAAAATGAGAACAAAAACAATCATGACAATCTGCCTGTTCCTGCTGATGGTGGGAAAGGCAAGCGCACAATGGGCGGTCATTGACCCTACCAACATTGCGCAGAGCATCATCAACTCGTCCAACAATATTGTCCACACGTCTTCGACGGCTGCCAATATGGTGAAGAACTTTCAAGAAACCATGAAGATTTACGAGCAAGGCAAGAAGTATTACGATGCGCTGAAGTCGGTGAACAACCTCGTCAAGGATGCACGCAAGGTACAACAAACCATTCTTATGGTTGGTGACATCACGGACATCTACATCAACAACTATCAGAAGATGATGCACGATGACAACTTCTCCGTGGAGGAACTCTCCGCCATAGGCTTCGGCTACACCAAGCTGTTGGAGGAAAGCAACGATGTGCTGACGGAGTTGAAGAATGTGGTGAACATCACGACCCTCTCCATGACGGACAAGGAACGAATGGACGTGGTGGAACGTTGCTATTCCAAGATGAAGCGTTACCGCAATCTCGTGAGCTACTACACCAATAAGAACATCTCCGTGAGCTACCTGCGTGCCAAGAAGAAAAACGACCTCGACCGCATCATGGGACTCTACGGCAAGTCAAACGAGAAATACTGGTAGCCTATGGATTTCGAGAACCTTCACCAGATACTGCGCTCCCTGTATGACGAGATGATGCCGCTGTGCTCCGACATGACGGACATCGCCAAGGGACTCGCAGGACTTGGGGCACTGTTCTATGTCGCCCTGAGGGTTTGGCAGTCGCTGTCAAGGGCTGAGCCGATAGACGTGTTTCCGCTGCTCCGTCCTTTTGCAATCGGACTTGCCATCATGTTCTTCCCGACCATCGTTCTCGGCACGCTCAACAGCGTGATGAGTCCGATAGTCCAAGGCACACACTCCATGCTGGAGACGCAGACCTTCGACATGAATGAGTATCGTGCGCAAAAGGACAAGCTGGAGTACGAGGCTATGAAGCGCAATCCCGAAACCGCCTACCTTGTGAGTAACGAGGAGTTTGACAAGCAGTTGGAGGAACTTGGGTGGTCACCCGGTGATGTGGTTACGATGGCAGGGATGTATGTGGAGCGTGGCATGTACAGCATGAAGAAAAGCATCCGTGACTTCTTCCGTGAGTTGCTGGAGTTGCTGTTCCAAGCCGCCGCACTGGTCATAGACGTGCTGAGGACATTCTTCCTCATCGTCCTCTCCATACTCGGACCGCTGTGTTTCGCCATATCGGTATGGGACGGATTCCAGTCCACGCTGACGCAATGGTTCTGCAGGTATATACAGATTTACCTTTGGCTACCCGTAAGCGACCTGTTCAGCACCATACTTGCTAAGATACAGGTGCTGATGCTGCAAAACGACATTGAGGCACTGCAAAACGACCCGAACTTTTCCATTGAGGCAAGCAACGGCGTTTACATCGTGTTCCTCATCATCGGCATCATCGGCTACTTCACCATACCGACCGTGGCGGGATGGATTATACAGGCAGGTGGCGGCATCGGCAACTACAACCGGAACGTGAACACGGCTGGCTCACTGGGCGGAAGCATCGCAGGTGCTACGGCAGGAAATGTGGCAGGACGTGCTGGCAAGCTCATCCGAAGCGGTTTCAAGAAACGATAGTCATTAACTACAATCAACTAAAAGGAAAATAAAAAATGGAATTTAAGTCATTGAAGAATATCGAGACCTCGTTCAGACAAATACGCCTGTTCTGCATCGTTCTCGTCATCGGTTGCGCAGTCGTCGCAATATGTTCGGTGGTGTTTGCTTTCCGATTTGCGGAGAAACAGCGTGAGAAGATATATGTCCTTGACGGCGGCAAGTCGCTGATGCTCGCCCTCTCGCAAGACCTCTCACAGAACAGACCAGCCGAGGCAAGGGAGCATGTGAGACGCTTTCATGAGCTGTTCTTTACGCTATCTCCCGAAAAGAGTGCCATCGAGCACAACGTGAAACGAGCCTTGCTGTTGGCGGACAAGAGCGCATACAACTACTATCAGAACTTTGCGGAGAAAGGTTTTTACAATCGGCTCATCGCAGGAAACATCAACCAGTCGCTGCAAGTTGACAGCGTGGTCTGCAACTTCGACAATTATCCCTACCAAGCAAAGACCTACGCAAGGCAGGTGATACTAAGGGAAAGCAACGTGACGGAGAGAAGCCTTGTCACCGTGTGCAGGCTTGTGAATGCCACACGCTCTGACGATAACCCAAACGGCTTCACCATTGAGGGTTTCACCATAGTGGAGAACAGGGACATCAGTACCGTTGAACGATGAACAAGTAAAAAAATGAAAAATCTAATCAAGACAATCCAAGGAAAGGTGAATGGCATGAAGGGAATACTGCGTGACAGGCTGGACTCCCTTCCGCCAAGAGTAAGGCTGAAAGTCGTGCTCGTCATGTTCGGCTTGTTTGCCATCTGTAGTCTTTACATGATAGGCTCTGCCATCATCAACTTTGGAAACGGCAAGACATCAAATATAGAGGTCAAGCACATAGAGAGTGTTAAGTTGCCCACAGATAAGGGACAACAAGTAGTCAACCTAAATGAATTGATACATGGAGAAGGAGAAGAATGACAAGGTGGAACCTACCAAGGCTCCAAAGGAAAAGAAGCCTTTAATAGAGGAACAGCGTATCAAGCGCAACAAGATGATTGCCATACCGTGTATGTGTCTCATCTGCGGACTGGTGCTGTGGCTCATCTTCAAGCCGTCCGCATCGGAGGGCGAGAAAGGCAGCAAGGGGTTCAACATGGAAATGCCCGATGCCGAGAAAACAGATGTGGAGGCAGACAAGCGCAAGGCATACTCCAAGGAGGAGCTTGCCAACAAGCAGAAGGAGAAAGGCAGAGTCATGAGTACCCTTGGAGAGTATATGCCAAGCATGGACTCCACGACAATCAAGCAGGACAACGACTTTGAATTGATGCAGTCTGGGCAGCAACCGACAAGGGCGGAAAGGAAGGAGGCGGATGCCATCCGCTCCTCTGCCGAGGCATACCAGACATTGAACACTACCTTAGGTGGTTTCTATGAGCAGCCACAGCAAGGTGAAATCAGCGAGGACGCAGAGTTGAGGAAACGGCTTGATGAGTTGGAGGCAAGCATGATGCAGCAGGAAAGCAAGCGTTCCAATATGGACGAGCAAGTTGCCCTCATGGAAAAGTCCTACCAACTTGCGGCAAAGTATATGCCTGGTGGCAAAGACAATACGGTAAGTTCTTCGTCGGAAGAAACAGCAACAGAGGGAAACAAGGAAACTGTCACTAAGGACAAAAAAGCCAAGGTCACTCCAGTAAGGCAAGTACAAAAGCGTGTGGTCTCGTCCTTAAACCGCCCCATGAGCAACGAGGAGTTTGTAGCCTCTTACCCGGAAAAGGCTTCGGCAAGATTCAATACAGCCATTGGCAAAGGCGGAGTTTCCGACAAGAACACGATTTCAGCCTGTATTCACGGCAACCAAACCGTCACGGACGGACAGGCTGTTAGGCTGCGACTGTTGGAAGCCATGCGTGTCGGCAAAAGGGAGATACCAAGAAATGCCGTCATTGTCGGCATGGCACGGTTGCAAGGCGAAAGGCTTTCCATTAATTTGAAGTCCATTGAGCATAACGGCATGATTCTCCCGATTGAGCTTGCCGTCTATGACAATGACGGACAGGAGGGTATCTTTATACCGAAGTCGATGGAGGTTGACGCTGCCAAGGAAGTGGGTGCAAACATGGGAAGTTCGCTGAACAGCAGCATCAACATTTCCTCCAATGCAGGGGCACAACTTGCCTCAGACTTGGGAAAGGGTGTCATACAGGGCGTGTCGCAATATATCTCCAAGAAGATGCGAACCGAAAAGATACATTTGAAGGCAGGCTACAAGGTCATGCTCTACCAAGAGGAAGATTAGCCGAAAGGCAAAATCAACAAATACCACTTAATCCAAAAATTCAAACGTAATATTAAAAAGCAAGTAACAATGAAGAAGACAACAGTCATGTTCGCCCTCATGCTGGGCGTAGCCTGCACTGCCTCGGCGCAGAAGACAGGCAAGAAGAAAACGCAGAAGTCTGTAAAGACCGAGCAAGTAAGTAATGTTTCTTCCGACAAGGAAGACAAGTTGACCTTGACCAAGGAGGTGTATCCACAGAAGGATGAGAACAGCAACCTCTATCATGGATTGACCAAGAAGCTGACCTTCGACCGCATGATACCACCGCACGGCTTGGAGGTCACTTACGAGAAGACCGTGCATATCCTTTTTCCTGCTGCTGTCAAGTATGTTGACTTGGGTTCTGAGGACTTGATAGCAGGCAAGGCTGACGGTGCCGAAAATGTTATCCGTGTGAAAGCAGCCGTGAAGAACTTCAAGAAGGAGACCAACATGAGCGTAATCACGGAAGACGGTTCTTTTTATACATTTAATGTGCGCTATGCCAAGGAACCGCTCATGCTCAACATCGAGATGGCTGACTTCATCCATGACGGTGAGGCGGTGAACCGCCCGAACAATGCGCAGGAGATTTACCTCAAGGAGTTGGGCAAGGAAAGTCCCATGCTGGTACACCTCATCATGAAGTCCATTCACAAGGAGAACAAGCGCAAGGTGAAACACATCGGCAGCAAGCGTTTCGGCATCCAATACCTTTTGAAGGGCATCTATGTACACAGCGATTTGCTCTACTTCCACACAGAAATCAAGAACCAGAGCAACGTGCCGTTTGACGTGGACTATATCACGTTCAAGGTAGTTGACAAGAAGGTGGCAAAGCGAACCGCCATTCAGGAGCAGGTTCTTCTTCCTGTGCGTGCCTACAACTATGTGGTGCGTGTGGCTGGCAAGAAAACGGAGCAGACGGTGTTCTGTTTGCCGAAGTTCACCATCCCCGATGACAAGGAGCTTGTCGTGGAGATGAACGAGAAGGAAGGCGGTCGCCACCAGTCGTTTGTCGTGGAGAACAGCGACTTGGTGCGAGCTTTGACTATCAATGAACTTAGTGTGAAGTAACGGATGAAAAGAAGAAACATTGCAATCATGGCGATGCTTGCCCTCACCGCAGGGCAGGCATTCGCCCAGCGATGCCTCCCTCAGATGAAAGGCGTCGAGGTGAAAGTCGGCATGGCTGACGGAGTGTATAACGGCAAGAAGTCTTGCAAAGCTGGATATTATGCAGGGCTTGGACTTTCGAGCTATACCAAGGGTGGCGACAAGTGGACGTATGGGGCGGAATATATGCAAGTGCATCAGTCTTACCGTGACACTTCCGTTCCCATTGCGCAAATGACAGGCGAGTTTGGTTATTCCTACAACTTCCTTTCCGACAACAGTAAGACTATGTTGTTATATGTCGGTGGTGCAGCCTTGGCTGGCTATGAGTCTGTGAATTGGGGCAAGAGAACCATGTCTGACGGGGCGACCTTGCAGAACAAGGGAGCGTTCATATATGGCGGTGCCGTGGCTTTGGAAACGGAAATATACCTGTCGGATGCAATAGCCTTGACCGCTTCCGTTAAGGAAAGGTTCGTTTGGGGCAACAGCACGGGACATTTCCACACGCAGTTTGGCATTGGCATGAAGTTCATCATCAACTAAAGCGCAGAGACTATGGACATCAAGGAAATCAAGCAAGTACCCATCGTGGACTTTCTCTATATCCTCGGCATTGGGCCTGTCAAGCACAAGGCTTCGGGACTTTGGTATCATGCGCCATACCGTAGCGACCGCAATCCTTCGCTACGGGTATCACCCGATAAGGGAGTTTGGTATGATTATGGCATCGGCAGAGGTGGCGACATCTTCAACCTTGCAGGTGAGCTCATCAACAGCAATGAGTTTGTGGCGCAAGCCAAGTTTATTTCAGAAACTCTCGGTGGCAGTTTTCCGACATCGTTTCCGCATCATCAGAGAACCGAAAAAAAGGTAGTGAAGGCAAATGGCAATCCCTTTAGCGATATTGTGGAAAAGCCTCTGAGCAATCCTGCACTTAGGCAGTATCTGCGTGAGCGTGGAATATCGGCTGATGTGGCAAGCCGTTTCTGTTGTCAGGTGGAATACCGTCACAATGGCAAACAGTTCTTTGCAGTCGGTTTCAATAACAACAGTGGTGGCTACGAGATACGCAACCGTTTCTTCAAGGGTTGCGTGTCACCAAAGGACATCACCCACATTGACAGAAATAGCAAGGTTTGCCATCTGTACGAGGGCTTCATGGACTTCCTCTCTGTCGTAATACTCGGCATTGGTCGTGGTGAGGATCATATTGTCCTTAACTCGGTGGCGAATATTCCAAAGGTGCATCAGTTGTTGGGAAACTACGAACAGGTGTATTGCCATTTGGATAATGACGAGGCAGGCGAGAATGCCTGTATCGAACTGCAAAAGCGGTATGGAGACAAGGTCATTGACCATTCGCATCTCTACACTGGCTATAAGGATTTGAACGAGTACCTTATGAGCCGTAAGACAAGAAAGTAACAATCATTTAAAAAGCAACAAGACAATGAAGAAGAACAATAAAATCAAGAAGTCAGTGAGCGTGTTGGCATTCCTTTTCGTGTGTGCCTTGTCTGTAATCCTTTCATCGTGCAGCGATGAATTGGACATTCAGCAGTCATATCCTTTCAAGGTGGAGACTATGCCTGTGCCAAAGGACATCGTGCGTGGACAGACCGTTGAAATCCGCTGTGAGTTGAAAGCGGAGGGCAAGTTTGACGGTACAATCTACACCATCCGCTATTTTCAGCATGACGGAAAAGGCTCGCTGAGAATGGAAAACGGAACAGTGTTGCAGCCTAACGACCGCTATCTGTTGGAGAACGAGAAGTTTCGTCTTTACTACACATCGGCAAGCACGGAGACACAGACATTGACCGTGGTAGTGGAGGACAATTTCGGCAAGTCATACGAAATGGAGTTCAGTTTCAATGACACTGACGAGGAGGAACTTTCGGGAAGTACCAACAAACTCGGTAGCGTATGAGGCTGATGATATTGTTAGCCTTGCTTCTTGTGTCTGGCAGCTTGTCTGCCCAGACACAAGGGGCGATAAAGCGAGTTCGTCATGTGTCACGTTTTGAGTTGGCTGTTGCCTGTATCAAGAAGTACGAGGGTCTGCACGGACCGAAACATCATCCTTATGTAGGCTATGGTCACAAGCTGTTGCCTGGCGAAAGGCTTTCTCCCAAAATGACGGAGCGACAAGCCGATGTCTTGCTGCGTTCAGACCTCAGAAAGTTGTGTGCCATGTTCCGTGGTTTCGGTCGTGATTCCCTATTGTTGGCGGTGCTTGCATACAATGTAGGGTGTGGCAAGGTGATGAAAAGTCGGATGTACGCCAAGATGAGAAGTGGCAACAGAAACATTTATCGTGACTATGTGGACTTCAAAAGATGGAACGGAAAGATTGTGCCTTCCATCGAGCGAAGAAGAAAAATGGAGTACCTGCTCTTGTTTACTCCATAATATAAAGGTGTAAGACTTCCATGAAAGTGGAATGTCCTACACCTTATTGTATATGGTTATTGCATGCGTTCTGCAATATGCCCGATAATTGAATTTGTCATATCCAAAGGTTTGGTGTCGTCAACATCAAAAGCTTGTCCATCGGTGAAAATACATTTGAGCTTCGTGCCTGTGTATTTCAATGTGCAAATGACATTCTCATTCTGCATGACAGACAATGTTTTGTGACTATCGATGCTTGGCTGTATGGCAACATTGGTGCGTAGCTTTTCAGCCAAGAGCAGACGGATTTCTGCAAATTTCTGTAGCAGGCGGAAGAAATGGATAGCCTTGAACACTTCCGTATAATTGGCAACCTCATTCTCTATTGGTTCGTATTTGCAAGCCTTGATGGAGAAGTCAATTGCTTTTTCTCTGTTGGCTTGGCTCTTCAAGATGCTCTCACGGAATGCGCTGTTCTTTTGGTAATAGCGTGCCGTCTTTTCGTATTTCGGCAATACGCTTTCGATGGTAGGACGCAAAGCTTCGTATGTCTCGAAGTTGGTTCGTGCAAACTTATCCATGAGGTGATAGAGAAACCATATCTCAATGCAAGGGTGGCTCTCGATGAAAATCACTCCTTGCTTCTTGTATTTCTCCTTCGCCTCTTGATAGATGGCATATTGCGCCTTGTTCTTGACCAAGGTATCGGTGTCGATGACGAGAAAAATTGCATCGGCACGTTCCTGAGGGTTCTTGCGAAGTTCCTTGTCTATGAGCTTCAAGTTTTGCTTGTATGAGCTGCGGCTGTTCTTTGGAATGTCTGGCTCCATTGAGAACTTGAAGCGGTTGTTGGTGCGCAACCATTCAAAGTAGTACCATTCCGTAAACCCCTCGCAATAGATTTTGACAGTATATTCAAGCGGTCTTTGTTGTTCCATGCTGACACTCCTTTCTTTATTCGTCAATGAATATACTGCCTAATTGTGGTTTTGCGCCCAACTTTCCTGCTCTGTAGGCATTAAGGATTGACACCTCCTTGTGAAGTCCGAAATCCTTGGCACGATAAATCTCTGTTGCGCCCGATTCATTCTTGTTGGCAAAATAAACCATGTCCCTACGGATGAAGTCCTCATCAAGGAGCATGAGACTATGGGTGGAGAATATCAGTTGCGCTCTGTCTGAATTGACAAGAAAAGTCTTGATGATGTGGGTGAACAGGTCGTAATGCAGCGAGTTTTCCAACTCGTCACACAGCAATGTCTGATTATTTCTAATTAAAGTAAAAAGCAGGGCAGACAAACCATACATTCGGTTTGTTCCTTCCGATTCCACCAAATTAGAAAGGCTTCCCGTATAGAAAGGTGTCTTGTGGGTAAAGAACAATTCTTCCGTGGATATACTCTTGTCCTGTGGCTCTGGAATGCGTAATATTTTCGCAATCTTTCTGAACTTCTCCATTGCTTCCTCAGAAACCTCACCTTTTTCTTCCTTGATGTAGATGTCTGAAATGTTGAAGTCTGCCTTCTCAAGCATTTCGCAGATGAACTTCTTACTGTCGGCATCCAATCTTACCACATCGTTAGCCAACTGACCAAGGTTATCGTTCTTGTCAAGCAAAGGCAAAAACTCACTCTCGAAATAATTGAAAACCTTATCAAGTTCCACATTCTTCTCTACGTTTGCATTCTTGTAAGTAGCAAGCACCGTTGCATTGGAAATACAGTTTGACTCAATGAACAACTTTTGTGTTGCTGATAGTTTCAACAATGGTCCGAAAGAAATGGAAGAGTTGCTTTTATCCTCGTTCCATGTGCGCTCATAAAAGAGCGCACGGCGATTATTAGGATAGAAGTACAATTCTTCCTTATAAATCTTTTGGCTATTCAAGACAACAGAATACTCGTATCGGACATCACCGATATAGAATATCAATTCAAACGATGAGTTTTGGTTTCGGCTGTCTTCATCCATCATGAATGGTGTAAGTCCAGTGCCTGTACCAGGTTTCTTGGTACGGCTGGCAACCAAATAGAAAATAAACCAAGCCAAAGCTTTGAGTATATTGCTTTTGCCTGATGCGTTTGGTCCGTACACAACACCCAATTTGGAAATGCGTACACCTTTTATCTTTACAACAGCGTAGTCTTCATACGTCTTGTCGGCAGATGCCGTAAAATCAAGCATCTGCTCCTCTCTTATGGAAAGAAAGTTCTTTACTTTGAATTGTAATATCATATCTTTCAATGCTAAATTCGTAATTTCTTTGCAAAAATACAAATAAGAAATAAAATATGACGCCTTTCATGGTTATTTTTAAGAATATTTTTCAGAAAAGTCATTGTAGTTTAAAATGTAAGGTCTTTCAAGCATCGCAGATAAGAAACAGGCGGTTTCTTTGCCCCTCTTTCTTTGTCCACCAATCAGTTCACCGAAAGAAAGAGGGCGGAACGAATTTCCATCGCTCCGCCTAAATTATAATAATGCGCTGTTATGTCATTGCAACCATTCGTTGCTCAATAAGTCTTGCATTGCTGTTCACCAAGTTGATAATGTCGGCATGGTATTCGGTGTCCTTGTTCTGAAGTCCGTGGCATTGCACCACCTTCATCTGTTCAAGTGAGAACTCCACCGTCTCAACCCTTTGCTCGGCTATCCTTGCTGAGAAGATGATGCAGTCGGGATTAAGGGAGTAATGAGTACCGCTGCCTACACAATGGTGCATCGCCTTGCCTTCAAGTATATGTTCCTTGACGCTTTCAAGCATTCTCACCACGATGTTGCCGTCTGTGAACATCAAGCCAAAGAAACGGCTCTTCATCTCCTTGAACTTGTCCTCGTTCTTCAATGCCTTGCGTATCTCTTCCTCGGTGCGTTCCTTTTCTTTCTTGGCTCTAATTTTTTCCGCCAATATGTCGTGCTCGGCTTCGAGGTTGTCGGGACAAATGTAGTGAGGACTTCTGATGTCCTTGCCCATTTCCACCAACATACTGATGTAGTCCGCCCATTTGCCGATGTCGCTGATAAGGTAATGGTTGCGGTTGGCTATCTTGTAGGCGTTCCAACAAGTCTCCAAGTGCCGTGAGTGGTTGATGAAATAGCGGACGTGTTCGTATTGGCTTTGCTTCATCATTGTTTCGATGCGGTGGTCTGTCAACATAGCCTTGAACAAGGTGAGCGGTTCGATGCCGTGAAACTCTCCGTCAAAGCCGTTGCGCCATATCTGTGGTATGACCTTCAAGTCGGGACAGACTGGGAATGATGCGATATGCTGATAGGTGGTGTTGTCCTTGCGCAGTTCTATGTCGGAGTCGTAGCAGAACGTGTCCATGTAGATGCCCATCGTGCGCTTGCGTGCCATTACCTCCACCTTGCCTTGCTCATTCATCCAATAACGTGCCACCTCCCAACAATAGATGTCTGCCTTTTGTCCCTTTCGGTAGTAGGCTTTCATCTGAAACGCTCTCATAAGTTGCAGTCCCTTACGCTCGGTGAGAATGGCAAAGTAGGTAGCCGACATTGCTTTCTGTCGCTTGGTGCGTTGCACTTCCAACTTCGCCTTGCACTTAGGGCAAACGCATTTGTCCGCATCCTCGGCTGTAGTCCAAGTGTGTCCGCAGTCCATGCAGGTGGTCTGTCCGTGTTTCAACTGAAAAGCGTAGTGGTCAAGACACTCACGGAATGCCCATTGCATTTGCGCTCCCTTGATAGGTCGCAACCCCTTGTTAGAGGTTACGACTTGCTTCTGATATTTCGTTCTTGGTTTCATAGTTACATATCGAATAATGATGGTTGATGTACTTCTGTTTCCGTTCTCTGTGAGGTGCGCTTGGCGGTGTCTCGGCTTCGCATCTTGCAGAGTTGCTCTTGCTGATACTGACGGATGGCTTCCTGTCTTGCCTGTGCCTTCTCCACCTCTGTGAGTTCGATATGGTGGTTCACCGACACTTGGCATTCCAATGGCTTACCTACCTCTATGTTCTTCTCCTCGTAGTAGTGGATGGCTTGACCATAAATCTCGTCATCGCAAAAGCCATTGCAACCGCTCTTCTGCACCCAATTAAGGATGTATGTTACGCAATCGTCAATATTCTTGTCGGGGTTGTCAAACTTGGCTGCAAAGAGTTCGTCCTCCATTGCTTGCTCCTCCAAATAGGCTTGTATCGTTCTCTTGAAATATTCCGTAGTGTTCATAATCTGTGATATTAAAGTGTTCGTTACTCGTGATAGATGATGTCGCAGTCCTCCACCTCCGTAGGTAGTCCGAAGAACGGATAACGGCTGAAGTAAGGTTCTGTACACATGTCCTCGTTGTATCTCGGACTTACTATCTCAATGTTGTTCTTGCGCATGGCTTCGTCCACCATACGGATTTCCTCGTCTGTCAGTCCGCTTGCATCGCCATTGATGATGTAGCAGAGTGACCATGTAGGTATCGCTTCAATGCTTCTGTTCATATCG
>Ga0129311_1001461_pt1 | contig 16667 bp, 14 predicted proteins | sample Go1ome_FD_94435 | JGI IMG/M metagenome (GOLD analysis project Ga0129311, IMG submission 94435) | Western lowland gorrila individual fecal microbial communities from Wisconsin, USA - Go1022B metagenome | ecosystem: Host-associated > Mammals > Digestive system > Large intestine > Fecal | place... | reverse complement strand
CGGGTAGGAATTTTCTGAACTGAAAATTCCGTACAATACAGTGGTGGTAGTGGATTTTGCCGATTCGGAATGCGAAGCATCGGCAAAATCAGTTACTGTTTGCGCAAAGCGTGAACAGTAACGATTTCGGCAATTCTTTCTATTGATTTTATGGATATTTACTGGTATTCTATAAAAAACAGCGGCCGCAGAAAAAACGGCTGTCAATCAACGGCACACTGCCGGAAATGAGAGGAATATTGAGGTTATGGCAAAGGACAAAAATATGAACCAGGACGCAGCAAACGACGAGGAGATGACAGTTACTCTGACACTGGATGATGGAACAGATTTAGAGTGCGTGGTTCTTACGATCTTCGAGGCGGCTGATAAGGAATATATTGCGCTTCTCCCGTTAGACGGCAATGAGGCTGAGGACGGAGAGGTCTACTTATACCGCTATACAGAGGACGCAGATGGCAACCCGGATATCCAGAATATCGAGAGCGACGAGGAATATGAGATCGTTGCGGACGCCTTCGACGAGTTCCTTGATACAGCGGAGTACGATGAGATCGTAAGCGAGGAAGACTTAGACGACTAAGCCGGGAGCAAAATAGTGTTTCCGGGCTGGGTCTGTCAACAGAGCAGCGGAAAATGGAGATATGTTTCTGACAGGAAAACTGGTTTGGAGACAAAGATAAAAAGCATTGATGGAGTCAAAAAGATATATCCGGTCACAAAAATTGATCGGATGAACTCTTTTTGGCTCCTTTTTTGTGGAAATTCCCTTCCTTTTCCGCATATTTTGTGCTATGCTAAATACACTTGTGGTCGTATGGGATCACATTAAATTATGTAAAAACCATATTTTCGCGCATAAAGGTTTAGAAAGGAAAATTACCATGAAACTTGGCATTGTCGGCCTGCCGAACGTAGGTAAAAGTACATTATTCAACTCTTTGACAAAGGCGGGCGCTGAATCCGCAAACTATCCGTTCTGTACCATCGACCCGAACGTGGGCGTTGTTCCGGTACCGGATTTCCGTTTAAAACTCTTATCAGATCTTTATAACTCCGAGAAGATCACACCGGCTGTGATCGAGTTCGTAGATATCGCAGGTCTCGTAAAGGGTGCATCCAAAGGTGAGGGACTCGGAAACCAGTTCCTTGCGAATATCCGTGAGGTGGATGCTATCGTTCACGTTGTCCGCTGCTTCGAGGACCCGAACGTTATCCATGTAGACGGAAGCGTTGATCCGCTCCGCGACATCGAGACTATCAACTTAGAGCTGATCTTCTCCGATATCGAGGTCATCGACCGCCGTATCGCGAAGATGGGCAAGGGCGCAGCTTCCAACAAGGCACTTGCGAAGGAGTTAAACATCTTAAAGGCTGTGAAGGAACACCTCGAGAACGGTAACCTTGCAAAGAGTTTCGAGTGCGAGGACGAGGAGGAGCAGGCATTCGTTGCTTCCTTAGATCTTCTTACATGGAAACCGGTGATCTTCGCTGCAAACGTCGGTGAGGATGATCTTGCCGATGACGGCGCTTCCAATCCGCATGTACAGGCTGTCCGCAAGTTCGCTTCTGAGAACGACAGCGAAGTGTTTGTTGTGTGCGCGCAGATCGAGGAGGAGATCTCCGAGTTAGATGACGATGAGAAGAAGATGTTCTTAGACGATCTTGGATTAAAGGAGTCCGGACTTGACAAGCTGATCGCGGCAAGCTACCGTCTCCTCGGTCTCATCAGCTACCTGACAGCAGGAGAGAAGGAGACCCGTGCATGGACCATCAAGGTCGGCACAAAAGCACCGCAGGCAGCAGGAAAGATCCACACCGATTTCGAGCGCGGATTTATCAAGGCTGAGGTTGTAAACTACAAGGATCTTTTAGACTGCGGTTCCTACACCGGAGCGAAGGAAAAAGGACTTGTCCGTATGGAAGGTAAGGACTACGTGATGAAGGACGGAGATGTCGTATTATTCCGTTTCAACGTATAATTTCCAGACAGAGTTGATTTAATACGAAAAAAATAAAAGCCATGGAACATGTAAAATAATTGTTCCATGGCTTTGCTTTTTGATTCGCACTCGAGCAAAGATCCAGATTGCCGCAAGCGGCTGCGCGGGCGCGGGAGTGTGTCAAGGCAGATCCTTTTTTTTAAGTATCCGCTGTAAAATTACTTATGCAGGATCTCCCACGCCGTGGAGACGTACAGCCGCAGTCCCGTAAGCAGGGATGCCTCGTCAAAGTTAAAGTGATCATTGTGATGAGGAGCGGCGATGGTGGAGCCGATGCACATGTAGGCGGCTTTTCCGCCGTGGGACTGGACCTTGGCCATCAGGTAGGTGGCGTCCTCGGAGCCGGAGAAAGCAGCTTCCTTTACATAGTTGGTGATAGAGGAAATCCTTGCGGCACCCGCATGGATATAGGTTTCCATCGCAGAATCGCTGTCGGCGCTGGAAGCACTGCCCATGATCCGTGTGTCCACGGAACAGTCGAACATCTCCGCGGCTCCCTTTACGGCATTCATGGCCTTTTTGAGAACCAGATCCTGGATATCCGCCGTCTCACCGCGGGTCTCAAAACGGATCAAAGCCTCAGCGGGAACCACATTTCGTCCGCTGCCGCCCTGGATCGTCCCCACATTGATGCGGGAGGCGCCTCTGGAATCCTGGCAGGCGGTGTGCATGGCCAGTGTAGCCGAGCATGCCGCGAGGATCGCGTTCTTTCCATCCTGCGGGGACATTCCTGCGTGGGCGGACATTCCCTTAAATTCTGCGTCCACTTTCGTCGTGGAGAGGAATCCTCTGGAGAGAGCCACCAGAGAACCTGTATTCCATCCCATTCCGAGATGACCGGTGAGAAAATAATCTACATTGTCAAGAATTCTGCCCTCCGCGATAGACTGGGCACCCCGGACACCTTCCTCCGCCGGCTGGAAGATAACCTTGATGCTTCCGGAGAGCTCATCCTTGATCTCGTTCAGCGCGATACAGGTGTGAAGTCCGAGAGATGCATGTCCGTCGTGGCCGCAAGCGTGCATGCATCCGTCGTGGATCGAGCAGAAACCGCCTTTTACCGGTGGGCGGTCCATGTCGGTGCTCTCGGTGACATCGTTGCAGTCGATATCAAAGCGGAGCGCCAGCACTGGACCTGGCTTTCCAGTCTCGATCACAGCGCAGAGACCGGTAAAGCCGTCCATCTCCTTTATGATTTCCGGGTCAGCGCCCTCGCTCAGCGCACGGTCGATGGCGTTTTTTCGGACTGTTTCAGACGGATAAGACCAGAGGTACTTCTTGTTGATGATTTCTTTTCCATATTTTATGGGGATTCCATATTCTTTTAATTTTTTAATTAAAAGAGCAGTGGTACGGTATTCCTGCCAGCCGGTCTCCGCGTGTTTGTGGAGATCACGGCGTGTTATGAGCATTGAGTCTTCATATTTTTTCAATTCATCTAGAAAGATCTGAATATCCATGGATGGTTCCTCCTTTTTAGGGTCAAAATAAATGCGGGACCGCAGAAACGTTTCCTCGGGAAGGTGGAGACGGCGGTTCAATTATAAAATTCTGTAGTATGATGTGCCCTCACGTGAAGAAGTAGGGCATCTCGGATAAATGCACTTGAAAAAAGAAAATGATGAGGCACATTTTTTGAAATTAGATAATTTAAGTATAAAATTTTATAAAATCAAAGTCAATAAAAGTGTGAAAATTTTATAATTTAGAAAAATTTGGTGAAGAAATAGAGGAAATATATGGAACAAATACTAAAAAGCAATGTTCTGGATTTCTGTCGAATAAACACGAGGACTGTCAAGCGAATCTGTTTGCTTTTTGCCGCTTTTCGGAGTAAAATAAAACTCACCAAAGAAAAAAGGAGAACAGAATCAATGTCAGGAGCAGATGTAAGCTTCGTTCACCTGGGGATCTCGATTCCCCACATGGTGAAGAGCTTTTCAATCGGAGGAATATCCTTTGCGTACTACGGACTGATCATCGGGATCGGCATGATCTTAGGACTCTGTGTTGCCCAGTCCGATGCGAAGCGCAGGGGACAGAATCCAGATATTTACCTTGATTTCGCACTTTACGGAATTATCTTTTCCATCATCGGAGCGCGGATCTACTATGTTTTCTTCCAGTGGGCCTACTACAAGGACCACCTGATGGAGATCGTGAACTTGAGGAAAGGCGGACTTGCGATCTACGGCGGAGTGATTGCCGGAATCCTGACGCTGCTTGTCTTTACAAAGAAACGCCACCTTTCCTTTTTGTCCATGGCAGACAGCGCATGCCTTGGACTTATAACCGGACAAATGATCGGACGATGGGGTAACTTTATCAACTGCGAGGCCTTCGGCCGCTACACAGACTGTCTGTTTGCCATGCGGATCAGACGCAGCATTGTGAATGAGAGCATGATCTCACAAAATCTCCTCGACCATCTGATCCTGGACAATGGAATCGAGTACATTCAGGTCCATCCGACGTTCCTCTACGAGTCCCTTTGGAACTTCGGTCTCCTGATGTTCATGCTCTGGTTCCGCAAGCGGAAAACGTTCACAGGGGAAATGCTTTGTATCTATCTGGCCGGGTATGGAATCGGAAGAGCGTGGATCGAAGGACTGAGAACGGATTCTCTCCTGATACCGGGTACCCAGATCGCGGTATCCCAGGCGTTGTCTGTTGTGCTGGCGACCGTATCTCTTGTGATCCTTATTTACAACAGGAGAAAGGCTTTCGTCCAGGGAAAGGAAGCAAACTGATATGGAGAGCAGGGAAGAATTGGTAAATCAGATCGAGGAAGCGAGAAAACGATTGAATGGAAGTATTGATGGAAAGGAGTCCTATGATCTGATCTATCGATACAGTGTGGAACTTGACCGGCTGATCGAACAGTATATGGACGCGGGATACTAAGGGATCCGCAGTACATAAAAATCGAATATACTCCAGATAAAATGCGGATAAGCTGCCTGAAAAGGCGGCTTTTTCGCGTTTTATAGGAAGATTTCCATAAAATGGAACCTTGTTTGTTACTGTACACGGGTAGGAATTTTCTGAACTGAAAATTCCGTACAATACAGTGGTGGTAGTGGATTTTGCCGATTCGGAATGCGAAGCATCGGCAAAATCAGTTACTGTTTGCGCAAGGCGTGAACAGTGACCCTTGTTTTATACATGAAAAAGTGAAAAATTCCTTGCTATTTTAATCTAAATGTACTAAGATTACATTAGAAGTGGTGGAAAGTGGATAAAAGTGGTTTAAAATGGTGGAGCAGTAGATCACTATGGGCCACATGATCACAGGAGTGGATAATGTTCATTGGAGAGTACAGTCATACAATCGATGCAAAAGGCCGTCTGATTGTCCCGTCCAAATTCCGTGAGCAGCTGGGCGATGAGTTCGTTGTTACAAAGGGATTGGATGGGTGTCTCTTCGTGTACGAAAATTCTGAGTGGAAATCCTTTGAGGAAAAGCTCCATGCACTTCCTCTTACGAATGCCAACGCCAGAAAGTTTTCGAGATTTTTCCTGGCTGGTGCCTGCGCCTGCGAGGTGGACAGGCAGGGAAGGATCCTGATCCCCTCTGTTTTAAGAGAATTCGCGAAGCTGGAAAAAGACGTCGTCTTAGTCGGCGTCGGAAGCCGGATCGAGATCTGGAACAAGGCGGTATGGAACGAGAAAAATGTTTACGATGACATGGAAGAAATTGCAGAAAATATGGAAGGTCTTGGCATATGATTTTTGAACACAAATCAGTTCTGCTGATGGAGACCGTCGACAGCCTGAACGTAAAACCCGACGGAATTTACGTGGATGGAACCTTAGGCGGCGGTGGACATGCATACGAAGTATCACGGAGACTCGGCGAAAACGGCCGCCTGATCGGTATCGACCAGGACGCGGACGCGATCGCGGCGGCGACAGAACGTCTTCTCCCATTTAAAGATAAAGTAACGATCGTGAGAAGCAACTACAAGAATATCCGGGAAGTGCTCTTTAACCTTGGAATCGAGAAGGTGGACGGCATCTACCTGGATCTTGGCGTGTCCTCCTACCAGTTAGACACGGCAGACCGTGGATTCTCCTACAGGGAGGACGCCCCGCTTGATATGAGAATGGACCAGAGAAATGATAAGACCGCGGCGGATATCGTAAATGGCTACAGTGAGATGGAGCTTTATAAAATTATCCGCGATTACGGTGAGGATCGTTTTGCAAAGAATATCGCAAAGCACATCGTCAGAGAGCGGGAGATCCATCCGATCGAGACGACACTGCAGCTTGCGGAGATCATCCGCGGCGCGATTCCTGCAAAGATCCGTGCTGAGGGCGGACATCCGGCAAAACGGACGTTCCAGGCGATCCGGATCGAGTTAAACCATGAGCTTGACGTATTGAATGATTCCATCGACACGATGATCGACCTGTTGAATCCGGGCGGACGCCTGTCGATCATTACGTTCCACTCCCTGGAGGATCGGATCGTAAAGACGAGATTCCGCACGAATGAGAACCCGTGTATCTGCCCGCCGGATTTCCCGGTATGCGTATGCGGAAGAAAGAGCAAGGGCCGCGTTGTGACGAGAAAACCGATCATCCCGTCAGAAGAAGAACTGGAAGAGAACAGAAGATCAAAGAGTTCAAAGCTTCGCGTGTTTGAGAGAAGCTGAGAAATTGTTTTTTAGAAAGGAAGTGATGGTATGGCAGCAAGGAGACGGAGAAGAGTCCCACAGACAGGAGAATATATAGAGGGAAATACCGTCCGTAAAGTCGAGCGTGCTCCGCAGTATGAGGAGCAGGAGAGAAGACACCAGCAGAAGCGGAATTTATCCCATACCGTTACAGTTCGGAGAAATCAGGAAAGAGCACTTCAGATGAACCTTTTTTCTGTATTATTACTGACAGTGGCAGTGATCTGTACCCTGTATATCTGTGTAAGTTATTTAAAGCTTCAGTCTTCCGTCACAGCGAGACTGAATCACATCGAGAGTCTGGAAGAGAGTATTGAAAAGCTGAAAGGGGACAACGACGCCCTTCTCACAAGGATCAACACGTCTGTGGACCTGGATTATGTGTATAAGGTAGCGACTGAGGAACTGGGAATGGTTTATGCCAATAAGGACCAGGTCCGCTTATACAATAAGACGGAAAGCGAGTATGTAAGACAGTATGAAGACATCCCGGAACGGTAATAATAAAAGAGTTTTTACTATGAGTATGAAAGAAAAGCTGGCGGTTACGGTTCTCGTAACGACGCTGGCTTTGTTTGGTCTTGTCGTTGTTTTATACCGGATGATCAAGGATAAAAACGAAGACTACACCCAGATCGTATTGAACCAGCATTCCTCCTACGACAGCCGGACGATCCCGTACCGCCGCGGCGATATCGTGGACAGGAACGGAACATATCTGGCCACCAGTGAGAAGGTCTACAACCTGATCCTGGATCCGAACCAGATCAACCAGGATAAAGAGAACTACCTGGAACCGACGGTGTCCGCCCTCTGTGAGGTATTCGGATACGACAGGGCAGATATTCTGGCGACGATCTCCGCCAATGAAAATTCCTACTATGTGCCTTACGAGAAACAGATCTCCGCGGACAAGAAGGAAGAATTTGAGGCAAAAAAGAAAGAGCTGAATGATGCCTACGCGAAGTCAAAGGAAGACAGCGGAAAGAAGATCAAGGGCGTCTGGTTTGAGGATGAGTACCGGAGATTTTATCCGTACAATACCCTGGCCTGCAACGTGGTGGGATTCTCCTACGATAACGGAAAACAGGGAAGCGGCGGAATTGAGCAGTATTACAACGACCAGCTCACCGGAACAAACGGAAGAGAGTATGGATACCTGGATGACGAGTCCAACATGGAGAAGGTCATTAAATCCGCTGAGAATGGAAATACCATCGTCTCGACCATCGATGTGAATATCCAGAGGATTGTGGAAAAATATATTGACGAATGGATGAGCGGGATCGGAAGCAAGACGGCGGCAGTCATCGCCATGGACCCGAGAAACGGTGAGATCCTCGCAATGTCCTCGAACCGCAGATTCGATTTAAATAATCCGAGAGATCTGAGCTATGCCTACTCTCAGGAAGAGATAGCGGCCATGACGGATGAAGGCAGGATGGATGCCTGGAATCAGATGTGGAGAAACTTCTGTGTAAATGATACTTACGAGCCAGGTTCCCCGGCGAAGCCGATGACAGTTGCGGCGGGGCTTGAGGAAGGCGTCATCAGTCAGAATGATACATTTCTCTGCGACGGAGGACAGGATGTTGGCGGCTACCGGATCAAGTGTTCCAATATCTATGGACACGGAATCCTGACGTTGGAGCAGTCCTTAATGAAATCCTGCAACGATGCCATGATGCAGATCGCGTCGAAGCTCGGAGTACAGCGGTTTGCAAAATATCAGAAATTATTCGGCATGGGTCAGAAGACCGGAATCGATCTTCCGGGCGAGGCATATGGACTGATCTACAATGCGGACAATATGGGTCCGACGGACCTTGCGGTAAACTCTTTCGGACAGAGCTATAACAGCACAATGATCCAGATGGCGGCGGCATTCGCGTCTGTCATCAACGGCGGTTCCTACTATGAACCCCATGTGGTAAAGCAGATCTTAAATGATCAGGGTTCTGTTGTGAAGAAGATAGAGCCGAATCTGGTGCGGGAGACCGTTTCCCAGTCCACCAGTGACTTTATCAGACACGCCCTGTTTATGACGGTCGACGATGAGGAGGGAACCGGTAAGGCGGGACGTGTCGCCGGATATAAGGTCGGCGGAAAGACGGGAACGGCGCAGAAGCTTCCGCGTTCCGCCCACAATTATCTCGTATCTTTCTGCGGTTTCGCGCCGGCAGATGACCCGCAGCTTCTTGTGTACGTGGTCATCGATACCCCGAATCTTCCGGGCAAAGAGCAGGCGCACAGCACTTTCGCCACAGAGGTCTTCCAGAAGATCATGGCGGAAGCGCTTCCATACTTAAATGTGTTCCCAGATGCGGATACGACGACGGAGGATGCAAGTCTTGCGGATCAGAACGAGGGGATCACGAACAACAATGCGGGCGGACTGGAGCCTGGAACCGGAGAGACCGAGGCGGAGACTGAGGCACCGACGGATGCGGAAGGAAATGTGATCCAGACGGAGCCTGCGCCGGAGGAAGAAGTGATCCCGTATGATGACGGTCTTGGCCTTCCGGACGATATGCCGTCCGACGGATCGGAATCTGCGGTGGAGAGTGCGGGCGAAGCCCAGAGCATGGAATCGGTCCAGGAGACTGAGACCATGGAAAATGGAGCGGAGGAGACAACGCAGGCCGCGCAGTAATCTGCTGACGGTTGGGTCATGTGGTGATTTATATTTGTGCAGAAAAATGTGCTGCAAGCTTGCTTGCATAAGCGTTTTCCTGCACAAATTAGTATATAGGGTAACTGTTGCCATGCATCTGGAAAAAGCTGCCGGTGGCAGGTTCTGCAGGTGAGGGTGCTGAACAATTACATATGGGAATAATAGGAGAAGATCATGAACAGAGAGATGGATATGGCGGAGGTTTCCGACGGAAAACTTTATGGCCTGGATGATATGGTGAAGGCGGACTGCGCCGGGTGCGAGGGCTGCCACGCCTGTTGTACCGGGATGGGAACCTCCGTGGTTCTCGATCCTTTTGACGCGTACCGCATGACGGCGGGAACAGGGAAGACCTTTGAGGCGCTTCTTGCGGGACCTCTGGAACTTAATGTGGTGGATGGAATCATTCTCCCGAACCTCAAGATGGCGGGGGAGGAGGCCTGTTCCTTTTTAGACCAGAATGGACGATGCAGGATCCATGCGTACCGCCCTGGTATCTGCCGTCTGTTTCCGCTTGGAAGAATTTATGAGGATGGCGGTTTTAAGTATTTTTTGCAGGTCTATGAGTGCGCGAAGGAGACCAGGGCCAAGGTGAAGGTTAAAAAATGGATCGATATGCCGGAGCCGAAGCGGTATGATGAGTTTGTCTGTACTTGGCATTACTTTTTAAAGGATCTGGAGCGGGTGATCGGAAAAGACACCTCTGGGCAGGCGGCGAAGACCGTGAGTCTTTATCTCATTAAACAGTTTTATCTGATTCCTTATAATAAGGAAGAGGAGTTCTATCTGCAGTTTGAGGAGAGAATGGCCGGGGCGAAGAGGGCGCTGGCCGGATTTCTTGCAATGTAATAAAATCCGTGCATGAGGAAACGGGAAGTCCCGTATATTAATTACCAAGACTTTTAAGATGAAGGTTTTGGCATGGCAGAATTTCTGACACATCACAGAAAGAAGCTTTTTATCGTTTTTCTGATCTCGGCGCTTCTGATGGTGGGGCTGTGCGCCCAGCTGGGATTCCTGATGATCGCGAGGTCGGACCACTACAGCAAGATGGCAGATGAGCTCCATGAGAGGGAGCGGACCATCAAGGCTGCCAGGGGCGAGATTGTGGATCGGAATGGCACTGTGATCGCCGCGAACCGGACGGTCTGCACTGTGTCCGTGATCCACAATCAGATGACGGAGCCGGAGAAGGTGATCCGGGAGCTGGTGCGGATCCTGGAGCTTCCAGAGACGGAGGTCCGGAAAAAGGTAGAAAAGTGGTCTTCCAGGGAGATCATCCGGACAAATGTGGAGAAGTCGGTGGGGGACGAGATCATGAATCTCGGACTCTCCGGCGTGAAGGTCGACGAGGATTATAAGAGATATTATCCTTACGGAAGTCTCGCGTCAAAGGTCCTGGGATTCACCGGGGCGGACAATCAGGGGATCATTGGCCTGGAGGTCATGTATGAGAAGTACTTAAGGGGCAGGGATGGTCTGATACTGACGATCTCCGACGCGAGAGGTACGGAACTCCAGAATGCCTCGGAGGAGCGGGTGGAGCCGGTGCCCGGAAATACCCTGACCGTGAGCCTGGATGTGAATATCCAGAAGTACGCGGAGCAGGCGGCGTACCAGGTCATGGAGAAAAAAGGCGCGAAGGCAGTCTCCGTGATCGTCATGAATCCCCAGAATGGGGAGATTTATGCCATGGTGAATGCCCCGGAATTTGATTTAAACGATCCGTTCACATTGAATATGGAAAGCGGCGGACTCACTGGGACGGAGCTCCAGGACGCGAGAAATAAGATGTGGCGGAATCGCTGCATCAACGATACCTACGAGCCCGGCTCCACGTTTAAGATCATCACCGCCGCAGCAGGGCTGGAGGCGGGAGTGGTCCATCTGGATGACAAGTTCTCCTGCCCGGGATTCCGGATCGTGGAAGACCGGAAGATCCGCTGCCATAAGGTCGGTGGACATGGAGGAGAGACATTTTTACAGGGAGCCATGAACTCCTGTAACCCGGTGTTTATTGACGTTGGCGCGAGACTTGGCGTGGATTCGTTCTATCATTATTTCGAACAGTTCGGGCTTCTCGGAAAGACCGGGATCGATCTCCCCGGCGAGGCGGCGACGATCATGCACAAGAAGGAAAATATGGGACTTGTGGAGCTCGCCACCGTCTCCTTTGGACAGTCCTTTCAGATCACGCCGATCCAGCTCATCACGACGGCATCCTCCATCATAAACGGGGGCAGGCGGATCACGCCCCACTTCGCGATGAATGTGGAGAGCACGGATGGGACATTTTACCAGAAGTTTTCCTATCCGGAGCGGATGGGAGTCGTGTCGGAAACTACCAGCGAGACCATGCGGTATATTTTAGAACAGGTAGTGGCGGAAGGAAGCGGAAAGCGGGCGAAGCTTCCAGGTTACCGGGTCGGCGGAAAGACGGCGACATCGGAGAAGCTGCCGAGAAGCTTAAAGAAATATATTTCTTCCTTTTTAGGATTTGCGCCAGCCGATGATCCCCAGGTTATCGCGCTGATCACTATCGACGAACCGGTGGGGATCTATTACGGCGGTACCATTGCGGCACCAGTGGTGGCGGATATTTTTTCGAATATTCTGCCGTATCTGGATATCACGCCGGTTTCGGAGACGGATTAATATTGAATCCCTCGGCGTTCTGTGTGGATGTGAGCACAGATGGCAGGAGAATTTCAGGTTACTGTTCACGCTTTGCGCAAACAGTAACAATTTTAGGTCTTTTGGTCTTTGTATCAAATGTTGTGATTGATTATTGGGAAAAAAGGACGTATACTATTTACGCTATGAAATGTTGTCAGGCGGCAGCTGTGGGAGCGCCGAAGGCGCGGAACAGCTGAATTTCATGGTGCTGTCGGAAGACGGCATGTCAATTTACATAGGAAGTATGAGGTGCAGCAGGAAAATATGAGGTTCAGCATGGTAAATGAGACAATTCTGGCGATCATTATCGCCTTCGCAATCAGCGCAGCGCTCTGCCCGGTGATCATTCCATTTCTTCACCGGCTGAAATTCGGACAGCAGGTCCGCGATGACGGTCCGCAGAGCCATTTAAAGAAACAGGGAACACCGACGATGGGAGGACTCATCATCCTCACGGCGATCGTGATCACATCCTTATTTTACATTAAGAGCTATCCGCGGATCATCCCGATCCTCTTCGTGACGGTGGGATTCGGAATCATCGGTTTCCTGGACGACTACATCAAGATCGTCATGAAGCGTTCGGAAGGTTTAAATCCGATCCAGAAGCTCATCGGTCAGTTCATCATCACGGGGATTTTCACCTACTATCTGATGACTTCCGGAGAAGTGGGAACAGGAATGCTGATCCCGTTCACTGGCGGATTTGAAAATGGATATTATCTGAATCTCGGCTGGCTGTTTATTCCGGCGGTATTCTTTATCGTTCTCGGAACCGACAACGGTGTAAACTTTACAGACGGCCTTGACGGTCTCTGCACAAGTGTTACGATCCTTGTGGCGACATTCTTCACTGTGGTTGCCATCGGAGAAAACAGCGGGATCAGCCCGATCACAGGTGCCGTTGTGGGAAGTCTGTTAGGCTTTTTACTGTTCAACGTATATCCGGCGAAGGTGTTCATGGGAGACACAGGTTCCCTGGCCCTCGGCGGTTTCGTGGCATCCAGCGCGTTCATGATGCAGATGCCGATCTTTATCGCCATCGTTGGCCTGATCTATCTGGTGGAGGTCCTCTCCGTCATCATTCAGGTCACATACTTTAAAAAGACTGGCGGGAAGAGAATCTTCAAGATGGCTCCGATCCACCACCATTTCGAGCTTTGCGGATGGTCCGAGACGAGAGTTGTCGCAGTATTTTCGATTGTTACGGCGATCCTTTGCCTGGTTGCCTACATGGGATTATAATTAGGGTAAATGTTCAGACATGCGCAGGAAAATAGCAGGCTGAGCGGTCATTCATTACGAGTATATAGGAGGAGAAACCATGTCACAGAAAGTATTAGTTGCAGGAACAGGAATCAGCGGTATTTCTGCCGCGAAGCTTCTGCTTGCCCAGGGCGGCGAAGTGGTTCTTTATGATGGAAATGAGAAGCTTTCCGAAGAGAAGCTGAAAGCGAAATTTGATGAGGGCGCAAAGGTGACGATCGTTCTCGGTGAACTGAAGAAGACAGACCTTATGGGTGTGGAGTTATGCGTCATCAGCCCTGGTATTCCGCTTGAGGCACCATTCGTTGCGGTGATCGACGAAGCGAAGATCCCGATCTGGAGTGAGATCGAGCTTGCTTACCACTGCTCAAAGGGAAAACTTGCAGCTATCACAGGTACAAACGGAAAGACAACAACGACAGCCCTCACAGGCGAGATCATGAGAAAGTTCTATAAGAGCGTATTCGTAGTAGGAAACATCGGTGATCCGTACACCGCTCACGCTCTTGAAACCACAGACGAGTCCGTTACCGTCGCGGAGGTTTCCAGCTTCCAGCTTGAGACCATCATGGACTTCCACCCGAATGTGTCTGCGATCACAAACATCACTCCGGACCATCTGGATCGCCATAAGACCATGGAATGCTACATCCAGGTCAAAGAGGGAATCACAAGAAACCAGACAGAGGAAGATACCTGCGTATTAAACTATGAGGATCCGGTCCTCAGAGAATTTGGAAAGACCTTAAAGTGCAAGGTCCTCTACTTCAGCAGCCAGGAGAAGCTCGATGAGGGCATCTTCATGGACGGAGATTTTATCGTTTACCGTCATGATGGAAAGAACGAGAAGGTCCTCGATGTCAACGAGTTAAACATCATCGGAAGACATAACCACGAGAACGTGATGACAGCCGTTGCCATCGCGATCCATTTAGGCGTTCCGATGGATATGATCCGCGAGGCATGCAGGGAGTTCAAGGCTGTAGAGCACAGGATCGAGTATGTAAGAGAGCGTTTCGGCGTTACTTATTATAATGACTCCAAGGGAACAAACCCGGATGCGGCGATCCAGGCCATCAAGGCGATGCCGGGACCGACACTCTTAATCGCAGGCGGATATGACAAGCATTCCGAGTATGACGAGTGGATCGAGAGTTTTGACGGAAAAGTCCGCTATCTCGTCCTCATTGGACAGACAAGAGACAAGATCGCCGAGTGCGCAAAGAAACATGGTATCACGGATATCATGTACGCGGAAGACATGCAGGAGGCCGTTCAGGTATGCGCTTCTTACGCGAATGCAGGCGATTATGTGCTGCTCTCTCCGGCATGCGCAAGCTGGGGAATGTTCAAGAACTTTGAGGAGCGCGGACGGATCTTTAAGGAATGCGTCAACGCGCTGTAATGGAGGCTTAGCGTGGCTCGAAAGAAAGTTCGAAAAGCCGGCGGCAGGGCCCAGGCACAGAGACAGGCGGTACAGAGACAGCAGGTACAGCGTCATCAGATGCAGAGACAGCAGATGTCCGGAGAACAGTTGGAGCGTCAGCAGATTGAAAGAGAGCGGGCGAAACGCCAGCAGGAGGGACAGCGAAGAGAGCAGCTTCTGATGCAGCAGCGCCGTGAGATGCAGCAGAGACAGGAAATGCTGCGGCAGCAGCAGATGTACGGGGCTCCAGCACAGGAAGAGGGAAAACGGAAAAAGAAAGCACGCCGTTTTTATGACTATGACCTCTTAGTGGTCATTATCTTCCTTACGGTATTCGGACTGATCATGATCTACAGTTCCAGCGCCTACAATGCCCAGGTGAGCAGGCAGCCGTCCAACTACTACATGGTGCGTCAGGGACAGATCGCCGTGGCTGGATTCATCCTGATGCTGATCATTTCAAAGATCGACTATCACTTCTTTGCGAAGTTTACTGTTCCGGCAGTAGTGGTATCCTATATCTGCGAGATCCTTGTAACATTCACACCACTGGGAATCGCGGTTAACGGTAAGAAAAGATGGCTGGGAACAAGATCCCTGCGTTTCCAGCCCGCAGAGCTTGTAAAGATCGTGGTGATCCTGCTTCTGGCGGTGCTCATCACGAGACTTGGAAAGCAGATCAATGAATGGCGGGTGTGGGGAATGATCGCGGTCCTCATCGGACCTCTGGCACTCCTCGTCACCATGAACAACTTAAGTTCCGGTATCATCATCTGCGGAATTGCCTTCGTCATGATGTTTGTCGCGTGCAAGAGAAAGTGGCCGTTCATCGTGACGGTGGTACTTGGGATCGTCGTCATCGTCTTCGCGCCTCCGGTGGCCATCGCCCTGGAGAAGGCGGGAATCCTCCATTCATACCAGCTGAGCCGAATCCTGGTGTGGAAAAACCCGGAGGCATATCCGAAGTCCGGTGGATATCAGGTCCTTCAGGGACTCTACGCCATCGGTTCCGGCGGCCTTTTAGGAAAGGGCCTGGGCCAGAGTATCCAGAAACTGAGCTTCCTTCCGGAGCCGCAGAACGATATGATCTTTGCGGTGATCTGTGAGGAGCTGGGACTTTTCGGCGCGGTAGCCGTGATCTTTATGTTCCTGTTCATGTTATACAGATTTCTGGTCATCGCCGGAAACGCGCCGGATCTTTTCGGAGCAATGATAGTGACCGGTGTTCTGGCACATATCGCGATCCAGGTCGTTTTGAACATCGCCGTTGTTACGAATGTTATTCCGAACACAGGAATCACGCTTCCGTTTATCAGTTACGGAGGTACGTCGGTGCTGTTTTTGATGGTGGAAATGGGAATGGTTCTGAGCGTGTCCAACAGGATCAGGCTGGAACAGCAGTAACAGAATGGATTCTTTTGCATATACTGTTTTATAGCGGCGTATGCGGGGGAATCGGTTTGCAGGTGTTTAAAGTTCAGGGGCTTAAGCCCCTGCATGGAAAAATAAAAGTCCAGGGTGCAAAAAACGCGGTGCTGCCCATGATGGCGGCGAGTCTTTTGACAGAGGGAAGAACCGAGATACGGAATGTTCCGAGAATTTCGGACGTGTTCCTCATGGCGGAGATCTTAAGGAACCTAGGGTGTCAGGTGACGTTTCAGGACGATGTCCTGGAGATCGATGCCTCCGGGCTTTCTGGAACGGTGATCTCCGAGAAGTCGGTGGGGAAGATGCGGTCTTCCAGCCTGCTTTTGGGACCGCTGTTATCCAGGGCCGGGGAGGTGACGACCTGGTATCCGGGCGGCTGTGTGATCGGAAAACGGCCGATCGATTTTCACCTGGATGTGCTCCGGGCAATGGGAGCAGAGATACTTGATGATGGCGGAATGCTGATTGCAAAGGCGAAAAAGCTTTGTGGAACAACATTCCGTTTTCCATAT
>Ga0129311_1001459_pt1 | contig 16682 bp, 13 predicted proteins | sample Go1ome_FD_94435 | JGI IMG/M metagenome (GOLD analysis project Ga0129311, IMG submission 94435) | Western lowland gorrila individual fecal microbial communities from Wisconsin, USA - Go1022B metagenome | ecosystem: Host-associated > Mammals > Digestive system > Large intestine > Fecal | place... | reverse complement strand
CCCGCTGCACTTAAGCTTCTGGAGTGTCACTGGCGCGGCCATGGGCAGCGCCATGCTCGAAGCCGTCTTTTTCTACTCCTTCGCCGCGCTGTGCATGATGATGACGGGGCAGATCCTCGCCGCGCCCGTCTTCTATTTCGTCGGCAATATCCTCGTCCCGGGAATGGAATATCTGCTGCGCAACTTTGCGGGCAATTTCCTCTACGGCTACAGTGGGCACACCGACGTTGCGCTCGGTTTCCTCTCCCCGCCCCTCTATATGTACACCGAGGTGGACATCGCCTCGATTGAGACCTGCGAGAACGACTCGTACTACGTGACCGCCTACGCGCTCGAGCGCGGCTCGTTCATGATCCTTGCCGCCTACGCGCTCGCGGGGCTTGTCATCGCCCTCATCGCGCTGCTCCTCTACCGCACGCGCAAGAGCGAGATGACCGGCTCGACGGTCGCCTTCCCGTGGGCGACGCCCATCTTTAAGTACGGCGTGGCGTTCTGCACCGCCGTCGCCCTCGGGCAGCTGCTCTACTATTTCCTCTTTGGCCAGTACCGCTCGGGCGGCAGCGATTCCCTGCCCGGCATGATCCTCTGCATGGCAGCGGCGGGGCTTGTGGGCTACTTTGCCGCCGAGATGCTCATCAAAAAGAGCTTCCGCGTCTTCCGCGCGGGCGCAAAGGGCGCGGCCATCGTTTCGCTCGCTCTTGTGCTGCTCGGCGTTGCGATGAGCTTTGACCTCACGGGCTATGAAAAGCGCGTGCCGGACGAGAGCGAGATCGAATCCGCCTTCTACACCTTCTCCGGCATGACAAACGTCACGACCGACGACGCCGATACCATCCGCCGCCTCACCGCGGCGCACCGCGCGATCGTTGAAAATCGGAAGGAGCTGGCGCGCATCGCGCCAGCATCGGACGCGGATACGCTCTCCCAGAGCGATCATGACGACATCGAACCCTTCTCCCTGCGCCTGACCTACTACCTCAAGGACGGCTCGCAGCTCTCGCGCTCCTATTTTGTCTATCTGCGGAGAGGCGACCTCACCGTGCCCTCGTCCGCCACGGCGCGCGTGAACGCGCTCTATATGTGCAGAGAGTCCGTGCTTTGCCGCGTCCTCGGCTACGGCTACGAGCACCTCGGCGACACGCCGCGCTTCCTCGACAGCTATTGCTACTATTACGATGAGAACTCCGGCACAAAGGACTATGCACTCACCGCCGCGCAGGCCGGGCAGGTCTACGCCGCGCTGATGCAGGACGTTCAGGATTCCGATAACGGCAGCAGCGACATCTTCGCCGTGCAGGAATACCAGTACACTTCCTCCTTCTCGCTTGAACTGTACTTTGAGTCCACCAATGAAAAAGGCCGCCCGGAGGTGTATACGCTCAACCCCCATGTGAATGGCTCGACGCCCAACACCCTGCAAGTGCTTAGTGAGCTGCTGCCCGAGCTGAAATCCAACACCGTAACGCCGCCCAGCGACGACGGCATTGACACCCTCCCCGCCACAGAGGACGTTTCCACCACGGAAAGCGTGAACTGACATGGCAGAAAAAACAAAGCGGCGGCGCAGACGCCGCCGCGGCGGGAACCTCAGGAGCACCCTCTATGTGCTCGCGCTGATCGTGCTGCTCATTTTCATCGGCGTAAAGCTGCGCTATGCGCTCACCCATCAGGACCTGCCGGGCTCGAACGTGAGCGCACCGGACTTCGTCACCGTGGACTATCTCCCGACGAACGAGTATTCCCGCCCCGGCACGCCGCTCAAGGAGATCTCCGGTGTGGTGGTGCACTATGTCGGCAACCCCGGCACGTCCGCCGCGGCAAACCGCAGCTTTTTCGCAAACCTCGCGCTGACGCACGAGACCTACGCGAGCGCCCACTTCGTCGTGGGGCTGGACGGCGAGATCCTGCAATGCGTCCCGCTGACGGAGATCGCCTACTGCTCGAACACTGCCAACGACTACACCGTGTCCATCGAGGTCTGCCACCCGGACGAAACTGGTCAGTTCAGCGACGCGACGATGGAGAGCCTCCAAAAGCTCGTCGCGTGGCTGTGCGAGACGTTCGAGCTGGACGCGGACAGCGGCGTGATCCGCCACTACGACGTGACGGGCAAGATCTGCCCGAAATATTATGTTGAAAACGAGGATGCGTGGCTTGCCTTTAAGCAGGACGTGAGCGCGCACATCGAAGAGGACAAAACCGCGGAAAACGAAACCAACTGAGAAATCAAATCGGGAGGGCTTCTGATGCACAGCTTTGTCAACTACCTCTATCACCTGCTGCGCGCGGGCGTGCGGCTCGCCATCCCCGCCGCGCTCGTCTGCGGCGTGATCCTGGCCGTCTGCTATGCTGTCTTCCGCAGGCGGGGCCGCCGCTTTCCGTGGGGAAAGGCGGTCTGCGCGCTGCTGCTCGTCGGCTGGGCGGCGGTCACGGTCTTCGTCACGCTGCTGCGCGGCGAGCCGGGCGTCCGGATGTGGAATTTTCAGCTTTTCCTCGCCTGGCGCGAGGCGTACCAGCGCTTCACGCTGCAGCTCTGGCTCAACGTGCTGCTCAACATCGCGCTTTTCGTACCGCCCGGCGTGCTGCTGCCGCTTTTGTGGAAGCCGTTTCGCCGGTGGTATGCCATGCTGCTTGATGGCTTTGGCTGCTCGCTCCTCATCGAGCTGATGCAGCTTCTGACGGCGCGCGGCATGTGCGACGTGGACGATCTTTTCACCAACACGCTGGGCGCGATGCTCGGCTGGTGCGTATCGATGCTCTTTCTCTCGCTCCGCGAAAAAAGCAGGGCGTGGAAGCGCTACCTTGCACTGCCCGCCGCGTTCGCGCTCGCCCTCAGCGCCATTTTCATCTCTTACGCCGCGCAGCCCTACGGCAATTTGCGCGATGCCGCCGTCACGGCGGCGGACCTGCGCGAGGTGAGCTGGTCGCTCGCCTTTGCGCCCGATAAGGGCAGCAGGACCGCCTGGGTCTATCAGGCGCAGGCGCTCGACAACGCGGGCGCCGACCGCTTCGCCGCGGAATTTGCCGCCGCGCACGGCGTCAAATTTCCGGACGTTGAATACTACGACGACACCGCGCTCTACATGGACCACTCCACCGGCGATTTTCTCAACGTCACGCTGCACGACGGCACGTGGGAATACTGGATCGGCGACAGCATTGCCCCTGTTTTGGACGCTCCCCCGCAGGAGGTCTCCGAGGAGCTTCTTCGCGAAGCGCTCGGCGGTCTCGGCTTTTCCGTCCCGGACGGCGCGTCGTTCACGCTCTTGCCGTATGGCGAGACCTCCTACCGCGCGGCGCTCTCCACCGACCTGCTCCCCACGGAGGGCGGCTTCCTCCACGGCACGCTCACCTGCGTGCTCGACGCGCGGGACGACGGCCAATCGACGCTCTCGCGGCTTGAAAACCGCATCGCCACGCTCGCGCCCGTGCGCAAAGAGCCTGTTCTCTCCCCCGCGCAGGCGGTGGACGCATTGCAGGCGGGCCGGAGCTTTGAAGGCGCGTGGTTCTCGCAGAGCGCCCAGCGCATCGAGGTGCGCTCCTGCGCGCTCGACTACCTTTCCGATTCCAAGGGCTTCTATCAGCCGGTCTACCGCTTCGAGCTGTCGCTTTCCGGTCAGGCGGACGGCGTCACCGATGCGATTGATTACGTTCCCGCACTCGCGTGAGCGCCGGATCGCAAGGAGGCTTACGATGAAACGCTTTTTCGCCGCGCTGCTCAGCCTTGCGCTGGTCGCCGCGCTGTATCTGTTTGTTCAAAACGCCGCCGACACGCCGCTTGTACACGTCATTTTGCAGCCGCGCGGCGACAAAAACGCGCCCTGTGTCTACGAGACCGTTTACCGGAGCGGCAAGAGCCGTCCGAGCGGCGTCTTCGTTCCCGACCACACCGCCATTTACACCGCGGACTACGCGGACTTCGACTTTACGCACGCCCGCCCCGGCAGAGTCAACACGCTCGCCGGCACCGTGCTCTACAACGCGCAGGGGCTTGCGATCCATCCGGACCGGACGATGCTCGCCATGCTGGAGGCCGCGGCGCGGCAGATCGACCACGCCATCTTCACCTTTGAGATCGCCGTGGTGAACGGCGAGCGCTATTACGCCTTTGCGGTGCTGAACGTCAACTGGTGGGACCCGTGCGTGCTCTACGAATTCGACCTCGCCACAGGTGAACTCAGGGAACTGCACACCTGGAACAGCATGGACCTTATCGGCCTTGCGCCGGAATCATAAGAAAAAAGCGTGCGAGGGGATCGCCCTCGCACGCTTTCCTTATTTCTTTTCCAGACTGTAGGGGTCGCGGCCCGCGGCAAATTCGGAGATCATCTCCGCCGTGAGGGCGATGCCGTTGTTCACAAAGGTCCTTTTCAGCTCCTCGCGGCTGACCCACGCGCCGTCCGCCAGCTCGAACTGGTCGAGATGGATGGTATCGTCGCCGTCGAGCCTGCACCAGTAGCCCATCATGATGTTGCCGCTGATGCCCCAGGGCTGGCAGCGGTAATAGCGCAGGTCCCTGACCTTGAGCCCGACCTCCTCCATCACCTCGCGGTGGACCGTCTGCTCGAAGCTCTCGGCAAACTCGGTGAAACCCGCGATCAGCGCCGTGCGCTGCGCGCCGGGACGGTTGGCGTACTTCGTTAAAAGCAGGTAGTCCCCGTGCGTCACGGCCACGATGACCGAGGGGTTGATGCGCGGGAAGATCATGTTGCCGCACTTGGGGCAGCGCATCATGCGCTCGTTTCCATCGTGCACGAGCGTTTCCCCGCAGCGGCCGCAGAAGCGCGCGTCGCGGTACCACGAGCACAAATGCCACGCGCTCACGGCGGCGTAGGCAAGCTCCTGCGGCTTTTCCGTGCGGAACAGCACGATATCGCGGTAGGAGTAGCCGTCGAGCGTGCGCTCTTTTTCGTCGAAGAGCAGGTAATACTCCCGCCCGTCCAGCTCAAAAAGGTAGGTAAAGGCCTCGTCCGGCTCGGGGAACATCGACCGCACGGGAAATCTGAGCCCGTTGTCGTCGATGCGGCACAAAAGGTCGCGCCCGCGGAACTGCACCACGGCGCTGCTCTTTTTCGGCACGGCGTTCTTCTTCCACTCGTTGTACAAATGCTTCGGCTCGATATCCTGAATCATGTCGGCTTTCCTCCCGCGAAATTCTCTTTCGGGCTATTGTATAACGGATGCGCGGGAAAAGCAAGCGGCGCTTACTCCTGAATCACACGCTCGGCTTCGAGCTTTCTGAGCCGCTTTGTGGTGCGCGCGGCCTGCGCCGCCATCCGGAGCGCAGCCGCGGTCCCCAGCACGCCCAGCGCCGCGTTATTGACAATGTATTTCGCCCAGCGCTGCCACGACAGGAACTTCGGCTGGTTGTACTTTTCGATCAGCTCCGCATAAAACGCGTCGAAGCTGACCGCAAGATCATACCAGTCCCACGCCTGATAAAACCAGTTGACCGCAAGCAGCACCAGCACTGCCGTAACGATGATCTTGATCCACATCAGCCGCCGCGTGTCCCTGATCTGCGCGTCGAGGTCGGAATAAAGCTCGAAGGGCGTGCCGTCCGCCCGCTTTTTCATCACAAGGAACGAGCCTATGTCCCCGGCCTTTTCAATGCCCATCTCTCCGAGCATTTTCACATAGTCGCTGCGCTGACCGTCGCGCGATTCGTAGATGTACTGCACGCGGTATTCGTACTCGCCCGGCTCTCCGCGGCGGTAGGTGCAGGTCCAATAGGTGCACCGCTCCAACAGCCAGCCCTGCGCCGCCATGCGCGCAAATTTCTGTTCCAGTCCTTCCGGCTCCAGCAGCCAGCAGGGAAGGTGCCAGACCCGTTTGACGTCCTTTGCCATCCTCGCGTCCTCCTTTCAGTTCCAGCTGCCTGTCAGCGCGTCGCCGTTCGCGGTCAGCTCGTGCAGTCTCCTCAGCTCTGCGCGCACGGCCTCGCGGCCGTCCGGCGTGATCTGATACTCCTTCCTGCGCCCCTCGCTCTCGTCGCCGAGCGAGACGATCCAGCCGCGCTCGGTGAGCGTTGCGAGCGCGCCGTAGAGCGTGCCCGCGGCCAGATGCACGCGCCCGCCGCTCAGGCGCTCGACGTTCTGCATGATGCCGTAGCCGTGCAGGGGCGTGTCGAGCGAGAGCAGGATATAAAACACCGCCTCCGTCAGCGCCGTCGTTCCCATAAAGATCTCTCCTTTTCGGTCTCCGTTATAACGGAATCCGATATATCGTCTGACGATAAAATATCACACCCACGCGGCATTTGTCAACAGCAAAAGGCAGGGAATGCAAATTTGCATTCCCTGCCTTTGCTTTTCAGGCTTAAAGCCGCGTTATAACAGGAAGCACCATCGGGCTTCGCTTCGTCGCCTTGAAGAGGTAGTTGCTCACGGCGCTGCGGATCGCACCCTTGAGCTCGGCGGTGTCGCGCCGCTTGCCGCGGAAGCCCTCCGCCGTGGACATCGTGAGGTTGCGCAGGTCCTGCAGAAGCTCCTCGGAGTCCTTGACGTAGATAAAGCCGCGCGTGATGATCTCGGGCTCGGCGAGCAGGTCGCCGTTCTGCGCGCTCACCGGCAGCACGACCACGACCATGCCGTCCTCGGCCAGGTGCTTGCGGTCGCGCAGCACCACCGCGCCGACGTCGCCCACGCCGTAGCCGTCCACGAACACCTCGCCCGCGGGCGCGTAGCCGGGCACGCACTTCATCGAGCGCGCGCCGATCTCGATGGCGTCGCCGTTGTCGCAGATGACGATGTTTTTGCGGTCCATGCCCATCTGGAGGGCAAGGTCCTTGTGCAGCTGGAGCATGCGCTGCTCGCCGTGCACGGGGATGAAGTACTTGGGCTTTGTGAGCGCGTGAATGATCTTGAGCTCCTCCTGGCAGGCGTGGCCCGAAACGTGGAGCATATCCGCGCGGTCGTAGATGACCTGAACGCCCTTGCGGAAGAGCTCATTGATGACGCGCGAGACGGTGTTTTCGTTGCCGGGGATGGCGGAGGCCGAAATGATGACGCGGTCGCCGGGACCGACCTCGATCTGCTTGTGCTGGGAGAAGGCCATGCGGTACAGGGCGGACATCTCCTCGCCCTGTGAGCCGGTGGTGACGATGACCTGCTTTTCAAGCGGCATCGACTTGATCTTGTTGATATCGACCACGGTGTTTTTCGGCGGCTTCATGTAGCCGAGGTCCATGGCGACCTTCGTAACGTTTTCCATGCTGCGGCCCGTGACGGCGACCTTGCGGCCGCACTCGGCCGCCGCGTCCATAATCTGCTGGATGCGGTGCACGTTCGAGGCGAAGGTCGTGACGATGATGCGCTGCTTGCAGCCCTGGAACAGGCGGTTGAAGGTCCTGCCCACGGTGCGCTCGCTCATCGTGTAGCCGGGACGCTCGACGTTCGTCGAATCCGCGAGCAGCGCCAGAACGCCCTGCTTGCCGAGCTCGCCGAAGCGCGCAAGGTCGATGACCTCGCCGTCGATGGGCGTCGAGTCGATCTTGAAGTCGCCCGTGTGGACAACGGTGCCGAGCCCCGTGTGGATGGCGAAGGCGACGGAGTCCGCGATCGAATGGTTCACGTGGATGAACTCCACGCTGAACTTGCCGGCCTTGACGGTCATGCCGCTCTCCACTGTGACGATCTTCGTCGATTTGAGAAGGCCGTGCTCTTCGAGCTTTAACCGGATGAGCCCCGCCGTCAGGCGCGTGCAGTAGATGGGGATATTCACCTTTTTGAGGATGTAGGGCACGGCGCCGATGTGGTCCTCGTGCCCGTGGGTGATGAACATGCCGCGGATGCGGTTTTTATGCTTGACGAGATAGCTCACGTCGGGAATGACGCAGTCGATGCCGTACATGTCGTCGCCGGGGAAGGCCATGCCGCAGTCTACCACGATGATCTCGCCGCCGTACTCGTAAACGGTCATATTCTTGCCGATCTCATTGAGGCCGCCAAGGGGGATGATTTTTAACTGTTCAGCCAATGCTGGATCAACTCCTTTTGAATTTGAATTTGTTCTGTATCCGGGTCAAAAGGCGCAGCGCAGCAGAGACGTCCGTGCCCCCATGCTTCGCCCTGCTTCACGAAGCAACTGCACCTGCGGCGCCCTGATCGACCCTATGGACTTTTTTCTTATAAAAACCGCGGGGACCGCGGCCAAAACCAATGCGATGCGGACCGCGCGCTTGAGGCAGCGCTGCGGCTTTTCCGCTATGTAAGGGGTAGTATAGCACATTTCGTTTCAAAAGTATACCACATTTTTTGTCGATGGCCAAATTTTTCATTTTATATAGGAACTACGCCTTGCCAGCGCTTCATGGCCCGTGCTATAATGAAATGGATTATTCCCCTGCGCCAAGCCGCAGGATCCTTATCCGGACGGGAGGCAAGCACCCTATGAGGAACAAAAAGATCAGCAAGCTGGTGGATCCCAGCTTCCGGCTCTACTTTGTCGTCGGCTTTCTTTTCGCCGCCGTCACGCTGCGCGTGAGCATTCTGCTCGGCGTGTGCGAGGCTGCCGCGATGGCGTTTCTCCTGTGGTATTTCCGCCACACGGCGCAGAAGCGCCGCGAGGGCATCCGCCAGTATATCGACGACGTGACCGACGATATGACCACGGCGGACAAGGCCTCGATGCTCTCGGCTCCCTTTGCGATGATGGTCTTTCGCCCCGACACGCAGGAGATCCTCTGGAGCAACGACAGCTTTTTGCAGCTCACCGGCGTGCAGGAGGATATCTTCGATAACCGCATCGGCGATGTGCTCCCCGCCTTTCCGACGCACTGGCTGCTCGAGGGCAAGAGCGAATGTCCCGATACGGTGACGTTGAACGGCCGGCACTTCCGCGTGTTCGGCAATCTGAGCCATCCCTCCTCCCGCCGCGGCGGACAGAGCCTTCTTGCCACGACTTACTGGACGGACGTGACCGAGCAGGACGCGCTGCGCGAGGAGAACGAGCATCACCGCCCCATCGTGGCCGTCATCTATATCGACAACTACGAGGAGCTGATGAAGGCCGGCAGCGAGGCCTCGCGCAGCGCTGTGCTCGCCGCCATCGACGAAAAGCTCAACACCTGGCTCAAGGACTCCAACAGCCTGCTGCGCAAGTTTGACCGCAACCGCTACGTGCTCGTCACGACCGCGCAGGAGTATCAGAAGCTGCTTGAGGGCAAGTTCTCCGTGCTCGACGCGGTGCGAAGCGTCGTCACCGAGGACGGCGTGGCCGCGACGCTGTCGATCGGCGTGGGCAAGGATGTGGACGATTACGAAACGCTCTACAAAAACGCGATGCTCTCGATCGAAATGGCGCTCTCGCGCGGCGGCGACCAGGTCGTTGTGCGCAACCGCCTCGACTTTGAGTTCTACGGCGGCAAGTCGAAATCCGCCGAAAAGCGCACGAAGGTCAAATCCCGCGTGATGGCCAACGCCCTCGGCGAGCTTATCTCCGACGCGGGACAGATCTTCGTCATGGGCCACCAGCACGCCGATATGGACGCCGTAGGCGCGGCGGCGGGCATCTGCTGCATCGCGCGCAAGCGCGGCAAGAAGGCCAAGATCGTCATCAACATGGACGATAACGTCGCAAAGCCGATCCTCGCAAAGCTCGCGGCTCTGCCGGAATACAAGGACGCGTTCATCTCCGGAAGCGACGCGTTCATCTCCGCCCAGCCGGGCGCGCTGCTCGTCGTGGTGGATACGAACCGCCCCGACTTCGTCGAATCCGAGCAGCTGCTCGACGCGTGCAACCGCGTGGCGGTCATCGACCACCACAGGCGGGCCGCGAACTACATCGAATCCGCCGCGCTCAACTTCCATGAGCCGTATGCCTCGAGCGCTTCCGAGCTTGTGACCGAGCTTCTGCAGTACCTCGCCGACCCGACGGACCTGCTCCGCGCGGAGTCCGAGGCGCTGCTCGCGGGCATCGTGCTCGACACGAAGAACTTCACCATGCGCACCGGCGGGCGCACGTTCGAAGCCGCCGCCTTCCTGCGCCGCGCGGGCGCGGACACCTCGGATGTGCAGCGCCTGTTCCAGAGCGATCTTGCCGGCATGATCGAGCGCTACGACATCATCCGCCACGCAGAACTCGTGCACGGCGACATCGCCGTCGCCGCCGTTGAAAAGGAGATCGACCGCGTGACCGCGGCCAAGGCGGCGGATGAGCTTCTGACGCTTTCTGGCATCCATGCCTCAGTCGTGCTCTTCAAGCACGGCACGGGCGTGAACCTCTCCGCGCGCTCGCTCGGCGAGATCAACGTGCAGTTCATCATGGAAAAGCTCGGCGGCGGCGGCAACTCCACCACTGCCGGCGGTCAGGTGGCCGACGCCACCGTGGACGAGGTGCGCGAGCGTCTGCTTGCCGCCATCGACGAATATACAGAAGAGTAATTACCCACAAGGAGGATATACACATGAAAGTCATTTTGTTACAGGACGTGAGAGGCCAGGGCAAGAAGGGCCAGCTCATCGAAGCATCCGAGGGCTACGCCAGAAACTTTCTGCTGCCGCGCAAGCTCGCGGTGCTCGCCACGGCCGACGCGATCAATACCATGAACTTAAAGGAAAAGGCCCGCCGCGCCGAAGAGGCCGCGAACCGTCAGGCCGCCGTCGAGATGAGCGGCAAGCTCAAGAGCGTGACCGTCAGGCTCACGGCCAAGGGCGGCAAGGAGGGCAAGCTCTTCGGCGCCATCACGAGCAAGGAGATCTCCGAGGGTCTTGCCAGGCAGTATTCCCTCGACGTGCCCAAGCAGAAGATCGTGCTCGACGAGCCCATCAAGGCCTACGGCACCTACGAGGTCAGAGCCAAGCTCGGCTACGAGGTCAGCGCCAAGTTCTCCGTCAGCGTGAGCGAGGAGTAAGCGGGCGCAGCATTACGCGATAAGGAGGGCTTCCAAGTGGAGGATATCTTCTACCGGCAGATGCCTCACTCCCTGGAGGCGGAGCAGTCCGTGCTCGGCTCGATGCTCATCGATGCCAACTGCGTCAAGGACGTGATGGAGCAGCTCCGCCCCGACGATTTTTACTTAAAGCAGAACCGCGACATTTTCGAGACGATCTATTCGATGTTCGTCTACTCCAAGCCCATCGACGGCGTGACCGTCGCGGGCGAGATGGAGAAAAACGGCACCTACGACGAAAACACCACGCGCCCCTATCTTGCGCAGCTCATGGACGTAACGCCCACGAGCGCCAACGTGATGGAATACGTCAGCATCGTGCGCGACAAGGCGCTGCTGCGCGCGCTCTACACCGCCGCGGGCGAAATTTCCGCCATGGTGCAGGACGGCGCGGGCGGCGCGTCGAGCGTGCTCGACGCGGCGGAGCAGAAGATCTACGCCGTGCGCCGCGGACGCAGCGCGCAGAGCATGGCGAGCATCGGCGTTGTCTTGCAGGGCGTTCTCGACCATTTGAGCGAGCTGAGCGCCAACGGCGGCAAGACGCTGCCGGGCCTCCCCACGGGCTTCGGCGTGCTCGACGACAAGATGAACGGCCTCAATAAATCGGACCTTGTGCTGCTGGCCGCGCGTCCCGGCATGGGCAAAACGAGTATGGCGCTCAACCTTGCGCTCAACGTCGCGCGCTCAAGCGGGCAGGCCGTGGCCGTGTTCTCGCTCGAAATGTCGCGCGAGCAGCTCGTCACGCGCATTCTTTCCAACCAGGCGACGGTCGAAAATCAGCGGCTCGTGACGGGCAGCCTGCGCGAGCAGGACTGGGTCAACATTGCCAACGCCGCCGCGGTCCTCTCGGGGCTCGATATTCTCATCGACGACAACCCGCTGCTCACCGTCGCGGACATGAACGCCAAGTGCCGCCGCATCGACAACCTGGGTCTTGTCGTCATCGACTATCTGCAGCTGATGGCGTCCTCCGGCACGAAGGGCTACAGCGGCGAGAGCCGCCAGCAGGTCGTGAGCGATATTTCGCGTATGCTCAAGATCATGGCAAAAGAATTGCAGGTCCCCGTGCTGTGCCTTTCCCAGCTCTCGCGTGCCAACGAAAAGCGCGAGGATAAGCGCCCCATGCTCTCAGACCTTCGTGAATCGGGCGCCATCGAGCAGGACGCGGATATCGTCATGTTCCTCTATCGCGACGATTACTACAACGAGGACTCGGAAAAGCGCAACATTGCCGAGTGCATCATCGCCAAGAACCGTCACGGCGAAACGGGCAAGGTCGAGCTCGCCTGGTCGCCGCAGTATACGACGTTCTCTTCGCTCGACTACCGGCATGAAGAGGACTGAGCTTGCGCGCGCGAAGGCGCTCTGCGCGCAGTATCTCGACAAAGGCCGCGGCGTGCTCGCCGCCGTGTCCGGCGGGCTGGACTCGATGTGCCTGCTGCACTTTCTGCGTGCGGAAGGGTATGACGTTTCCTGCGCGCACTTCAATCACCGCCTGCGCGGCGAGGAGGCCGCGCGCGACGAGGAATTCGTCCGCGCGTGGTGCGAACGGGAGGGGATCCCCTTCTATTTGGGCAGCGGCGACGTGCGCGCCCACGCGCGCGCACACCGCATCAGTGAGGAGGAGGCCGGGCGCGACCTGCGCTACGCCTTCCTGCGCGAAACGGCGGCGTCGCTGCACGCGCAGCTCGCGCTGGCGCACCACGCGGACGACAACGCCGAAACGGTGCTTTTGAATCTCATCCGCGGGACGGACCTGCGCGGTCTCTGCGGCATGAGGCCGAAGCAGGGCGGCATCGTCCGCCCGTTTTTAGAGCAGACGCGCGAAGAGCTTGCCTCCTACGCGGATGCGCACGCCATCCCGCACGTCGAGGACCGCACGAACGCGGACCCCGGCGCCGCCGCGCGCAATTATCTGCGGCTCGAGATCATGCCGCGGCTTAAAACCCTAAACCCCCGCGCGGGCGGGCACATTGCCGCCGCCGCGCGCTCGCTGACCGCGCTTGACGACGCCGTCGGGCAGAGGGCGGACGCGCTGCTCGCTTCCGCTCAGTGCACACCGTCGTGCATTTATCTGCCGCCGGACCGCTTCCGCGCGGCGGACGAAGCCGTGCAGGCCCGCGCGCTGCTGCGCGCGGCGGACTTGCTCGGCGTCGGGCGGCGAGACATCGGGCGCGAGCAGCTCGATGCGATCCTCGCCCTTGTCAAAAAGGGCGGACAAACGCGGCAGGTCTCGCTGCCGCGCGGCGCGGTCGTTCGCATCGGGCGCGGGGAAATTTCGATGACCGTGCGACCCGAAATGCCGCAAAGCGCGTTCCTTTCCCCGAACGTTCCCCTGCGCTGGGGGCGCTTTACCCTTACGCTGCTGGCCGCACCGGACGGCGAGGGGCTGGCGCTCCGCGCCCTAAGAGACGGCGAGACGGTCTCCGTCTCCCGCTGCGATGCGGGCGCGTATCTCACGCTCGCGGGAGCCAATGGCGCGCGCAGCGTCAAGCGGCTGTGCCTTGACCGGCGCATCCCGATCGACGAGCGCGACGCGCTCCCCGCGCTTTATGTCGGCGGGCGGCTCGCCGCCGTTTACCGGCTGGGGACGGACGCGGCATTTCTGCCGGACAAGGGCGGGGAAGCGTGCTTCGTGCGCGTCGCTCCCCTGTGAATTTTCGTGCAGCCGCGGCGCATTGCCGCATCTCATACAACAAATACGAATAAAAAGAAAGTGGAGAAAAAAGCTATGGCTAAGAGCAACATGGATCAGGATATCCTCAAGGTACTGTATTCCGAGGAGCAGCTGAAAACGCGCGTGCAGGAGATGGGCGATGAGCTCTACGAGCGTCTCAAGGACAAGAACCCGCTGTTTCTCGGCGTGCTGAAGGGCTCGTTCATCTTCATGGCCGACATCGTGCGCGCCTGCCAGCTCAAAAGCGACATTGAATTCATCGCCGTTTCGTCCTACCAGAACGCCACGACCTCTTCCGGCGTGGTGCAGATCACGCACGACCTGCAGCAGGACATCACGGGCCGCGACATCGTCGTCATCGAGGATATCCTCGACTCCGGCAACACCCTCTACTTCCTCAAGAACTATTTCATGACCAAGGGCGCGGCCAGCGTGACGGTCGTGACGCTGCTCGATAAGCCCGCCCGCCGCACCAAGCCCATCGCCGCCGACCTCGCAGGCTTTGAGGTACCCGACGAGTTCGTCGTCGGCTACGGCCTCGACTATGCGCAGAAATACCGCAACATGCCCTATATCGGCGTGCTCAAGCCCGAGGTGTACGCCGAAAACTAAGCAAGGAGGGACCCCCATTGACTCAACAATCCAAGCGCCCCAGTCTCCTTCCGTATCTGCTGGTGCTGCTCATCATCGTCGGCGTGTACAGCTTCATGACGCGTCCCACGGAGCAGGAGCCCTCCTATGCCGAGGTGCGCGAGCTCTTTGAGCAGGAAAAGGTCAAGTCCTTCACCGTGACGGACACCACGCTGCGTCTGAAGCTGCGCGAGGCCGTGGACGGACAGACGGAGATCAAGAAGGACCTTTTCAGCTTCACCCTCTTCTATGACGACCTGGGCGAGCTCATCGAGCAGCAGAAGGCCGACGGCATCATCGAGGATTACGACATCTCCGCCGATCATTCGATCAACTATGTGGCGATGTTCGCGCCCTATATCCTCGCCACCCTCGGCATCTTCGCCATCTGGTACTTCCTCTCCGTCCGCTCCTCGGGCGGCAGCGGCGGCGACCGTATGGCGAAGTTCGGCACGGCGTCGTTCAAGACCGGCGGGGACAACAAGCGCCCCACGACCTTTGCCGACGTCGCCGGTGCGGACGAGGAAAAGGAAGAGCTGCAGGAGATCGTCGATTTCCTCAAGGAGCCGGGAAAGTTCATCGACCTCGGCGCGCGCATCCCCAAGGGCGTGCTGCTCGTCGGCCCTCCGGGCACGGGCAAGACGCTGCTGGCCCGCGCCGTCGCGGGTGAGGCGGGCGTGCAGTTTCTGTCGATCTCCGGCTCTGACTTTGTCGAAATGTACGTCGGCGTCGGCGCGAGCCGCGTGCGCGACCTTTTTGAACAGGCGAAAAAGCTCGCCCCCGCTATCGTCTTTATCGACGAGATCGACGCCGTGGGCCGCCAGCGCGGCACGGGCCTCGGCGGCGGACACGACGAGCGCGAGCAGACGCTCAACCAGCTGCTCGTCGAGATGGATGGCTTCGGCACGAACGAGGGCGTGGTCGTCATGGCCGCGACGAACCGCGCTGACATTCTCGACCCCGCGCTGCTGCGTCCGGGCCGCTTTGACCGTCAGGTCTACGTGGGTCTGCCCGATATCCGCGGCCGCGAGGAGATCCTGAATATCCACATCAAAAATAAGCCCCTTGCCGAGGACGTGGACCTCTCCACCGTGGCCAAGGGCACGTCCGGCTTCACGGGCGCGGATCTTGAAAACCTCTGCAACGAGGCGGCGCTGCTTGCCGCCCGCCGCGGCGGCAAGCTCATCACAATGAGCGACTTTTCCGAGGCGGAGATCAAGGTCATCGCCGGCCCCGAGAAGAAGAGCCGCGTCGTGAGCGAGCACGAGCGCCGGCTGACGGCCTATCACGAGGCGGGCCACGCCATCGTGATGCACGCCCTGCCCACACACGACCCCGTGCACCAGATCACGATCGTCCCGCGCGGCGGCGCGGGCGGCATGACGATCTCGCTGCCCACGGAGGACCGCTCGTACCAGTCCAGGCGCTGCATGGAAGAGCAGATCGTCTCGCTTCTCGGCGGGCGCGTCGCCGAAAAGCTGATGCTCGGCGATATCTCCACCGGCGCGTCGAACGACATCCAGCGCGCCTCGCAGATCGCGCGCAGGATGGTCACGGTCTACGGCATGAGCGACAAGCTCGGCTCGATCTCGTTCGAGTCTGGCCACGACGAGATTTTCATCGGCCGCTCGATGGCGCAGACCAAGCCCTATTCCGAGCAGGTCGCCGCGCAGATCGACGCGGAGGTCAAGTCCATCATCGACACGGCCTACGAGCGCTGCGAAGCCATTCTCACGCGCGAGCGCGCCTATCTCATCACCGTCGCCGAGTTCCTGCTCGCGCACGAGACGATGAGCGCGCAGGAGTTTGAGGCCGTCTTTGCCGGCGGGAGCGCCAGCCCTGACAAAGTCTAATTCTGCCATGAGGAAATGAATGAAATCTCTCACCAACAGACAGATTGGTGAGAGATTTTTTCAATATTTGCAGAATTTCATGCATTTTCAGCAGTTTCAGCGGCCCGATCGGCTTTGTTCCGGCTGCGGCGGGCAGCGCGGTGGGCGGCGTGGGCGCGGTGTTCTTCCTGGCGCTGGGCTTTGCCGCGCTGACGAGCTGCGTGTCCGTCATGGAAACGCTCGTCGCCAACTGCATGGAGATCTTCCGCAAGTCGCGCAGGGGGATGTGCGCCGCCGTCGGCGTTTACTCGCTCGTCACGGCCATTCTCATCTGCCTCGGTTACAACGTGCTCTATTTCGAGCTGCCGCTGCCCAACGGCTCCACCGCGCAGCTGCTCGACGTGATGCTCATCCTGTTCCTCACGTCCACGGGTCTTGGCAGCCTGATCTTCGGCTGAGGCGGCAGACAATCGGTGCACAGCGTATCCGGCTGAAAATACCGTCAAATCAAAAAGGAAACGAGCTCCCAGCCATATGACAGGTGTTCGTAAAACAGTGTTAGCCAAATAACACGAAATGAGCATCTGTCAGACGGGATTGGTCAACGAAAAAAACGCCATATTCAGCTACAAAGGCTGAGTATGGCGTTTTT
>Ga0129311_1001457_pt1 | contig 16694 bp, 8 predicted proteins | sample Go1ome_FD_94435 | JGI IMG/M metagenome (GOLD analysis project Ga0129311, IMG submission 94435) | Western lowland gorrila individual fecal microbial communities from Wisconsin, USA - Go1022B metagenome | ecosystem: Host-associated > Mammals > Digestive system > Large intestine > Fecal | place... | reverse complement strand
TGTATCAGCCCGAAATTCGTAAAAGACCGAAATTTCAAGTTCTCCGTTTTTGCCCATTTTTTGCGTTTTACGAATGGAAGTCACGAAAACCGATTTTCCAAACACCGCAAACCTTAGTAACACCAACGGGACGCGGCAACACAAAAGGTCACTAAAAAGTGGTCCGGACGCAAAACGGCTTTGCTGTCGCATTCTGCTCCGCAATCGCCTTTGCTCGGACACCTGTCTTATAACACGTTTACGTGTTTCAATGATTCCTACCTTGCGGCAACGCCGTAAGGGCAATCGAGGGAATCATTCCATCTGCTCTGCTCGCGCGTTCCGCTCGGCCCTTAAAGTGCCACGCGCTAAAGCGCTACACTTCTTGGCGTGAGACCTGCCTCGCTTCTGTCTTCGCCTTGCGGCTCGCCCCTTAAAGTGCCACGCGCTAAAGCGCTGCACTTCTTGGCGTGAGACCTGCCTCGCTTCTGTCTTCGCCTTGCGGCTCGTCAATCAGCGGGCTAGGGCTGCAAATCAGCGGGCTGGGGCTGCAAATCGCAGTGCCAAGGACATTGTACGACTTGTTCCCAGTCAGCTAAAGCTGAGGAACAAAAGCACAAGGTCTGTTTTACCATTCAAACTTTGCTACCGCTCGTTTTCATGGAACAGAACCATTGTATCACAAAAAATATAAAAAGTATAGCCAAAAACGAACATAGGTTTTCCAAATTGCGGTTATGGCTATACTTTTGATTAGGAAATATAGCTGTGCGATATTTCCAGAGTAACGACAAAAGTACCTTGCAGAGCGGCACTCATCCATGAGGCCCATGTGCGCATAGATTTCGCTCACACCGGCTCTTTTGATTTGTCTGCTGTGGATTGCAGTAAAACAAATTCGTTTCGATTTCTCCTGTTGCGGTATTGATCTTGACTGCTTGCGGATTGGGATTCTTGCTTCACGATTTTTTGCAATCTAAATTGCACGCTTTTATTGCATTATTCATTTGACCTTTTTAAAAGCTCGTGTGGATTTTGATGATACATAGGAACTCCTTAGTTTTCATGGAAAAGCCAGCCATAGTCTTTCCGCGTGTCAAGAATATAGTCTACATAGATATTCCCATTTTCTTCATCAATTACAAATACCAACGCGTAGTTTGAAAACAATAAGTATCGATACTTTTGATATGGTAAATTGACTTTGTCGAAGCTCGGACAGCGGTATGGCATTTCCTCTAATGATTTTATTTTTTTGAAACAGTCCGTTTGAAATTGTTTCGCAGCTTTCACGCTGACATTTGCAAGGAATCCTACATGTTCAGATAACATTGCTAACGCTTCCGGCGCAACAATAACATTATATTTCCTTCTGCTCACCTGCCGCCTCCTCTATGACTTTCCCCAGAATATCATAGACTTCTTCCGGAGAATATCCTTTCTGTCCACGCATTCTGTTTTCCTCGATTTTCAACAAGTTCTCTCGAAGCTCCAAAATTTTTTCTCTGCGATTAAATGTTTCCATATCCATAATGACCGCATCACCTTCGCCATTCTTTGTTAAAAAAACAGGTTCTTTCGTTTCTTTGCAAAGTGATACAATATCATTATAGTTTTGCCTTAGTGTCGCAGATGCTTTAATAATCATTTATAGCCCCTCCAATCAATAGTCATATTTTTATTATATTATATCTTTATGTGTCTATTATGTCAAACAAGTTTTTGCAAAGCAGGGGTCTTAGGGGTTTCCCCTCAATGCACGTTTTTTCTCCGCAGGAGTAAACATGCACTGCTTGCTAATTCATTGCAGCATGGTTTCCCTGCCTTTTGCCTTCCGAAAAGAAAAGCTCCTGCAGGCTACGCAGGAGCAAACTTTCATCTTATGAAATTGCAAATTATCTTACAGGCTCGCTCGTTTCTTTCACCTTTGTTCGGGTCGGAATCGCAAGCAGCTCTCTTGTCCGCAGCGCAATCTGCTTTTCGATTGCTGCAAGCCGTTCTTCCGGCAGATTCATGGACGGGTGGCGTGTAAAGGTAAAGCCAATCAGCTTTCGCAGCTGCGCTTTCTGTTTGGTACCCATGACTTCCCGGCAGACTTCTTCATAGGAAATGCGGTACGGATTGGAGCGGGTCTTTGCGTATGCGTCCAGCTCCTTAAGATCTTCCGGCATTGCGTAGTTAAACAGCGATAATCCGTTATCGAATATCGGTGCAGGCGCAAGAATTTTTCCGGTATGGTTATCCCGAAGCAGTCCGAAGTTTCCAAAGTGCCTGTCCTCATTGTAAATGACCGCATCGAAAACCAGCATGCTGCACATCTCTTCGTAGAAATGCTCGCCAAGGCTTTGGTAATAGTCCAAACATTTTTTAAGGGTCGGCTTTTTCAGAATTCTGCCGATGGGAACAAACGAAGTGTCTTTATCGGTAAACAGCTTGCACTTGGACGCCAAAATGCCTTTCCAGTTTTCCAAATCATAGAAAACACAAGGAAGACCCATGGTCTTTGCGATCTGGCACGCATAATATTCGCTGTATGGTTCATTTCCGGTATTTGCCCCGCCTTCTGTGCCGCCTTTGTATAGGTAAATTCCGTCGTCCTCAATCAAGCGCCATGCTTTTCGCAGCATACCGTTTGTAGTCAGCTCCGGCGAAGTGGAGAAGGCTTCTCTGCTTCCGCGCGCGCCCGTATAGGCAACCAGCGCAAGTGCTTCAGAAAAACGATTTTCATAGAGATTGTATGCGTCGAATTTTCCCTCAAAACCTTCCGGCACAACCCAGTAGCTGTCATTGAGCGAAAGCCCCATGCAGACATCCATAATTCCTTTGGTATCATTGACGCTAAGTCCGAGGGTCTTTAGGATTTCATCAACAAACTGCCTGTTCTTCGGAATCACTCGCTTTTCCAGCCAGCTCACAATACCTTCTTCCGTAGGTTCTAAATCCAGTGGAAAGAGCGCCTCCTTTTTTTTATCCACAGCAAGAAGCTCTGCCGTTAGTCCCTCTAAGCCCTTTGTCCCAAGTGAAAAGGTCATGAGATTTTCATCATAGATCCGAAGATTGTATCTGTTCTCCACTGCATCGCACTCCTTTCCTACAATGGCAAGCCCTAAATCATTGATTTTATGGACTTTTTCTTTCAATCGCTACCTTTTCATTAAGAAAATTTTATCACATCTCGCTTCTCTTTGCAAAGTAGTTTTATATGAATTTATAACGCAGAGACTGCAAAGTATACATCCACCTTGCAGTCTCTTTTACATCAATTTATGCTCCTGAAATCATTGATGTCCTGTGATGTTGTTGTGTGTCCGGGGATTCCGGCTGGCCGGAGCCAGCCTACACCCGCCTGTGCGGGTCCTATTTCCCTTTCGTCCAGGTTCTGCTCGCGTATTTACACTGCTTGAGTGCGGTTTTCGCGGTGAGCTTGCCGTTTTCATCGTAAACTCTGACCTGAACCTTGTAGAAGTATTTCGTTCCCTTCTTACCGCCGGTATTGGTGTATGCAGCGGTCTTTTTCGTGACGGCTGCCTTGTAGCCTGCCGCCTTCTTCGTCGAGCGATAGAAGCGGTATTTTACCGTATAACCCGCGTCTTTGAGCTCTTTGATCATCGCCTTATCCTGCTTGTCGAGGCTGGCGGTGACTTTAACGTTCTTCTTCGCGGTTTTCGCGGAGCGAGCGACCGGTGTCAGCTTCGCGGTCAGCGCCTTGGCGTCAACCTGCGCTTCTTCGACTTCCAGTCCCAGTTCTTCCGCATCGACCAGTGCGAAGGTCGAGAAATGCGGCGTGGTAAATTCGTAGAATTTCTTACCGCTGATGGTCAAGGTTCTGCCTGCCAGCTGCTCAATCTTCGCGTCATCGGCAATGTGAATTGCCGCGACCTTCTTATCTGCCAGCTTCGCAGGAATCTCCACACGAACCGTTGCCTTACCCTTGTTGAATTCCGAGATGATCTTATCTCCGGACTTCACAACCAGTCTGAAGATGTCGCCGTTTGTGCCGGCAGCCTTCTGCTGCGCTTCGGTCGGTTTCGTCACCTTTGCGATTTCGATGAGGATCGTGCTGCCCTTCGCCTCGCCGATGATCGCCTTGAGCGCTTCTTGATCGAAGCTGACTCTGCCGTTTGCGGTATTGAGGGTCAGGCTCGCGTTTGTCTTATCGCTGATGTTCTTTACAAACGAAGTTTCCAGCTGCAGCTGCACGTTCTCCGCGCCTTTCGTTTCGGAAGCCGCGACTTCGAGCACAATCTCTGCGGACTTGTTCTCCGCAGCTTGCTTGAGGATCTCGCTTTGGTTCTCTGCCTTGACGGTCGCTGCCGCGGTACTGCCGCTGACCTTGACCTCGGTCGGAGCCATCGTCGTTGCGGAGCCGGTAGTGCCGGAAGTGGTGACGGCTTTATTGGTCTCCCCGGCCCAGGAACCCGCTGCCGGATCCTTCGTATAGTCTGCGGTATAGTACAGAACTATGCTGTCGTTGTCGCTCAGGTAATATGAACCCATATATACATTCGGGAGTTTTCCGTTCACGGTATAAAGCCATCCGCTGTTTGCTGTATCTGTTTCCGTCAGTGTCACACCGTTTGCATCGGTAACTCCGCTGATATAGTCCCCGAAGTTCTGATATTTGTATCCGGCCTTCGTCAACGCACCGCTGACTGCGTCCCATGCTGTCGCATTCAAGCCAAGTCCGCTGATTACAATGCCCGATGTAGATTTGAATCCATTCACGTTCTTTCCGTCTACTGAAACGGTGACTGACATGGTTGTCGGCTGTGGATTCGGATTCACACCCTTTTCTCCTTTTACTGTAACAGTAACGGATACCGGCTGCTTGTAGAACTGCTCAAATTGCGCATATTTTTCGTTTGCTTTGAATTTTTCCCAATACTTACTCATCTCGGTGTGGGTAAACACGCTGTCGATGGTAACCTGTGTGTCATATTCAGGCTTCGTAACCTGCAAGGTTTCGGACGCGATTACGTTTTGATAGCTTGTTCTGAACTGTCTCCATGGCTGACTGTGCATCGCGTCATAGCCCGGAAGGTCATCCACATCAATGCCCCCAAACGTAATGTTCACAGCACCGCGGATATACTCTATGCTTCCATCCGCGTTTTTCAAAATTTCTTCAAACGGCTTTAAATTGCCGGTTATATGATTCTTGTCCTTGTTTTCGCCTTTGATGCCGTTCCAGTAAACATCCTCTGTGCATACCTGTTTCATCCATGCTGCCGCATCATCGATTTCCTTTTGCGTGAGCGGAAGAATCGTCATCTCAAAGGTATTCTGCGCAAGGACATTCTTCGTCCTGCGATCTGTAATCGTGACCGTATAATTTACAGTCGCCGGTTCTTCACCCGGAAGCGGGCGATAAATCACCGCATGATAGCCGTTAAACTGCAGTACATCTGTATTGCTGCTTGTCATGGTCACACGCTGGTTATAGCTGTCCGACATGATGCCGTTCTCCTGAAGAATCGAAGGTCTCGGCATCTGCAAATCATTCGTAACCTTTGTAAGATCAACCGTTTGCGCTTTGTTGACAAAATCTCTGATAAGACCCGGATATTTCGCGGTCAAGGCCTCTTTCATCGCGATCTTTTCTTCCTCGCTGCCCTCCGCGATTGTCACATCAAAGAATTTGAAGCTTACTGCCGGCTCTGTCGCGTTGCCTTGCGAAGTCATCTGCGCTACGGTGTAATCATCCCAGAAGTTAAAGGTTGCTGTCGCGCGTAAGGTAATGCCTTTGTCGTTAGGAGTCTCTGTATCGGATTTCGGCGGTCTCTGCAAAATACCGGTTGCCGTACCGTCGCCGTTGTCTTCCGCATAAATATACTGCGCGTCTTCCGTCTTAACCGTTGTCCATGATATCTTCGCATACGAATACTTCGATAAGGTCTTCGGAAGAATCAGGTTTTGATTGATTGTGCCGGATACTGCTGTATGCATCCAGCCGTCCACCATTTTATCTTCGGCGGTATTCGTATTCTCACCCTTGATGGCATCCCACGTAATGTCTTTGAGAACTTTATCCAGCATCTCCTTTACATGGAAAACATCCCAGCCGATATGCACGCGCATCGTCACTTCTTCTGCTTTTCCGTCAAGGCTGAGTTTGAAATGCACATCGTTGTAAATAGCCGCCGTCGTGCTGAATCCGGAAGTCCCTTGATAATAGCTTGTGATAGTCCCGTCTTCGCTGATATAGTCTACGCCGTCTTGCGGCATGGATTTTGTGCCGACCGAAACGAGAGAAACCTCAATGCCTTCTTGCTGGCCGACATAGCCTTTCACCGGATAACCTTCTCTGTCCAGATACTGCTGCATAGCCTGCACGATATTCGTGTGGTCGTACATCTGCATCGGCTGGATGAAAGCTCTTGAATTCTTGATTTTGCCTGCAATTTGCTTGAGCGTCTCTTCTGCTGCTCCGCCCGCCGATGTAAGCAGAATCTTAAATGTTCTGTTTTTGCTTATGTTGTTGTTTGTAACTGTCGCGGTTAAAGTAACTGTCTTGTTTTCGCCTGTCGGTCTCGTAACCACGGCTGCAGCGCTGCTTATTGTGATATTTTCATCATCGCTGCGCCACGCAATGGTGCTGCCTTTTTCACCGGCGGTCGGCAAAATAAGTGCTTCACAGCTGTCAGGCAGGCGATATATGCCGCTTGCGTCCGGGGTCAAAGTCCCATCGTTCGTAAGGTCAATGCCTACTTTCGCGAAAATGTCATCCCAAGTAAGTGTATTGTCCTCGAAAAATTCCCGCCAGCCCTCAAGGGTATCATCGTCTGTAAATACTTTCTTTTCCGCTTCCAGTGCGTCAGCTCTCGTCTTATCTTTGATGACGATGGCATTCATGTCTGCCAAAGCGTTCTGCTCAGCCTCCGGCACAACCGCTGTGCTTCCTCCCTGCCATTTCAGCACCGGGAAGCCGTTGTTGATGCTGCCTTCGCTGTCCTGATTGTATGCGCTGCCTAAGGTGTAGACGAATGAGACACTGCACATCTCTTCGACTGTCTTTTCCTGAATGGAAACGCCTGTCTGCGCATTGTTTGTTGCAATCGTCTTTGCCGAAAGATTTGCAAGCACATAGGTATTTTCTACCGTACCGCTGTTCATGCCGATGACGCTGCCGATACCTGTTTCAGGTCCGGTTACCGCACCGGTGGTGTAGGAGTTTTTCAGGATTCCTCCGGCATATAACTGCCCTGCAATTCCTCCGATGGCTTCGTTTTGCTTTGCTCCTAAATTTACCGGAAGTTTTGCTTTTACACTGCCGACATTATAACTGTTTTCTACAGTTCCATAGCAATATCCCACAATTCCGCCGATATTCAAAGTACCGGCATATCCTGCGTAAGTACTCTGCAGTTCTGCTTTATTAACACAGCCTATAATTCTTCCGGAAGTGTTTTCGCCTTTCAGAATCGTTCCGGCTATACCTCCCGTAGCGCCGTAACTTGTTTTATTTGCAACCTTCCCGCTAACCATTGAATTTTCAATACTTCCATAAAGCGTGCCGCATACACCGCCAATTTTTCCGTCTCCGCTGAGGTCTACAACAAGATTAAGATTCCTGATAGCTCCACTTGTGCCAACCGTATCAAACAAGCCTTGCGTTCCTTTCAGTCCGCTGATGGTCTTTTTGTTCCCGTCAAAAGTTCCGGTATATGGGGTTGTGTTACTTCCCATGGAAGTCCACGTTTTATTATTTAAGTTGATATTCGCAGTTAGGATGGCGTTTACGCTTGCATCCTTGCTGGTTTTTTCTGCAAACCATGCCAGTTCCGCAGCACTGCTTATCTGATAGATACCGTTTTTCAGGGTCGGTTCATTCTTAGCTGCACCGTCCCACGCAGTTCCTGCCGATACAAGATCGACTTTGATTTCCTTTGCTCCATCCGCTGTGAAATATCCGCTCTTTCCTACATATCCGTCAGCACTCGCCTCGTAGGAATATTTCTCGTTTGCCGGTAAGCTGTAGCTGCTTGCATTTCCGTCAAGTGCCGACATCGTTTCTCCTGCCTCGTTCTTTACGACAATTGCTGCACCTGACGGTGTCGTTTGGAAACTTACGCTTACTCTGGCAGTTGGAACCATTGTAAGAGTCACTGTATCTTCATCTTTCGTTCCGTCAACAGTAAGACTTTCCCTCTGAATATCCTGATATCCAAAGGCTTTCACGCTGTATGTGTAACTTCCCTTTTCCAAAAGAAATTTTCCATCGATCGTCTCTACAGTCTGCGCTCCTGAGCTGATGCTGACTTTCGCATTTTCAGGGGTAATGTTAAAGCTTACTTTTGTAAGAGGTTCTGCCTTGAAGTTCTTCAGCTTGATAAGATTTTCATCATCAATATATTCCCCTGAATAATTTTTATAGCAGCTGTAAGCAATCGTAACTGTATCACCCGCGTCTGCAAAAACTTCATAAGAAGTCCATTCAGTGCTGATTTCCTGATATCGGTCAAGGAGTTTTTCGTTTCGGAAAATTTTAAGACCGTAATTGCTGTCTGTGCTTGTATTTCCCAGTTCGGATACCATATAGTCAAAGCTCATTCGAGTCGGCTTCGTGAAAGTAAATGTAATCTTGCTCTCTGTTCCATTTATTTTATTGGAAGACTGCAAATACTTTTCCGCACCCTCTTTCACCGGTTTAAATGCATACCGAGTGTCATCTGTAATATCTGCTCTTTCTGTAAGCTCTGTGAAAAAATCCTCAAAAGTTAAGGTTCTCTCAAGTTTAACTTCAACAGCCTTTGCTTCTGTCCCCACTGTAAATTCACCGGATTCGGTTTCGCAGCCTGTACAGGTCACAGTATAGGTATAGGTATACTTTCCTGCCGGAAGTTCGCAGCTGTAATTGCCGCCTGTAAGTGTGGCTTTTACTGCATCTTCGTACTTCACGGTCACGGCTGCATCTGCTTCGATACCGTCCGGTTTTGTAACCGTGAAGGTAATCAACTGTTTCGCGACCTGCTCCATAGTAACGGTCTGTGTCTTGCTGCCGCTTGTTACATCGGATTCCAAAACTTCAAGTGCAGCATCTTCTATTGCGCGATAGCCAAATGCAGTAACGCTGTATGTATAGCTGCCTTTTTCAAGCAAGTAGCTTCCATCTGTCTCAGCCTCTACAACATTTCCATCCTGCTTAACCGTGATAACTGCCCCCTCCGGTGCGTCTGTAAACGTCAGCGCAGTAAGCGGAGTAACCGTGAAGTTTTTCAAACGAATACAATAATCATAAGGGATTTTATTATATTCGCTTTTATAGTACGCATAGGCTATCGCTATTGTATCGTTTGCTTTCGCCTTGACAGAGAAATTCTCCCAATCCGAACTTTGACCAAACCTCTTTTCAAATTGTGCTCCATTCTTTTTCAGCAGAAGCCCGTAATCGTAGTAACTCGACTCTAAACCATACGTAGAATACCATGCGTCAAAACTTATTTTTGCCGGGGCTTTTGCCTCTAATGTCAGTGTTGATGTGCTGCTATAACCTGAAGTCGGTTTCTTGTTCGTTGACTCCAAATAATTATCGCTGCTGTCGGCTACTTCACCTTTCACAGCTTTGAATGGGTATGTTGCGTCATCCGTTGCCGTCAGCCTATCTGAAAGTCCGTCAAAGAAATCACTGAATACAAGTTTTCTTATAAGTGTGATGTTTTTCGTCACATCAGATTCTTCAATCGTAAAGCCTTCTTCTATGGTCTCGCATTTCGGATGCGTGATTGTATAAGTGTATTCGCCTTGCGGAAGGCTGTATGTCCCATCAGCCTCCGGTTTTACAATCGTTTCTCCACTCTTGACCGTGATGGAAATTTCGCTTTCTTTTCCTTTTAGGTCATCCGGAAGTGTAACATTGAACGTTGCTTTGCGTGATACAAGTTTCGTCAGCGTGATGTTCTTTGTTACATCTTCGCTGCCGACTGTGATTGTCTCGGTTTCGCTTTTATAGCCGAAGGCACTTACGGTGTAGGTGTATGTGCCAGCGGTGAGGCTATAAACACCGTTTTCACCGGAGATGGAATTTTTGTTAGCATCCGTAAGCACGATGGTCGCCCCGCTCACTGCTTTGCCAGCCTCATCCTTTACGCTGATTGTCAAGCCGTAAAGCTGTTCAAGCGTAAAGTCTTTTAACCATATACAATCGCTCCCGCTTTTACCGCTGGAATCTTTCACATAAGAAAGAGTAACGGTTTCTCCACCTGTAACCGTAAGTTCTTTTTCTGTCCAGCCAACTTCACCGCTAATGCTTTTTCCGGTTTCATTGTTGATTTTCAAATAGTCATAATTCTTTTCAGAACTTGTTTTATACCAAAATTTAAGCTTTGATTCTTTCAGATTAGCATTAAACTTTATCGCAACTGTTACCTCTGAATTGTTCATGTCTGCGCTGTTTGACTTCAAAGCGCCTTCGACATCATCGTCAATGAACTCTTCACCGTCGATTCCTTTATAGGAGCTGTGACTGTATTCCACCGTTGCCTTGCCTTTCAGCCCATTGAAAACATGGCTTGGGAAAAGCTTTTCTTCAATCTTGATGTCAAAAGTCGCAGTCTGTCCTTTAGTAAGTAATCGTGATTGTTTGCTTATTATCCGGATTGCTTGAGTCAAAGCCAGTAACTTCATAATCTCCCACAGCAATTACCTTCTGCGTGTTGTCACTGAGAGTGGCAGTTACGACTAAGCCTGCTCTGTCGAACTGTTCGCCCTGCGTATAGACAGCTTTATATCCGCTTACCGAAATCTTCGTTACCTGTTTAAGTTTTACTGTTTTATTCGGACTGTCGTTCTCAACACTGTATGTTCCGCTTTCGTCCTCATAGCCATCGGCAGTTGCTGTGTAGCTATAGGTATGGCTCTTTAAAACAGAATAGGTAAATTGTGATTCTGCAGATGGCTGCACGGTCGTTTCGCCGTCTTTCAGTTCAAAAGTCGCTGTGTCCGGTGTAACTGCAAAATGAACATCTGTCCAAAGTGTGCTGTCTTTCTCGAGACTTACAGAAACAGTTGATAGCTCTGCCTCCAAATTGTCTCCACTTTTCGTAACCGCAATAGTACCATCTTTTGTTTCGTATCCCTCTAAACTTACCGTATAGCTGTGTGTTCCTTCCGGAAGTGCAACATTGCAGCTTCCTGTATAGGTCGCTCCGTTAATGCTCAGCACTGCATTTGCCGGTGTGATATCGAAGTTAACGCTTGCAGTCGGTGTTTCCCATGTTAATGCAGGATAATCGCCTGCTTTGGACATGAAGGCAGAGCCGAGAAGAGAAACAAAAGCTTCACTTTGCATATATTCTTCGGTTTTAAACGCAGACTCATCATCTTTGTCTATTCCACTCGAATAGATAAAGTTTCCTGCACTTCCGGAAAGTGCATAACATTTCTCGATAGTAACCTTTCCATTGCGATTTGAAGCACTACCTATGATTGCGAATCCACTGTCTCCTGTGAGTCCGGTGTTATAACATCTCTTCACAGAAACACCGTTTGCACCTCTGCCAAGAATGCCTGCAACAGAATTTTTGTCAGAAATTGTTCCTTTGTTGTAGCAATCTTCTACTACAAAAGTACCTTCGATATTGCCTGCAATGCCACCCCCCTGTCTTGAAGATGCTACTATTGCCCCTGTGTTGGCACATTTTAAAATATGTACATTGTTCGTGTCTCCATACCCTAAAATTCCTCCAACAGATTTCGAACCTGTAATATCAGCATTGTTTTTGCATCCCTCAATTGTGATAGTACTACCGTCCGAATTCACTTTTCCTGCAATCCCACCTACATTACTGTAACTACTTGCCTCAATCTCTCCGGCAGTAATCACATTTTTAACGGTCGCGCCGCCTCCGAGAACACTAAAAAGCCCTGTGTTCGCGCCAGTGCCGGTTATGTCCAGCGTCACCGTATGTCCGCCGCCATCGAATGTGCCTGTAAACACGTTTGCATATGGCGCTGTCACAGTGATATCCGCTGTCAACTTATAATTCCCGCCTGTTTCCATAGCGGCAAATTCCTCAGCAGTTCTGATTTCACTCATGCCTGATGTGTCAGCCCAAGCGGTCTCGGTACTTCCCCACATGCCGCTCGGCATCATGGTCAGCACCATCATCACCGCCAGAAACACAACGAGTGCCCTGCTTGGATAACTTCTGTTTGTTCGTTTCAATTTTTTTCTCCCTTCGGTTTTGTCACTCTTGGGAATCGCATGCCGCCGCTTTCTGACATCGAATTTTCAGCTTAGCCGGTTTTGTTCCTCCCTGCGTAGAATCAAAAGCACACAAAAAACTGCTGTCTTCCTCGGCGATTTGCCGACTGACAGCAGCCCGTTTTCGCTGTTTGTTCAATTTTTTCGTCACAAAAACATCCACCTGCACTCCTCCGATGCTGTGAATCTGATCGTGTCTCATCTGTGCATGTCTCCTGGCTTGGCGTTCATCACGTTTCCTCACCTTCCCAAGGGTCAAACACGGCTTGTCTGCCGCACCCTCAGTGGTCACTTCGGAAATACCATCGGTGATTAGCGGTATTCCTTTGCTTTTAGAAAACGCTCCTTCCTTACAGTGGCGGGACCGCGCAGGATTCTCACCTGCTTCCATCTTAGCTTTGGGCAGTTTCGCCACCTATCGCGGTTGCGGCTTGCCCGAAGATCACAAACGTCTTATGTACTTTTTACTGCTTTAGTATACCACTGCGCCATGCGGTTTGGCAAGGAAAATTTCAGAACCATCGACTCGCACAGACTCTACAGTGGTTTGAGAGAATATTGGTTCGTCAATCCGTTTTTTGCCCTTACACCCCTTCTTGAAGAAGCAGATTGCGTATTTGAAGATTGGCTGATAACTATCGCCCACTCGCAGCCGCGCGCAGCTTTACGCTTCAATCTGTGCGAGCCCTCCCTCGCACTTTTGTCCGCTCCATTCTCTACAACAAAGTGATCCGATCACCGCTGGCAATGCCTTAAATTTTTCGATTATCCTTTTACAGGAACAGCGTGCCTCCATTAAGGTTCGAGAAAACTCACGAAAGTTTGGTTACCCCAAAAAAGGGTGGGTAAATGCAAGGTTTTTGAATTTTTTGAGTTTTTTGGAATACAATTTCTCTTTTTTCATTTCTTCCTTTTTTCACAATTTATCCCTGCTATTCTGCTTTCTTTACCATGCACTCTTTCTTGCAGAAACTCAGTGCATACTTTTTCACTTCGGGATAGCCCTCCGTTATAAAAGGCTCTGCGTAATGCTGTGCTTCAATTTGTGCAAGCGCGCGGTCACAGGCGGCCTCCATCTCTGCAATGCTGCCCGCTATTTTAAGCTCCAAAAGAATCACGCGCCCTTTGCGTACCTGCACCGTCTGCATCACGATATCGGGTCTGCCGGTTCCGCTCTCACGATTGGATTTCACGCGGTAGCCGCCGATATTCACAAGAAGCCCCGCCATAAAACCATGATAAAAGTTCTCGGCATAGTCGTAATAGCTGATGGTGTCCGCAAGCTGACTATTGATGAAATCTTCTGCTGCCTCGCAGTCGCCTGTTTCGAGCGCATGTTTCAACGGGCTGCGGTCGGTTTGTTTTATTCTCTGCTCAAACCAGTAAGCAATAGAATTTTTGTAAATCGTCTTAATCTCCGTATTCGGAATCGCCATGCTCAGATACAGAGTCTCACCCGATTCATCCTCCCGCTCACTGATTTTTTTCAGATAGCCCGTAAAGAACAGGAAGTTCCAAAGGTTATCCTGCGTCTGATGAATATCGCCGTAGGTAATGTCCTCATGCACCTGCTTTTCAATCGTGCCGCCGTTAATCAAAGTTTCCAAATCCTCTTTTGCTTCCTCGTCCGCTTCTCCGACCATTTCACGAATGATGCTGTTAGAGGAAGAATTCGACCAGTATGGCAGCGCAAACTTCGTGATCTTGCGGTCATGGTCATATACATAGTTGATGATGCTCCATGGATTATAGATTTCGATGTCGCTGAACAGGTATCCGTCGTACCAGCGCTTCACCTCCGGCAATTCTGCCGCGAGGTCATAGTAAGTAAGCATTGCTTCTACTTCGCTTTCGGTAAATCCGAAGCTGTCGCCGTATTCGGTACGCAGAACGCTGTCAACTTTCAAATTGTTCAGACCTGTAAAAATGCTCTCTTTGCTGATTCTGAGGCAGCCTGTAATTACGCTTCTTTCAAGATAAGGATTGGTCTTGAGCGCAGACTCAAAAAGCGAGCGGATGAATTTAATCATTTTATCGTAAAAGCCTTCAAAATACGCATTTTCCAGCGGCACATCGTACTCGTCGATGAGGATAATGGTATTCTTTCTGTGATACTTGAAAAGGCATTCGGAAAGGAAGGCGAAAGCTTTCGCAACCTCTTTTTCATCGGCTCTGCGGTTCAACAGATTTTCGTAGCGTTCTTTTTCAATCGGAAGCAGTGCGTCCGACTGCAAAACATAACGATGCCTCATAAACTCGTTATAGATTTCATCCGCAAGAGCTCCGTATGCCATCTCATATGTTGGCTGCTTTGCTGACTTTAAGGTTAGGAAAATCACAGGATACTGCTGCTGATGCTGCATAATTTCCTCGCCGCATTCTGTGATCTTCAGCCCGTCGAAAAGATAGCCGTTATCGACTTTCTCGCCTTTTTCCGTAATTTCATCCTCAAAAAAACGGCGAATCATGAACTGGTTGAGTGTCTTGCCGAAGCGCCGCGGACGGGTAAACAAAGTTACCTTTGTATTACTTTCAATCAATTTCTGTATCATCAGAGTTTTATCCACAAAATATCCGTTTTTATTGATAATTGTTTTGAAATCCTCCACGCCGATGGAGATTTTTTTTCGTTTTTCCTGCTTGTTCATAGACCGCGGCTCCTTTCTCAGTCCTCGTATCCACACTTTCCCCCCGCCGCCGGAAACCGGCCATGTCGATTTCGCGCTACGCAGCTGTTGCCGTCATCTATAGTATACTGGAATCCGTCCAAAGAAACAAGCAAAAAACAAAAGTCCGCAGTGCGACACTTACTCGCCGATATCTCTGACCAACTCGTCGAAGTAGACGCGCAAGGCTTCCATCGTCTGCTTGTCCGGTCTGACGATCTGATATTTGCCATCGGTATAGTATAAGGTGACATTGACCTTGTCGTCCCACGCGGCAGACGGGCATTGATCCAGCTCCAGATCCTCGCAGATTTTCTGCACCGGTTTCCAGATCTGCTCCGTCACGAGAGCGTGTTTTCCTTCCTCGACGCCGTTCCGATAGTAATAGGCGTTCAGTCTCCATCGAGGCTGTATGAGCGGTTCCTCATCCGGCAGGGCGGTATCAAAGGTCAACTGGTAGGAATAGTGCTTCTTTTTGCTGAAAAAACCGCCATGGTTCTTCATGTAGATGCCGTTCAGCTCCGGCGGGTCGTAATAAACGATTTCTCTGCCAATAGGGTTTGCGATTTCCTCCATGATCGTCAGGACGGTGCTGAATCTCCGATCGTTCGGGATGAAATACTGCGCCCGTTCCTCTGTGCCATCCTCGCGCTGCCAGGTCAGATAAAAGCTGCTTCCGTTCGGCCCGTCTGTCGCGAAAATATAGTCTTTGCTTTTTTCAAGCACGCCGTCGGTTTTTTTTGGCACGACTTCCTTCAAGAGCGGCAGCAATGGCTCAATTGCCTCTTGCAGAGTCTGCCACTCTTCCCGGCTGATCGCTGTGTCTTCCTTTGTCTTGTAATCCTCGCGTTCCGCGGAAGCTTCGTCTTCCGATGCCGGGTCGAAGTATCTGGCGTACACAATCCGGTCGTTTCGGATGGTAAGATGCAGATCCGCGCCATACATCATACCGTTTACGGTATGATATTCCGCGCCCACGAGCGTCATATTCTTCCTTTTTTCCATCTCGGTGTTTCCTTTCTCAGTACCGCTGCCGGGCACGTTCGTGCCGGTACAGCCGCTCATCGAGGCGGCCGCGGCCAGTGTCAGCATGCATATCAAGATGAGCGCCGGCAAAGTTCCTTTGTTTGTACTATGCCGGACGATGTGAGGTTTCCCGTCAGCCCGCAGCATAAGCATCACGACCTTCCCACCAAACGCAATCTTTGAAGCGTTCGCCGTTATCCGCGCCCGGGTACATTGCGCTTTCCTGATAGCCGAAGCTACAGCGCTCAAACACCAGCTTGGACTTGCGGGTCGCATCGTACCAGCCCGGACCCTCGGAGCCTGTCATGTGGCAGTTCCGGAACAAAAAGCTGCCGCTGCCGCCGGTGATATAGAATGGCCCAATGCTGCAGTCCCTGAGCCTGCTGTCTGAGATCACAAAGCCGCCGCAGCCGGTTTCGGCGCTGAGCCCGTAAACGCCGCAGCCGTAGAGATCCATGCCGCTGATATCGACATCGGTGCATTCGGAAAAGTGCAGCACATCTCCTTCGCAATGGCCGCGCTGCATGTGTCCGAGAGACAGATTCGACAGTTTCAAGCCGCTGCAGTTCAAAAAGTTTAAGACACCCGCGTAACTCGCCTCGCTCACGATCTCTGTGAGGATCGCGTTTCCTGCCTCGCCGCTGATAGAAAGATTCTCCACATCCTGAATCCAGAGTTCCGCTCCATCGTAGCATTCGCGCAGCTGCGCATACGGATGCGTAAGATTCCAGTCTCTAAGGTCATCGGCGCCCAGCGCTTCCAAACAGGCGCTGAGATTATAGTATCCGGCTGCCAGACGAATATTCGCACCCGGCTCGATG
>Ga0129311_1001456_pt1 | contig 16698 bp, 15 predicted proteins | sample Go1ome_FD_94435 | JGI IMG/M metagenome (GOLD analysis project Ga0129311, IMG submission 94435) | Western lowland gorrila individual fecal microbial communities from Wisconsin, USA - Go1022B metagenome | ecosystem: Host-associated > Mammals > Digestive system > Large intestine > Fecal | place... | reverse complement strand
GCAGAGCTGTACGCAACCCTTTCTCCCGAAGAATATGCCGCAGCACGAAGCTCTACGCTGAACGCTCACTACACAAGCCCTGCCGTCATTAAGGCTATCTATGAAGCCGTTGGCAATATGGGCTTTGAGACCGGCAACATTCTGGAACCGTCTATGGGCGTCGGCAATTTCTTCGGTTGTCTGCCCGAAACGATGCAGAACAGTAAGCTCTACGGCGTGGAACTGGACAGCATCACAGGGCGAATCGCAAAACAGCTTTACCCCAAGGCAGACATTACTATCGCCGGATTTGAGACTACCGACAGACGAGACTTCTATGACCTCGCTATCGGTAATGTGCCTTTCGGTCAGTACCAAGTGAACGACCGTGCTTACAACAAGCTCGGTTTTTCCATCCACGATTATTTCTTCGCAAAAGCTCTTGACCAAGTGAGACCTGGCGGCGTGGTTGCGTTCGTGACCTCTCGCTACACGATGGATAAGCAATCTCCCGAAGTGCGTAAGTATATCGCACAGAGAGCTGACCTGCTCGGTGCTATCCGCTTGCCGAACAATGCGTTCAAGGCAAACGCAGGAACGGAAGTCGTGTCCGACATCATCTTCCTGCAGAAGCGTGACCGACCGATTGAGATTGAACCCGATTGGGTGCATCTTGGCAAGAACGACGACGGGTTTGCCATCAACAGCTATTTCATCGACAACCCCGAAATGGTGCTTGGTCGCCAGACCTCGGAAAGCACACAGTACGGTAAACAGGACTTTACTGTTGAGCCGTATGAGGGCTTGGATTTGAGCGTTCAGCTCAAGTACGCTATCCAGAACATCAAGGGCACTTATACCGAAGCGGAGCTTCCCGAACTCGGTGATGGTGAAGCCATTGATACCTCTATCCCGGCAGACCCGAACGTAAAGAACTACTCCTATACCGTGGTGGACGGCGATGTGTACTACCGTGAAAACAGCCGAATGGTGAAGCCCGAACTGAACGCAACGGCAACGGAGCGTGTTAAGGGTATGGTGGAGCTTCGGGATTGCGTTCAAAAGCTCATCGGTCAGCAGATGGACGGTTTCGTTTCGGATGCGACTATCCGTGAGACCCAAAGAGAGCTGAATGACCTTTATGACAAATTCACGGCAAAACACGGGCTTATCAACAGCCGTGGCAACGCTCTCGCCTTTGCAGACGACAGCTCCTATTATCTGCTTTGCTCTCTGGAAGTGCTCGACGAGGACAATAACCTCAAACGCAAGGCGGATATGTTCACCAAGCGTACCATCAAGCCCAGAGAAGTCGTGACCTCGGTTGACACCGCTGCGGAGGCTCTGGCGGTATCTATCGCAGAGAAAGCCCGTGTGGATATGGCGTATATGTCCTCTCTGACAGGCAAGCCCGAACAGGAGCTTGCAAACGATTTGCGTGGCGTTATCTATATGGATTTCAACCGAAAGCCCGATGGTTCCTATACCTGGCGCACTGCGGATGACTTCCTCTCCGGTAACGTGCGTGAAAAGCTGAAGTATTACGAAAACGCTTTGGCAATGCTCCCCGAAGATGCCAACCACCGTAATGAGATTGCCGACAATGTGGCAGCTCTCAAAATGGCACAGCCGAAAGACCTGGATGCCTCTGAAATCGAAGTTCGCCTCGGTGCAACTTGGATTGATAAAGCCTATATTCAGCAGTTTATGGTGGAGACCTTTGAACCGCCGTATTACCTGCGCAGGAGTATCGAAGTAAACTATTCGCCGTTCTCTGCAGAGTGGAACATCACCGGCAAATCTCAGCCGTCCTACAGTGACGTAAACGCCTATATGACCTACGGTACGGACAGAGCTAACGCCTACAAGATTTTGGAGGACACCTTGAACCTCCGTGACGTTCGTATCTATGATACCGTAACCGACCCCGACGGCAAGGAACGCCGTGTGCTCAACTCCAAGGAAACCACCCTCGCACAACAAAAGCAGCAGGCTATCAAGGATGCGTTCCATGATTGGATTTGGAGGGACCCCGACCGCCGACAGGAGCTTGTCACCAAGTACAACGAGCTGTTCAACTCCACGAGACCCCGTGAGTATGACGGTTCTCATATCGTGTTCAGCGGTATGAATCCCGAAATCAAGCTCCGTGAACATCAGCTCAATGCCGTGGCGCACATTCTCTACGGAGGAAACACGCTCCTTGCTCACGAAGTGGGCGCAGGCAAGACCTTTGAAATGGTCGCCGCCGCTATGGAAAGTAAACGCCTTGGGCTTTGCCAAAAGCCGCTGTTTGTCGTTCCCAACCACTTGACCGAACAATGGGCAAGTGAGTTCCTCCGTCTTTATCCTTCTGCCAACATCCTCGCTGCAACCAAAAAGGACTTTGAGCCGAGCAACCGTAAAAAGTTCTGCGGCAGAATTGCTACCGGCGACTACGATGCCATTATCATCGGACACAGCCAGTTTGAGCGTATCCCCGTTTCCCAGGAACGGCAGGAACGGCTCTTACAGGAGCAGATTGCAGAGATTGAGGAAGGCTTGGAAGAACTCAAAGCAAGCCGGGCCGAACGCTTCACCATCAAATCCTTGGAGCGAACAAAGAAGGGCTTGGAAACCCGTCTGCAGAAATTGCAGGACAGCTCCCGCAAGGATGATGTGATTACCTTTGAACAGCTTGGTGTAGACCGTCTCTATGTGGACGAGGCGCACAATTATAAAAATTTGTTCCTCTACACCAAAATGCGAAACGTGGCAGGTCTCTCAACCACCGATGCACAGAAGTCCTCGGATATGCTCTTAAAGTGCCGTTATATCGACGAGATAACCGACAACCGAGGCGTGGTATTCGCAACCGGCACACCCGTCAGCAATTCGATGACGGAACTGTACACCATGATGCGATACCTGCAGCACGACACAATCCGAGGCAAGGGACTCGCTCACTTTGACTGTTGGGCTTCCACTTTCGGTGAGACCACAACCGCTATTGAGCTTGCACCGGAGGGAACCGGCTACCGGGCAAGAACCCGGTTTGCAAAGTTTTTCAATCTGCCCGAACTGATGAACCTGTTCAAAGAAGCGGCAGACATTAAGACAGCCGACCAGCTCAACCTACCGACCCCGACGCCTATCTACCACAACGAAGTGGCGCAGCCTACGGAAATTCAAAAGGCTATGGTGCAGGAGTTGTCCGAGCGAGCCGCCGTCGTTCATTCCGGTGCGGTTGACCCGTCTGTTGACAATATGCTCCGCATTACTTCTGACGGCCGCAAGCTCGGTTTGGACCAGCGTATCATCAACCCCAATCTTCCCGATGAGCCGACAAGTAAGGTCAATATGTGCGTAGATAACATTCACCGCATTTGGGAGGACGGTCACGCTGACAAGTTGACCCAGCTCGTGTTCTGTGATTTGAGCACACCGAAAAGCACAGCGACCAAGCGAGCTGCCAAAGCTCCTGCAGGAAATCTCGACAGCCCCGAACTCCGAGCATTGGAGCACCTTGCAGAGAAAGACGGCGGCACAGAGGAGGAACAAACCTTTACCGTGTACGATGACATTCGTGACAAGCTCGTTGCCAAGGGTATTCCGAGAGAACAGATTGCTTTCATCCACGAGGCAAATACCGAAGCCCGCAAAAAGGAATTGTTCAGCAAAGTCCGTTCGGGACAGGTTCGTGTTTTGATGGGTTCGACCTTTAAGATGGGAGCCGGTATGAACGTCCAGGACAGACTTATCGCACTCCACGACCTTGATGCACCTTGGAGACCGGGCGACCTTGAACAGCGTTCCGGTCGTATTATTCGCCAGGGCAATATGAACCCCAAAGTTCATATTTACCGCTATGTGACGGAGGCAACCTTCGATGCGTACCTTTGGCAGACCTTGGAGAACAAGCAGAAGTTTATCTCGCAGATTATGACTTCCAAATCTCCCGTGAGAGCCTGCGACGACATTGACGAAACTGCACTTTCCTATGCGGAAATCAAAGCTCTGTGTGCCGGTGATGAGCGAATTAAAGAGAAGATGGACCTTGATGTGGACGTCGCTCGTTTGAAGCTGATGAAGGCGAACCACCAAAGCCAGCAGTACCGTCTGGAGGACAACCTACTCCGTTATTTCCCCGAACAGATTGAGCAGAACAAGAAATTCATTGAAGGCTTTAACGCTGATATGAAAACCCTTGCCGAGCATCCGCACCCCGTTGACGGCTTTGCCAGCATGACAGTGAGAGGCGATGTTCTCACCGACAAGGAAAACGCCGGTGCCGCCCTCGTCGATGCTTTCAAGGATGTTAAGGGACTTGACCCCGTGCAGATTGGCACTTACCGAGGCTTTACGATGTCGCTCACCTTGGAGGACTTCGGGCGTGATTACGTTCTGACCCTCAAAGGACAAATGACCCATCGTGTGACCCTCGGCAAAGACCCTCGTGGTAATTTGACGAGAATCGACAACGCCCTGAACGGTATGAATGACCGTCTCACCACCGTCCAGGGCAAGCTCGACAGCCTGTATGCGCAGATGGAGACGGCAAAGCAGGAGCTTGGCAAGCCGTTCCCACAAGAGGCAGAGTTGAAGCAGAAATCCGCAAGGCTCGCTGAACTGAATATCGCTCTGAACATCGACGATAAGACACCGCTTGAAGCTATGGCAGAAGAAGCTCCGCCGAGAGCTGAGATTGCCAAATCCGTAAAACCATCCGTTCTGCAAAAGCTCCATTCCTATGGAACACAGACAAAGACGGAACCAAAAAAATCTATCGAGGAGGTACGCTGATGGATAACAAGAAAATCAATGTGCTCGTAGTAGAACCGGAGAAAAAGCCCTATGCGAAAGAAATTTCGTCGGGGCTTTCTTCTTTGCAGCATGAGGTAGGCGGCTATATTCAAGCCGTCTATCCTTACGAGGAGCCTGTGGCCATCATCTGTGACGAGGAAGCGAAGCTGACCGGAAAACAGCTCAACCGTGTGCTTCGTGATGAGGACGGAAAGATTTACGATGTGGTCGCAGGCACGTTTCTGATTGTGGGCTTGGGCGAGGAGGATTTCACCTCGCTCACTCCCGAACACGCAAAGCAGTTCAAAGAAAAGTTTGATACACCCGAAATGTTCATGAGACTCAATGGCAGGCTCGTTGTTCTCCCTATGGAGGACGAACGAGTGAAAGCCAAGAAACCGTCCGTCTTGCAGAAGCTCAATGATATGAAGGGGACGGACGCACCGACCGTCGCAAAGAAATCCCATGCCAAGGAGGAACGCTGATGACCAATGAAGAACTGAATACCAAACTGTACGAAAAGCTCTTTGCCGAACAGGAGAACTTCAAAGGGTGGCTACTTACGCAGCCGCCCGAAGAAATCTTGAATCACGCTTATGAATATGTTATGCGTGAGGACATCGTTCTTGCGATGGAATATCACGATGTAAGTGATGAGCAGGCAAAGGTGTTGCTTGCTTCGCCGTCGCCTCTGGCGGAGATTTTCCACGACTTCGAGAAAATCGAGGGCGACCACATGGACATCATTCGGGAATGTATTGAAAGGCGAGCTGATAAAAACATCGAGGCTCAGCGTGAAGCTCTCCGCAATCTGCCCGTGTATATCTTCTCTGCGAGCTTCGCCAATGGACACGATGAACTGGATGAGTACCGAGCTTCCTTCCGTGCCAATGTGGAGTGTAAGAACGCCATCGAAGAAGCGATTATCAGCCACTACGCAGATAACCGCCTTGATGCTTCTTGTGTAAAAGAAGTCGTTGACCGCTTCGGTGCGGAGCGTGTTTCTTTCGTCCTTGCCAACACCGTGCAGCACAAGGATTGGGATGGGCGTATCTCTGCTGACAATAAAGAATGGGCAAAAGCCGAGCCGGTTCCCAATGACTTCAATGCCTGGGGCGAGAAAAAAACACGAGAGTATTGCTGCAACCAAGCGCATCCGGGTCTTATCAATCTGTTTGTGAACCAGTTCCGAAAAGAACAGGAGCTTGAAAAAGCCAAGAAGCCCTCTGTGTTGAAAAAGCTGCACGAAGCAAAAGCGGATTTGCCGAAGAAGTCTCTGGGGAAACCAAAGGAGGCTGAGCTGTAATGGCAAATCGCAGCAGACCCATTCAAGTGAAGTTCCGAGTCACCCCGGAAGAACGCAAAATGATTGACAGGCGTATGGAGCAAGCAGGTACGATGAACATGGCGGCATATCTTCGCAAAATGGCTATCGACGGATATGTGGTCAAGCTGGAACTGCCGGAGCTACATGATTTAATTTCCTTGCTCCGTCGTACCAGCAACAACTTCAATCAGATTGCCCGCCGAGTAAACTCAACCGACCGCATCTATGCCGATGATATTGCCGAGATGAAAAACCTGCTGGAACAGATTTGGGAGGCAGACAACCGCATCCTCGAAAAGCTCGCCGCCATCGACTGAGCCGTGACATCCTTGCGAATTTTTCAAAGTCACGGTACAATAAAGTCAGAAAAGGAGGGATTTTCGATGAAGTTCATTTTGAAGATATTGGCGGCACCTGTAATTGCAATCCTGGTAGTGTTCATCTGGTTGTGTGCCTTGCTGCTGAAATTGTCCGCTTGGGTGTTCGGCATTGTGAGCACAATCCTCGGTGTGCTCGGTCTTGCGGTTCTGATTCTCGACAATGTGACCAACGGCATTATCATCTTAGTGTTTGCCTTCCTCGTAAGTCCCGTGGGCTTGCCAATGGTAGCAGCCTGGATGATTGGACAAATGCAGAGATTTCGTTACTTCGTGCAGGATGCAATTTACGGATAATTCAACTTCGACACAGGTTGTGTACAAGTTAATTTGAGACGGGTGTGGCTTTGGCTGTGCCCGTCTTTTACATAGGAGGAGGTGAACGACTATCGCAACAACACGCATTATTCCCATGCACATTACTAAGGGAAAAACCCTTGCCCAGTCCATTTCAGACAGAACAGACTACGGCTTGAATCCCGAAAAGACGAATGACGGTGAATTGACATCTGCCTATGCCTGCGACCCTCGCTCCTTTGCAGCAGAGGTCTTAGTGTCGAAAAGGCAATACAAACATTTTACCGGCAAGGAAGAAAAGAACGATGTGCTCGTTTACCAGGTTCGCCAATCCTTCAAGCCGGGGGAAGTGACACCGGAAGAAGCAAATCAAATCGGTTATGATTTCGCCTCCCGCTTTCTCAAAGGAAAACACGCTTTCTTTGTTTGCACGCACACAGATAAATCTCATATCCATAATCATATTTATTGGAACGCTGTCACGCTGGATTGCAAAAAGAAATTCAGAGATTTCCGCAAGTCGCACAGAGCCGTCTCCCGTCTGAGTGACCTTATCTGCACCGAACATCAGTTGTCGGTCATTGATAAACCGCAGCGTGGTGGCACAGCCTACAATAAGTGGCACGGCTTTAAGGGAAAACCGTCCCATCGTGAATTGCTGCGGATTGCCATTGATGAAGCTCTGGAGCAGAAGCCCCATGACTTTGATACATTCCTTTCACTTCTTGCCGAACAGGGCTTCAAAGTGAAAAACGGAAAACACCTTACCTTTGTTCATCCCGACTTCAAGCAAAACATCCGAATGTACACTTTGGGCGATGAATACTCCGAGGATGCTATTCGTGCTATCATCAAGGGGCAGAGAGTGCATCAGCCGAAGAAACGCAGAAAGGTATGGGACGCCAACAGACCGCAGAGCATTATCGACATTCAAGCCAAGCTCGCCGCAGGCAAGGGCGAGGGCTATCGTCGTTGGGCGACCGTTGAGAACCTGAAGCGTATGGCAAAGACAAAGCTCTATATGGATGAGCACGGTCTGGACTATGATGCAATGTCGGCTCGCAAATCCGAACTGGCAAAGAAAGAAAAAGAGCTTTCTACGAAAATCACAGAAGCTCAAAATCGGATTGCCGAGGTCAATGTCCTAAAGACCCATATCGTCAATTATTCCAAAACAAGGGATGTGTACGTTGCCTACCGGAAGTCCGGTTACTCAAAAAAGTATTTGGAGGAACACGAGGATGACATCATCATCCACAAGGCGGCAAAGAAAGCATTTGACGACTTGGGAGTGAAGAAGCTCCCGACCATCAAGAGCCTGCAGGTGGAATTTGCCGAACTGCTTACCACGAAAAAAGAAGCGTATGCGGAACTGAAAAAAGTACGTGACGAGCTTCGTGACATTGCCGTTCACACGGCAAACTATGAAGAATTGCGTGACCTCGCTGAGCGAGATCCACGCAAAGAGAAAGAGCACGGTCGTGAATGACCGTGCTCCATTAGCGTCGGAACGATGCGTAGCCACAGATGAAATCTGTGTTAAAGGGGTTCGGGGATGTTTCCCAGACAAGCGATTTATAAGCCTCTGCTTCGGCAGGGGCATATAAATTTTTGCACGAGTGGGTACCGCCGTGCCCTGCTTGCCAAGTATGTTTCTCTTATTATATGTATATATCGGATGTCAGCTTTACGCATGTAGGAAATGCAGGAGAAGAAGCAGTTCTCCTCTTATTCCAAGACCACCGAAAATGGAAGTCAAAAGAGAACTATGTATGTTAAACAGCTTCTTCATTACAAATCCCATCAGTGCGAAGAGAATCAAAAAAACAAAACACAACGAAAAGACGATTTGTAAAACGATTGCTAATCCCCCCCACGCAAGACCAGCAAGTCGAATATCATTGTAGATCGTGAGAATAGCAAACAACGCTGCCACAGCGAGCAAAATATATGCCGTTTGCCGTGCAACACCTTCTGAAGCAGAAATCAGAAGCATGGCAAATGCCACAACGAACAGCAATACACCAGACCAAATGCTGAACTGGAATCTGAGCTTATAGAACGCAGAAACCTTTTTAATAACAACGATCAAGCCAATTATCGCAGCGATTATTCCGGCTATAATAGCCGCAAGTGTTAATAGCTCCATAAGCGCCTCCTTTCACTTGCTCATGTATCTGCGAGAGTTTTTATGATGCCACAGACTTTATAACTACCAAGGTCAACGAGACTGATTTCTACTGGAACACCCTTTTCATTCGCGAGCTGAATGATATGCTTCAGCTCATCGGCTTTCTTGTATTTGGGGTTGATTAAAACCTTCCACGGAACTCTGCGAAGAAGAACTCGCGTGGCCTCACCAATTCCCGGTTTAATGAAATTGATATCACCAACTGAGTAGGCTTTAGCAATTTGGCGGACGACTTCTACACCAGAAGTGCCTTTCGGTCGTACCTCATCCGATGCTTCATAGTTAAATTCTCGTTCGATGGAAGTTAAGTATTCTGCCGTCAAATCATTGTCGGCCAATTCTCCCAAATAGGCAGCACCATGAAAATCTGAATCACCAATAATGTCACGCCGAAGAAATGTTCTGCTAATCAGTCCCGTGACGGTAGCGTTTAAGCATGAGCTCGGAATTAAAAAGTCCTCATGGGTTCCGCACAAATCTGTCAGATTAGCTGGATCAGAAACAACCGCTAAGTCTGAACTGATCTGCGGATATTCCGCCAGTTCTTTTTTGAGTTCAGTTAAGATTGCACCTTTGCCAATCCAACCATCAACGAATTGAATTGAAGATGCCTTATGCCGCTCAAGAATATAATTTAGAGCATTTTTATCAATACCTTTTCCGCGAATAATCGAAATCGAATAATGCGTCAAGGAAATGCCATACTTCTTTTCAAGATATCGCTTTATCAGAACACCGATGGGCGTACCGGCACGAGCGAGGGAAACAATCACAAGTGAGTTCCCTTTGATCGAGAATATTTTTTCAGCCAAGGCCGCTATCGCATTAGCTGTGGTTCCTGCGTAATTTGCTAATGCGCTTTTATATGCTTCCATGTATTTTGGCGTCGGTTGATACTCCAAAGGAAGCATTTCGCAATAATGCACTCCGGCTTGAATGTGGCGCTCTCTTACCTCAGAGGGCAACTGCTCAACAAGCCCTGTGATATCTTTAAGCAAGAGAATAACGTCCGATGGTTGGAATGAACTTCTCATATTTTCTCCTATAGGCAGCGGGTGCATTATCTGCCCCGAGTGTACCAAACATTTTTTCCGTTCTGGATGTAAAACAGCTGAGAGGGCTTGTCATCGCAAAATGCACCAGCTAAGTTTTCAAGAGCTTCAAATCCGTTGAGCGCAGTATCTGTGACAACAATAACGACATCATATTTCGTGAGATTGTAGATGTATGTTTCCCGTCCATCTTCATAGAAACTCTTGATTTTATGTCCAGAAGTGATCGGGTATCCGCTATTATCACTGATGCCGATAGGACTTCTGGTGGTCGCATGGCAACGAACTTTATAATTTTGCCCCATTCGTTCCAAGACTTCTCCAACTTTCAAAGCAGGGTACATACACTCCTCAGTTCCCAAAACCAGTATAGAAGATTCTCGCTCAATTTTGTGAGTAAACTGAACTAAGAAGGTTTCAGCCACCTCATCACAGCTATGCTTATATTTGCCAATATTGGTGCCTGTTCTGGGATCGTGGAAATTCTCGCAGAAAAGTGCTTGATAGGCCATATCAAGCACTACTGGCTCTACGGTAGCTGCAGAGCGAATCGGGATATTTTGAACCTCAGCAGAGTAGTCTTCTTCCGGAACTTTTACTAACCACTCGCAAACGATATTGGCATTTGCCAGCCTCTGCTCATTTGCTGCTGAGACTCGATTAAGTATGGATGCTGCTATAATCTGCTTCTTATTTAGCTGTGGATATTTTGCCCGAAGCTGGTCAATCAAATTGATAAGCGTTTTTCCCGTGGTAATCTCATCATCAACAAAGATGACGCTATCTGTGGCAGAGATCCAGTCGCCCAAATAATCTCCGACCAACTTCTGCTCAGTTGCGTGGCTGTGTTCCTCTGCAGAATATACCCACTCAATCACTCTCGGCACAGACTCTCTCGTTGTATGTACATAAACGCAGTTTGGGGAGAAGCACTCAGCAACAGCAGCTCCTATTGCGGTGGCCGTTTCTGCAAACCCTATGACCAACTTCGTCTTAGGATATTTATCAGAGAGCTTCTTACCAAGCTCATTCATCATGCTCAAAGATTCTGTCGGGCTGACAGGGATATGCTTTGCCTGAAGCGGATTAACAAGAAGGTATGAACGCTTTGTATTGTTGTATCTCTTTGCAAGCCGCAAAGTATCTTTCGCTGTATACATCGTCTTTTTCCTCGCTTTGATCTTATTCTTTATTTCTGGACTCCATATATACCGGCTAATACAGCAGTTCTTTTTGCCCAACGCAAATGGGTGTTGACTTCATTCATGCGCTCTTTTTGTGTGCTGCCGCCGACGAGCAGTTCCTTGTCGCCGCTCCAAGACAGGATCTCCATAGCATCCTCATAGTCCTGTTTTTTCACCTTTAGTGATTCGGTAACGACCGGAATCTGATTTGGGTGAATAACGGTTTTGCCAACAAACCCATTCAAGACATCAAGCTTCAATTCTCTTTTAAGACCTTCTGCCCACTCTCCATTGCTGCTTGAGTAGTATTCCCATACAGGACCAGAGACAACATAATCCCTTGAAAACACTGTAAGAATATCACACAACAGCTGGGAGATCGGGAGGATATCATAAATGGTTTCATCAATGTGTCTGCGCAAGCCAAACGCATTATTGAAATCATTGCCACCAACGCGAACATTGAGAACATGTTCTTTCATATCATCGATTTTCTTCTTGAGCTGTACGAGCACAGCAGGTCGGGATGCATAATCGACAATATCCTCGCTTTCGAGAATTGGCATCATGTAGAATTTCTTTGGTGAGTACTCAAGGACTTTTTCAAACTCTACATTGTATCTATCTGCGTTGGCGACAGAATATTTTGGGAAAATGAACCCAGCGAAAATATCAACATAAGGGCTTATCCGATGAAAGACCTCTTTGATCTGTTCTGGGTCCCTGACTCTCACAAAAATCTTAGGTAGCACCACATTCTGCGTATGAGAAGCTGAATGAAGTGTTGCAAAGGTTTGTTCCAGCTGATCCAATGCATGTCCAACAGCAGAATCTGCAATCGTATCTTCAAGGCAAAGCGCAATTGAATAGTTATTCCCGAACTGCCCACTTAAAATTGAAGTTGTGATTTTCCCGTTTAGTGCCGGTGAGTACAGAAGTGCTCCTACACTGTACCTAAGTTCCATGTTGTTCATGCTGATGCGTTCCTCTTTTCGCTATTGTATTTAGATACCTGCAGATACCATCTGAAAAGACGCTATCTGAAATGACGATTACATTTTGTGAATTGATTTGCCATCCAACATCGGCAGGGATAATCGCAGTATCAACACACGAAAGCATGGGGGAATCAAATTCACTATCGCCTGCAGCTATGGCTTTTGCACAACCATACCGTTTTTCAAATCTCTGAATTGCCATGCCTTTATTAAGTGTCGAAGGCAAACAATACACTTTGTGGCGATCATGCAAAATACAAATACTGGCCGGCAACGCCAGTTGTGTAAGCTGTAGTGCAAACTGGCAAGGTGAGTCGTGCTTGATATAGAAAAACAGTTCTCGTACATCATGTATTTCTACCGATGGCAACAACTCTTGAACAATGCTCCGCACCTTGTTCAGCTCTGATACTTCTTGAGAAATCAAAGTTAATGTATCCTCATACCATGTCTTATCTTCTTTTCCATCAACAAGAAGCACACCGCCATTGCAAATCAAGGCATATTTACATAGCCCACCATTTTGAAAAACAGTAAGTCTGTTGAATTGTGTTTTACTTCTCGTCGTGACCGGAATGAGATCAAGGTGGTTTTGCTTTTTCAAAAACTCGTGTGTCATCCGAGTCATGAAGCTTTGTTCTTTTCCGTTTAAGTGCTCCACCACGACTTTCTCCCCGCTAAGAGCTACACGGTGGGAATAAATCAATGTGTGGTCGAGATCGCAAAAAAAGCGCATCTCTGGATGTGTGTTACCGTTTCGCATACTACCTCCTAATTGCACAACAGAGGTTATGCAATAAAAATTATTCCTGCCACAAGAACAAAGGCAATCATGAATAAGATATTGTGCCTTGCCCAACTTTCCTCGGCTACAGAAAGAGTGAAAATGGTAGTTAAGGTAAAGAGCAAAAATCGAATTACAAAATCCATGAGCGAACCTCCGCATTTTTGATTAGTATATGCAGAAGTCCGCCCGGAGTTTATGAATTTATCTTCGTCTTGCGATGTTCAGCAATCTCATCAACTGTAATATAGAGTTCAGCGCAGAGGCGAGATATGTCATAGCAGCCGCAGACAAAACTTTCTTGACGGCATCGATCTCAGTGGGGGCGAACCTGTTGGATGTTTCAAGAATTGTACACGCTCGTTTAGATGCATCAAACTCCACAGGCAGAGTAACTAACTGGAACACCACAACAGCTGAGAACAGAATAATACCAATATTCAGCAATCCAGTAGCTCCAAAGAATATACCCAACAAAATAATAGGGTAGGAAATCGTTGAGCCGATATTAGCAATAGGAACTAATTTCCTTCGTGTTACTAAAGGCTGGTATGCAATGCTATCCTGAATGGCATGGCCACATTCATGCGCCGCAACACCTATTGCAGCCATAGACACAGAGCCATACACAGAATCCGAAAGCCGCAACACCTTATTCACTGGATCATAGTGGTCTGTCAGGCTTCCAGAAATGCGCTCAATTCTAACATTGGTTATTCCATTCTGCTTCAGAATCCAATTCGCTACCACCTCCGCAGTTGCGTTTTTACTGTATCGCAACTGAGAATACTTTTTGAATGTGGCTTTAATGTTGTAAGAGGCCCATAACGTGATGGCAATACCAATTAAGAGAAGTATCACAAAATCACCTTTACCTTTCTATATGATGACAGGTATCTCGATGTGAGACACTTGCTTTTCTTCGTAGTTGTTTGTCCAGGACTTCTCAATCCCAAGGAGCTTATTCACGGCAATATTGGGTATATTGATGCCGCTACCTAAACACGCCATTTGCACACCGCCCGACATTCTTGTGTTGACTTCAAGCATGTAGGGAATGCCGTCCAAATACTTGAACTGGATGTTGCAGGGGTTTTCCAGTGGGACTTTCTTAAAGAGAAGCTCACAGGTGGACAGAATCTCCGCGTCATATCTGATTTTCTCAACCCTTGTGGATCCTTTTACCCGTGGAATCATGATAATCCCGCTTGGCGTCTTCAGACAATCAACGCTGATCTCCTCATTGGGGAGATAGGGCATAAGCATTATTGGTGCAAATACTGCCTTTTCAGACAATGCAGCTACGGCTGCTTCGTATGTCATGCGAGTGGTTTGTTTCTTGAAGAGCGCTGCATATCCGGTGCGGTTATTGTCGATTAGACGAAAGCTCTTTCCGCCTTCATCCTTAACGAACTTGAAGCACACATGTTTATACTGACAGCTAAGTTCAGCATAGGCTTGTCGGAAATCATCGACGGATGTTACTATCCGATATTCGGGAACTATGCCGATTTCTTCTTTTTTGAAAAGCTCGTAAGCTTCATTCTTATGGTTTAATGCAGAAATGATGTTATAGTCATCGACCATAACCTTTGTTCCCAACGCTTCAAATTGAGATTTCTGCTTGCTTATTTCCAACATCCCGCGTCGCGGTAGAAACACATCTACATGATGCTCTTGACAAAACTCCAGACAGTATTCTACATACTCATCATCTCTTAGAGTAGGTTCCTGATACCATTCGTCACAAACGGTTCGTATTGGAGAACCGTAGTTCTCATTCGTGCCGATTACATAAAAATTAGGGTCGTCCTGTTTTATTAGATTTACAATGTTATAGGCTGTGCTGAACCAATGGTTCATCCAAATACGAATCATCTTAGTTTTCCTCCTGCGGGAAAAGAATTTTTCCAATCCGCTGTGCATCGTTGAACACCACAGCGGTTTTCTTGTTTTTCCCCATAAGCAGCATTGTGTGTGACAAAGCCAAGTAGGTCTTCGCTTTTACTTCGTCCATTGTTTGAAACTCTGGACTATTAGGTTTGATCTTAAACATAATGGCTCTGGCATTAAACCGTTGCCGTATTAGTGTTACGAGCTCTTCGTAAGTACCAACAAAACTCTTGGTGCAGTGGAAGTAATTTAGGCCGATGTCAGTGCATCTCGGTAGTTTTCCCATTGGCTGATGATCTATCAGAATGTCCTCTGTGGTGACATTGAAATAGTCATAGCTTATGTGTTCTATTTCGCGTTCAAACATGTTATCCCAAGTGACATCAACATGATATGAGCCGTTGCCAACCTTTACGAGATTCCATGCATGGTAGGTGTCGCCGTCAAATTTTCCTTCGGGGTCAGCTTTTCCGAGTACGACAATACACTTCATCGAATACTCATTGCACAAAAGCTTAAACGCTTTTGCGATTCCTTCACAAACAGCCTTTTTGTCAAGGAAAGCACCAACTATAGAGTGTGCATTATAGCAGTCGCTCTTTTGCAGAGAGTCATAATCATAAGCGACACTTTTTACCACGCTGTCATGGAGATACTTCTCCAAGCGAAACTCATTTGACAGCATTGTTCTTGCCTTAACATCGATCCTGCGGAGTACATTGTGAATATCTTGATTGATGCGCTCAATCTCCGTATTGGTATAAAGATACTCCGGCAGGAGAATGTAGTACCCAGCCTCGCCCGTCATTCGTATCACTGTTTGATTGATGTAATAGAATATCGGGTTATCGTAGAGGACTTTTAAGTAGACGTCCTGTATTTGTTGCGGTGGAAGATAGACAGGAACAACAATATTAAGTGCCCGCATTTTGATACCGTTATAGATCATCCGATAAGCGGCTTTCTCGTCTTTTGAGAGAATGCCATAATAGTATCTTTCGTTTTTCACGGGTTAGCCCTCCAACAGAAGGGTAGCTTAATATCCGTCACCCTTGAGGTCAAAACTTTCGGCGGCGCTGCATTCGCCAGACATATTGCACCAACCGCAGGTTACATGGGTTTCACCGGAATTGCAGGTCAGCTTACCGCATGAACCGCAGCTGAACCATCCCATCGCTCCGCAATAAGGACATCCAGGATATTCTGCGTCGAGATCAACCCTTCCGGATACAAGTGTTCCACCATAACCTTCGTTGGCGGCAGCTCGCTCGCTTAATCTAAATGCCCATGTGCAATACCAAACACCATCTTTTTTCTTTTCCATTCGGATACCAAATGGTTGTTTTGAGCGGCGACATTTCGCCATAACCACTGTGGCTTGATTCATAGTTTCTTTCATAGCAATTACTCCCTGTTTCATGTAATGGGTCAGTTGTTATTTATCAAGGAGATCAATGAGTTAATAATTCCTCCGTCTGGAACCATTACGGTATATGTTTTACTCGAAAACTGAAATTGGACCGCATTAGAATACGGGGTAATTGCAGTTAGGCTTTTAAGCTTCTTGTCGAACGCATTTTTGTCGGAGACAAATATGATCCGCTTATTTGTAACATACAAAAGCCCCTTGTTTTTTTCCGTATAGGTTTCTTCTATCGGGGTTCCTCTATTCTGGCCCGTTCGATAGGTTACGCCACGGCAAACTCGAAAGCTAAAGCCATTTGAGCGCCCGACATATCTTTTCCGCGTCTTCTCGGTCACAATAATTGCCCGTTCAGAAAAATGGCACACCTCACCGTCAGAGAGCATGATTCTGTCAGTGCGCATGGTAGGG